>Ga0325401_1002256_pt1 | contig 17019 bp, 10 predicted proteins | sample PopdelMetagenome_FD_205666 | JGI IMG/M metagenome (GOLD analysis project Ga0325401, IMG submission 205666) | Populus deltoides microbial communities from Bellville, Georgia, United States - Xylem-PdKOR-R2 | ecosystem: Host-associated > Plants > Phyllosphere > Stem > Wood/Secondary xylem | place...
TCGCATGTACACAATCACAGTCACGAACCAATCAAATAAACGTATAGCAAATAACATATAGGTTGACAAAACTACTTCTTCTTCAGTTTTACAGCAAAAACAATCAGAAAAAGAAAGATAAAAAAAAGCCTACTAGATCGGCAACAAAAGGCTAAAAAGACAAAACTGAATGTTTTCAGATAAACGAGAAAGAAATAGAACGATAGTACCTCGGCAAAGTGATAAGAGAGAAGGAGCAGAGAAGTTTTGAGAGAGGCAGTGGCTGGCTGCGAGGTGATGGGCGAAAAACTGAAGTGTTCGCCTGGATTTTTATAGTGTTTTTTTTATTAAGATTTAACGGTTGGATTAGTGCCTTGGGGTTGATATTGTCCGTTAGATGGATGGTTTGCTCCTAGTGTTAGGGTTTTCTGCTTTTCAAAAGTTTATTGTGGCCACCAAATGCTCATCCTGGGTTGGATCCGATCTCGTGGGCCTAGATCTGTTAGATTATCCGAGCTCGGTTCATGATGGATGACGGGCTTAACGGGTAGCTGATAAAAAATATTATATATTAAAATATTGTGTAATTTTTAAAAGAAATAACAACGATTAAAAAAATATGCAATATTATTGAATCCTAAAAAGATTAAATAAAACAAGATTTTTTTTTTTTGAGAAACGCATCTAAAGGAATGAAAAAATGGAAATGAGGCCGCCGGAGAATTTGATAAAAAAAACTTTTTTCATACTTTTTAATTTTTTTTTAATGAAAAAAAAAAAGGAAACAAATATGTTTTTGTGAAAAAAAAATATTTTTAATCAATAAATATATTTTCTTCAGTTTTTCATTTCCTCAATTTTATTGTTAAAAAACTAAAAATTTTTAACATTTAAATATCACCTTAGTTTTTTTGCGCTCATTAAAGATTTTTAGTGATCTTTTGAACTTGTTTTATTTTTCCGTTTTATTTTTGTCTTTATGTTTTTTTTAAATAATAATAGTTATATGTAAGTTTTTTATTTCTAATTAGAAAATATGTTTATTTTAGTTTTTATTTCCTATTTGTTTTTAAAAAAATAAAATTTTTTCAATGTAAATATGACCTAGAGTTTTTTATCTCCCTTTGAATTTATTTTATTTTCTTAATTTATCTAAAAGGTTCATGAAACCAAGCAAGGTGATATATGTGTAGCCTAATACTCTGCTAACTAAGTAGTTTTTGGGATGTAGTAAAATTTCAAAACTTATTGACAAGTATTGTGTTTAAGTAGTTTTTGGGATGTAGTAAAATTTCAAAACTTATTGACAAGTATTGTGTTTACGGCTTCCTAACTGGATTAAATATTGAATATGACGATATTAGAGTTTGGGTTATGTGGATAGAGTCTTTCTTTTCCTTTAGGCAAATATATTCTCATGTTCAACAAGAGAAAAGTAGGAGAAATATAATGTTGCATCTTGATACTCATAAGAGGTTTATAATAGGTTACTCCATAAGGGGATTTACACGTCCATCTTAATGAAACAAGATTAGTTGGTGAATTAAGTTTATTAGATAAAGAACAATTGAAGTGTGATTGTTGTAGACAAATCAAATATACTAATGAGACATGTTGGTAGTTATATCGATGTCCTTTAAAAGAACGAGGTGGAAAAGGAATAGGTTTTCCTAGATCATAAGCACTTATATTAGAGACAATCGAAAGTTCAGCTTATGATAGTCAATCAAACACCCTAACTTTGTCTAATGAGAAAGTTCAAACATTTAGACATCTAATGGCCAAGCTTAATCGTCCATCTTCAACTAACTCTGCATATACATTTATGCCAGTAATAGATTTTACTTCTTCCACCATTTATGATTCTGATCATTGGGTTATAGATTTCGAGGTCAATGATCACTTGACTCATCTTTAAAAGATTTTTTATTTTGCAATCCTTTCTTAGGTAAAGATTAAGTTTGTATAGCTGGTGGTTCCCAAACCCCTATTTCTGGTAAAGGTTTGATCCAATGTACTTCTTTGTATTTAACCTCAATCCTTCATGTTCCCAAGTTCTCTTCCAATCTTCTATCTATTAGTAGAATAAATATAGATTTAAAATGTAAAGTCTCAATCTATTCTACTCATTATGCGTTTGAACATGAAAAGCTTATTTGTTTTTGAGTTTTAAAAACGCTTTTAAAAAAATTGATTTTTTTATTTTTTTATTTAATTTAAATTATTTTTTTTGTGTTTTAGATTATCTTGATGTCTTAATGTCAAATATGAATTTTAAAAAAACAAAAAAAAATATTTTTTGATGTATTTATGAGTGAAAAATATTTTGAAACGCAACCGCCACCACAATACCAAACAGACTTGAAGAATGTGATTGGTTGTGGTGGAGTTAAAGATTACTTATATTTGTTAGAAGTTGGTTTTGTTGATTTAAGAAACATAAGTGAGTTCAAACATAGGTTGATGACCATTTAAAGATGTCAATTATGAAAACCCAATAAATTATAATCTAAACATAATAAATAAAATATCGAATAGATTAAATAAAAGGATTTCAAGTATTGTAAATGTATACAATAGAATAAAAGATAAGGTGTTATGGTGTAAATTAAGTAAAAAGAAGAGCTGAGTGACACAAATAAAAAAAAGAAGTGATGAGGGCTACCATGTAAATATGTAAAAGCTAAACTATAAATGCTTCATCTTTTTCTCTCTTAGCCGAGAGTTTAAAACGAAAAGGGGGGAAATTGTGTGATTTTTCTACTTAAATTATTGTTGATTTCACCAATTAAAGTGAGTAATTAGAGTAATTAACTGAGTTAAACATCAAGAGGGGATGATTTTAAAGTGGTGAGTGCTTTGGAAGAAGAAATTCAAGTTAGGGTTTGAAGAGGGAAGAGAAGAAAACATGATTTTTCTTGTATTCCTTCCTTAAATTCTTATCAAAGTGAGGTAAATAACATACTACAAATGATTAATTCCTCTAATTTTATGTTTGATGGAGGATTGTGTACAATTATGATCATGTGAAATTGTGGGTTTATGTTATAAATTATGAGAATAATGCAAATTATGATTTAACCATGTTAGAAAGGATGACTTATGATTGGGTAAGTGTTTAATTTTTAAATAAAAGAAACAAAATTAATTTCCCTTTTTTTACTGAACTTTCGGCCAAAAGAGAAAAAAATTAGGAGATTTGAGGTTTTAATATAATGGTTTGGAAAATATGGGAAGATATGGGTTTATAAGTGTTATTACATGAAAGGAGTAGGAATTTTTCAAAGAGAAAAGAGAAATCTTCACTTTCTTCCTTAGGTTAATTTCGGTTAAAAGAAGAAGAAAATTAGAAAAATGAGTTTTGATAATATTATTAAGAAATCTTACCAAATTGAAGATAATTAATGTTGATAGGTTAAATTGAATAATGATTTTTGTAAAAAAAAAAGAATAATAATTCAAAAAAGGGGCTTTATCCTCCTCGAATTAAAAGTTTAATTAAGCTTAATTAAGGGTGTTGGATTTAATCAATAAATATATAATTGGTATTAAAATTTTACCGGTTCAAATAAATAAACAATAACGTAGTAAATTGTGTTGGTACAAAGGAGGCTGCGAGATCTAATCAGCAACAAGGGATCTCTTCACTCACACAGACACCAAGTAGGTGTTCGATACCTTAAAATAATTAAATATATTATTTTAAATGATCATAGAAGATTTTTTTTGTAGATTGTAATTTTAGTATAAAGTTAAAAAAAGAGAAACAAAATAATACCTTGTTGAATGGGCGAGTCGAGAAGATTATTTCCTGATTACTAGAAATAATGTCATGTTAAATGGGCGAGTCAAGGAGATTATTTCCTAATTATTGAAAATAATACCATGTTGAATGGGCAAATAGAGAAGATTATTTCCTGGTCACTGGAAATAATGTCATGTTGAATGAGTGAGTCAAATAGATTATTTCCTGCTTACTGGAAATAATCTTTTGATGAATGGACATATTAAAAGAATTAACTTTTGGGTTAATGGGATGATTATTCGGTGTAATAGATAAATTGTAAAATTTAATCGATTTATATTGAAGTTAAATATGTGGGTTTATTGGAGACACTTTTGGTATTTTTGTAACTTTTATCTTTTTATCTAGAAAAGAATTTATGAAATTATTAAATTACTAAGGATAAGATAATTTATTTAATGATGTGAAAATTACTTCAATGTACATGAATAGTTATTCCTTTATCAATTATTTGTCGAAATGTGCAATTTTAATCATGTTTAATGTGATCATGTTTTTAGATACTTCTCACCCTCATACCATAAAGTAGATGCATGGATATATAATTTTGTTAAGTGATTGATGTAATTGAAATAACTAATATTTTGTTGTAATACACTTTTATGTTTAAGAATTGTAATGTTTAACTTATTAACTTATGTAAGATGTAATTTATGATGTTATTATTATTAGGTTGAATCATGGTTGATTGTTTACATATTTGAGAAAAAAATATTTTAAAAAAAAACGATGCATGCTATGAATTAATTAGCTTTAAATAATTGTTCTATAGAGAAAAAAAAATGAGATATTGATATATGCTTGAGTTTTGAAAGTCCAAATGATAGGACGAAAATTGTGATTGATGTTACAAATTGTCAAACCCTTATATTCACAAGGAATTTGCCTAAAACATATTAGGAAGACGCGGTTCTTATAGTAGCATATCTCATTAATAGGATGTTATTGAGAGTTCTTGTGTTCAAAACTCCAATTAAGTTTTTTTAAGGAACTTGCTCCTACATTATCCCTCAAAAACCTTAGGGTGTTTTTGCTTTGTTCGGGATCATCGATAAGTTGTTCGTAAGTTAAATCTGCAAGAATTGAAATGTGTTTTCACTGGATACTTTATTACTCAAAAACAGTATAAATGTTATCATCCTCTAAGTAAAAAAATATTTGTTAGCATGGATGTAATATTTTGTGAAAATAAGTCATATTTTTGTCAACTCACACCTTAAAAAGAGGTAAGTGAAAGTAAGGATATGTTCTTAGTATCCTTTATTATGTTTAATCCTAAACTATAATTGGAGGGAGCAAGCTAGGGTGAGAGAGAGGAAGGAAATGAAAATCTAGTGAGTGATGAGAAAATAGAATAAAAGAAAGAAATAGTTCGGGAATATAACGGGGAAACCAAAAGGGATAAAAGGAGAAGGTTTGAAGGTTTATACTCGCAATAAAAAAAATGAAAAATGTCAATGAATCTACTATACCTACCGAATAACCATCTTTAAGTTCAACCTTGCAACATACTTTTAATAATAAGTTTCCTAACACTTCTACAGAAAATGTTATTAATTTCTTATAGCTCTTAAAAAAAAGAGTTCAAAGTTGTATTGAACATCATTTATTTAATTTTATATCATATAACTGCTTGTTACCTTAATTTAGAGCTTTATATCCTTCTTGTATTTTGTGTCTATTCAAAAGAATTAAGTGAAAGCTGTTAAAAATGCCAAGTAAAATAGAAGCTATGACAAAGGAAATGAGAGTTTTCTTAAAAATGACATATGAGAACTTATCATTCATGTTCGAAATAGCGTGGTAGATTGCAAATGGGTTTTCTTTATTAAACATAAGTTAGATGGAAAGTATTGATAAATACAAGACAAAGTTAATTGTAAAAGGATATTCTTAGACTTATGGAATTGACTATTAGGAAACATTTGTTAATGTTGCAAAAGTGAACTCAATTATGGTATTATTATCTATTGTAGCAAACTTAGGATGAGATTTGCAACAATTAGATGTGAAGAATGGTTTTCTACATACGAACTTAGAGGAAATTCCTCCAAATTTCTCTTATGAGTAGACAAAGGGTATGATTTTCAAGTTAAGAAAATCTTTATATATCTTTAAGCAATCTCGGGTGCAAATAAAGTAATGAAGACCACATTATGTTCATCAAACATTACCCAGGTAATACTATAATTCTCATTGTATATATTGATGATATTGTGGTGATATGAAATGATCTCGAAAAGGTTTATAGTAGAAAGAAAAGGGAGAAGAAGCAGTCCTAAATCCATACCTTTTTGTCTTCACCAATGACGATGCGTAGATACACACACCGCCACTATTCCTTTGCTTCCCAGAGTTTTTCAACATTGTTTTTTTGGTCACAACAATCTCTCCAATTAATTCTCAGTCCTTGGAAGGTTAATTTACAGCCTCAAATCATTTTTGTTGACAAATTGCTAAAATTATGATTTTTTGGAACCAAATGCTTATTATTTTGTATAATATTTAGATTGTTTGGACATTATTAAATTTGAATTCACGTATGTTTTTTATTTGATAATTTGTGTTGTATTGTGCATTTATTTTTGGGATTGTGATTTCTAATTAAATTTTAATTTTTTATTCATGAATTATGTTTGGGTTTGGTGTTTGCTTGCTATTGAGTTGAGTTTGATTAGTAAAAAATTTATTTATAAAATGATATCTTGTTCAATTTAAAACACATTATTGCATTTTGCAAAACATGGCTTTAGTCAACTTTACAAATGTTTGGAAGACAATTTTGTGATTAATTTTGAATTCCTTGCTTTTTTTCAACCCTCACATATTTAATATTTGCTATTGTGACTTACACATGGGGTACTTTTTTGGTATTAAACGAATCGGTTCTCTTCCACAAAAATAACAACAACAAAAATCTTTCTTTAAAAAATATAATTTTATTTTAATTTGCATATAGCCAAATCTTTCAAAAATAAATTATATTTTTATATTTTAGCATATTAAAAAAATCACAAAAATAGTCTTTTTTATTTTTACGTGTATTTTTTAATTTAGTAACCAGTTTATTAAAGCTATGAGAACTTGGCCTACTTTTTAAAAATACCAAAAAAAAATATTTTGTTTATCCTAATATCAAGGATCCCTAACATAAACGTAAGATAAATCTATGATATTAAAAGAAAAAAATAAAAATATATATGTTGACTCTAAAATGGATATGTTTTAACCTGATAAGATAATAACCTCCTTACCAATGAGGATTTTTCTTAAATCTTAGATGGACCAATAACTAGAAAACACAATAGTACATTAGTTTATATCAGACAAACAAACAATGCAGATTATTTTAGGTAAAATGTATTAAGAGTGATGCATCTTTCCTATACATAATCAATCCCCTTATCCATACTTTAAAACCGGTTAAGGTTCCTAACGAACAAAATACTAAGTGGTGGCTCCATCTTTTTTTTAGAGATAAGAAACAAGAATTCATTGTTCTTTCCCCCATCACTATAAAGATCCCGACCCAGGAGGACAATCGTCGCGACGCCATACATGTACGACATTGGTGTTGGAAACACCTTCATATCCTCTTTCTTTTGGGGTGGTGCGTATCAGTGTTGGGTGGCCGGTTAGTCATTGACGAGGCTTTTTTTCCTTATTTTCTCTCTCTTTCCCCTAAATTGACAACTTGGTCCTCTTTGTTATTAATATTTCAAATCTAATTATTATTCTTTTAATTTCTAATTTTTATTCTTAACCCTTCTATAAAAGTTTTATTTATTTTCAATTTTTTCCATCAACTCCAATTTGAGATATATTATTTTTTTCAAGTTGGTCCTTATTCTTTTGATTTTATTTTTTTTCCTGAGCCCTTTTGTAAAAGTTTTATTGATTTTTAATTTTATCTTTCTATCCAAATTTATGGTATTATATTTTTCAATTTGGTCAATATTGTTTTGATTTCTAATTTTTTTCTTGGCTCTTTTGTAAACATTTAATTTATTTTTTATTTCATCATTCAATCCAAATTTATGGTATATTATTTTTATCAATTTGGTGCTCATTCTTTTTTTTCTTTTTGTTAAAGTGATTTTTCCTTTCAATTTCACTATTTAATAAAAAAAATATTTTATCTTTTTTATTGATTTCGATCTCATTCTTTTGACTTTTTTGTTCCTTTTGCTAAATTGATTTTTTTTTCAATTTCACCATTCAATCCAATATAATTTTTTTTTTTGCATCTTAATTTTGATCATCATTATTTTAATTACTATTTTATTAATCCTTTTATATAATTAAAATTAGTTTTTAGGAATTGAACTTCATGACTTTTCCAGATAAGTTGCTTCGAGTCTAATGACTCGGGTCTCGAGTTTGAAAAGTTAACACGAGTTGATGTTTTTTTTTTTAAATATGCTTTAAAATCTTTTTATTTGTTATATTGGGTTATTCTAATCTCATGATTGGGAGTGCGAGTTTGGCACGATATCCCAGGTTGGCTTAACTTTATTACTGGAATTATAAATTTATCATGCTAACTCATATTAATCAGGGTTAAGTTTTCAATGTTTTTTGTTACCCTATTTTGTTCATTCGTATTTAATGGCTTGTGAATTAAGATGCATAATTTGTTATCTTTTAAAAAATATTTTTTTCACCAGGCTATCCTTATCTTTTTTTTTTTAATTTGATCCACCTAGTATCATTTTTTAATTTTTTTGTCTAATTGGAATAAAGTTAACTTATTCAACACAATCAAATTTATGACTTGAGCCATAAATTTTTTGTTTTTAAAAACATGCTTATTTTACCTAAACATTTTTTTTATATATAAAAATAGCTTGACCTCGCAACGAAGCGAGAACACCAAGGCTAGTAAAACATTATTCAGTGCATACCCTATTTTTTTTTAAAGGATTTGTCTTGACTCAAAAGTCAAAGAGTTAAGGTCAGGTTTTGACTAGGTTAGGTATAGTTTGATCAGGTTACCGGTCAACTCGATTTCGTAACCAAGTTATCATGTTTTTTATTTCTATTTTTTTTTACTCGGACCGATTCAAGTTTCAAGTCAACTATCAGTCTGATTATTATGGTTTAAAAAAAAAGAGTTTATAGTGTTTGATACGCGGTAGTTGTTATTTTTTTTAAATTATTATTTATTTTGAAATACATTAAAAAATATTAATTTTTTTTAATAAAAGTAAGTTAAAACAATATAAAAACATTTAAAAAAATTATTTTAAATCAAATTAAAAAAAATTTAAAAATTTTAAAAATAAACGGACACGCCGCAAAAACAATCATACCTCCAGCAGCCGCTAGCCCCTACAAACATCCAACGGTTAACGAGAGTTATTTATTACAAAACATGGGATTCTAAGACGTGCGATCTCTCCTCCACTCCAATCACCCCTTACTACTACTGCCACTGCTCCTCCTCCTTCCTGCTGCTTCTTTTCTTCTTTCATCCTCCTCCTCCTCCTCCCTCTTTCTCTGATTTTTTTTTTAAAGACAGAGCTTTCCTGTCTCTGTCAGATCGGGTCTCTCGGTTTCGGGTCGGCGGCGATCTGTTCTTTCCTTAAGGTCCGTTTCTATTTCGGGAAGTTTGAATTTTCAGAGCTCCGTCCTTCTCTTTTCTTGAACTTTAAAGTAGCCCCCCCTTTTTTTCTCTGGAGACAAACAAAGTTTTGAAAAAAAGTCTTAAAAAAATCGAATCTTTCTCTCAAAATATCACTTTTTATCGCGAAAATCACTATCAATCAATCAAGGGCTGGGCTCTTTTGTTTTTTTTCCTTTCAATTTTAATATCTTGGTGTCTCAGCTTTTTGTTGTTGTTTTTTTGTAGGGTTAATCGGGTTTTGAAGATCGACAATGGCCACCGAAACCAAACTTGACCAACGTATCCTTCCTTCCTTACTCTCAAGTCTTTCCTTTTTTCTTTGGATTTTTTCTTGATATGTTTGATTGATTATTTATGTTATTTCAAGTGTATAATGTAACATAGCTGAGAATGTCTTGACAGGATTGGAGTCGAGCCCTGTTGTTGCTAAGCCAGTTGACAACAATGTGGTATGCTACATTTTACCTACCTTAATTCTTTCTTCTTCTTTTTTTTTTGTTAAAACCGGGTTGGTCCGAGTTTACTTTGAGCGGAAAAAATGGTATAATGGGATGAAAAAGCTTTGGCTTTAAAGGGATTTTTTTGTTTTCGTTTTTGTTTTTTGTGAATGGTACCTGTCAGGGTTCTGGAATAGATGGACTCCCTTCAGATTCGACTCCCACCATTTCGGCTTCTGGGAATGGTGTTTCTGACACCAAAGTTAATGGCAGTGCGGTATCTATCACCAAAAGGGAGGCTGATCAAGAGCCAAATGCTGCTAGTAGTTATAGTTATCAATACCCAGGTTAGATATTGAGATAATTTTTTGTTATTCGCATTTATGTTGGAAGTTGGGAAAGATGTTCGTTCAATACAAATTTATAATTCCCATTGCAAATATACTATACTAACACAGGTTCAGCCATGCGAAGTATTGTACTTGGACTCTTTCACGCATTTAATGGAACTCATTTTTAATGGATTTTTTTTTTATCTCTATTGCTTATATAGTACTTCATTTCCATAGGGTCAGAATGTGTTGAACAGCATGGTGCAGTTATGTGAAGAAGGGAAATTTCTTCACCTTAGGATGTAGTCAATCATTAGAACATCAAAATACCTTTTGTGTTGTCATATTTGGGATGCTATATGGAGTCAGTGAGCAAAAAAATAATCTTCACTGAACTAGCCTTCTTCCAGGAAAATAAGTATTTCATATTTGAGGTGTAGCTTTTGGTACAACTAGAGATGAGTCCTCAGTTTCCTTTCTGGGTTGGGTAGCTGGGACAGCAACAGATTTCTGCTTAGCTTAGACTACGATTTAGTGTAGTAATACTTATAAAGTACTAATTTAATGGGATCGGCTTAGGTTTGGTCAATGAGTATGAACATTTCAGGATTTTTGAGCATAGGTTTGGTCACTGAGTATGAACAGGTCAGGATTTTTGAGCATTTGGTGACGGTGAACATGCTACTTTTGCTTAATCAAAAGTTTTAGTGGCCAGATCACATTTAGTGGTGGATGAGATTCTATTGTTAAAGTGGTAGGAGGTAGCAACTCGGTCGCCTGATCAGTCCTTGGTTTCCTTTCTGGGTTGGGTAGCTGGGACAGCAACAGATTTTTTCCTAGCTTAGACTATGATTTAGTGTACTAGTACTTATAAAGTACTAATTTAATGGGATCAGGTTAGGTGTGCTCAATGAGTATGAACAGGTCAGGATTTTTGAGCATCTAGTGGCGGTGAACATGCAACTTTTGCTTAATCGAAAGTCTTAGTGGCCAGATCACATTAGTGGTCGATGAGATTCTATTGTTAAGGTGGTATCAGGTAGCTACTGGGTCACCTGATTGATACCTGGTCTTTGCGGATTTATGTCAAAAGGTACACTCAACAAGATCACTGCTGTGGCCAGGGTAATAGCTGGGTAAGAAACTGAGATAGCTCCAGGCTTCTCTTGCCTTGTGTGATAGACATCATGGAAGCATCCCCATGCTGGTGCATTGCCTGAAAATAATACTATGGAAAATTCTTATAATCATTTGGTTTCTTTGTTAACAATTGAAGCTGTCTAGTAAAATTTCATTTAGTTTATCCACCTTGCAGTGTGATTTCCAATTTGAATTCATAATTGAGCATTAATATGTTATCAGTATACTTAATTTCAGAAGGATAACTCTATTTTGCAGGCTGCAGTGGGTCCTCCACGCAATTGGATGATCAAGTTTATTACCAAGCAGATGATTCCCAAACAGTAAGTTCCTTGGAACTTTTACATGGAAGCACAAAGGGACTTGCCTTGTAATGGTTTTGCATCCATTCATTTTGAAATTTTAAATCTGTTTGTAAAAACTTTGAGCGTTGTCAATTGTTCTTCAATATCCATTTCTGCTGCTGCTGCTGCTACATATATTTTACCACAATTTCTTCACTGTTATTACCTTGTGATGAAGTATTACTTCTTATACTCTGGTTGCCTCTTTAGGGTATGCAATCGGATAATGGTTCAATGGTTTATTATTGGCCTAGCTATCCATATGCTTCAGGAATGGTAGTTGGTGTTGATGGGCAAAGTGTTGCTCAACAGCCATATTTTTCTTCCTCGGGATATCTACAGCATCCTGTGTCCTATGGGTTAGAAGCCATGCCTTGTTATTCATGGGATTCAGCATATGTCGGTGATGTCTCGAATGGAAATGCTGTTTTTGAAAACAGAAAAGGTGGCTCGGGTTCCACTGCGTTTGCCCAGTCAAATGGCTTCAACTCTACAAAATCTAATGGCAACATTGGCAGCAAAATTTCCAAGCCTATGTACACTCAACTTGTCAGACCTATGACCAAGGTATATACCCTCTTGGAGCATGTTTAATTTTTCCAGAATTTCAGAGCATGTTTAAATTTTCTGAATTCAACTTCAGCATTTTTTTTCTCATTTTTATCAGAGCAGTGGTTTTGTTGAATGAAAATCGCTTGTGGAGTTTTTAGAAGTGCATTTGTTTTATAATTCTTTCCATCTCAAAGCTTGATGGGAAAGTCATATGTTCAATTATTTTTGCTAGATGCTCTTAGTATTCTCTGAACATCTTTTTTCATTTTATCATAAAAGCAGTTTCAAGAATAATTGAACTTTGTATGTTATACAATGTGTGAATGGATTCTCCTTGGAAGTGTTTTGCTGATGTGAACAATCAAATTACAGGTTTCTCCATCGGGTTCAGATTTTTCAGCAGGCCTTTTTAAGGGATACCAACCTATGGGAAAGTTTCCTCCATTTACTTCCCAAAAACCAGGTCCATTCCCACACAATGGTCCATTGAACTACAGGCAAAATGGAAGAATGTGGACTGGGAATTACAGAAACATATCAAGAGACAGATTCAATAAAAATTATGATTTTGAAAACCAAACTGAATTAACTCGTGGTCCTAGGGCATCCAACAAAAATGCTCCATTGGATTTGTTGGTCAACAAAAATGCTTCATTGGACTCCTCAGTAAAGGACGAGTTGGGAATTGCAATGCGTAAAGAGCAATATAACTTACCAGATTTTGAAACCAAGTATGCTAATGCCAAGTTTTTTGTTATCAAATCTTATAGTGAAGATGACATTCACAAGAGCATTAAATATGATGTATGGGCAAGTACCCCAAATGGCAATAAGAAGCTAGATGCTGCATTCCACAATGCAGAAGAGGTTTCAAGTGATACCGGGTCCAAATGTCCGATTTTCCTTTTTTTTTCAGTAAGTTGGAAACAAACTTTTTTCCTTTTTGTGAAATGTCTCTGCAATTTCTCATAATGCTCCTATATACAACTAAAGTTTAAATGAACAAGTCCTCATTTATTTGTTTGGTTTTCCCCTCCTTGATTTATCATAATGTCAGGTAAATGGAAGTGGACAGTTTGTTGGCTTTGCTGAGATGGTTGGTCAGGTTGACTTTAACAAAGACATGGATTTTTGGCAAATTGACAAATGGAACGGTTTCTTCCCTGTGAAGTGGCATGTAGTAAAAGACATTCCTAATGGTCAGCTGCGGCATATTGTGCTTGAAAATAATGATGGACATTCTGTAACTTTCAGCCGGGACACTCAAGAGGTATCTCCTATTCTTTCATTTAAGTGCACATGGCATCTCTCTGCGGAACTTGGTTTGGTCCTTTAATGAAGTTTACTAAACTCGTCTTTTCACAATGTCTTGTTTCGGAAAGTTTTGATATGGCACTTGAATATACCAAATCATAGTTGTATGCCCTCTATTTGATACAGGGTGGGAAGAAGAAAATAATGCAGTGACAGCAAAGAGCAGAACTATGGCTAAACTTGAATAAAATTTAATCGGGAACAAGAGGATGAAGTTTAGGGCTTGGAGAAAAAAAATTAAAAGTCTATATAGATTATCAGAAAACAGAAGTCTTGTAAAAGTCCTACTTTAGACCAGCTAAAAGCCTTAATCTCAATCCTTGTTGGAGAAGAAATCCTTAATTAAAAGTCATCTGATAAACACATGAAATGGCTCAAGGACTCCTAGTTTTTTTTATTTCTTCTATTTTTAAAAAGAGAATTTAAAACCAACAGGGAAACTGAAAAAGAATAGCTGCTTCATCCCTATTGTTGGCAGTTGACTTGTTTGTTGGGTGGATTTAGTGTTTTGCTCATATAATGGGTAACGATCAAGAGAAAGAGGGGATGCAAAAGACATATTTCATTGTCTACCATGATCTGAGATTTTAAACTTTTGATATCTCTGCAAGAAACCCTACTTGTAAATGGAATCTTGTGCCTAGTCTGGTCAAAGTAAAACCTTCCGCACATTTGTGCTCAATGTTTTCATGGTTGGTCTGACTAGACTGTCATGTAAATGTGCAGATTGTACTCAAGCAAGGTTTGGAAATGCTTAATATTTTCAAGAATTATTCTGCAAAAACATCTTTGTTAGATGACTTCAACTTCTATGAAAAGCGAGAGAAATCTCTTAACACCAAAAAGGGCAACAAGCCTGCTACTTTGCAAATGGAAATATTTAAGAACGGTGATTTCGCTGTAAGTTCCATGTCCTCTTTCCTTGTTAATACCTCATTTATTTTTCTTGATCCCTAACTTTGAACTGCTACCCCCAATTCTTTTCATATTGTGCTCAAACTGAGACCAAGACCAAGACCATGACAATATGATAGCATACTGATTTTTATTCTCAGGTTCTTGCCAACTAACATTCTTGTAATCCATGTGCCTCCCTTCTCCTGAAATTTGGCTATGAAGTTTTTTGCTTTATTTATCTACTTAATGTAGTAGTTTTGTAACATTGTATCATTCCTCTGCTGCACAGAAGCATACAACAGCCGAAGAAGGGATATCTGAAGATGACTCAAGGACCAAGAAAACTACAAATCCCTCATCTCTTATCAATTTAACTAAAAATCTCTCACTCAGTGGTCACATCCAGAAGAGTAACCCTATAAAGAAGCCACTAGGAAATTCAGATCCACCTGTTCCTTCACCATAGGCTTTTTTAGGGCATTAGTAGGTTTGTTGCAGTGCTGTAGCTCACAGTTTTAATCCCTTCATTCCGAGCCTTCTATTTCAGGCTTTCCCCCCTTGAAAATGGGTGTTTATTTTCCAAAAGCGTCTTTTGGACTACTAATGGGTGTTTATTTTCCAAAAGCGTCTTTTGGACTATCAGTTAGGTGGGTTTGCTGGTGATTGAAGGTGCTGCTTTTTTTTTTATCAATAATAATAATCTATTCCTAATTTTGTTTTGAACTTGATTCTCGTACCAACTTGGAATGCTGAGAAAGTGTCTGGTTTATTGGAGATATGCTTCGAGGTGCCGACAATCAATGTATGATCCTTGATGACAAAGAAGTTAAAAACCAATTTTCTATGCAAAATGTAATAGCAGCCTAAATTGCTCGTATCCTGCATGAACCTGTGCGTCCAAGCTATCATCTCCTTGCTGTTTATGCTAATAGCCTGGTGCTTCTTGCATGGCAGAAAGAACAGTACCCCGCATAGGGAATTCAATGGCTATGGCATGTCTGCAAAATGGCCATGCTACCAAATTTGGTAAATTTTTGCTTTGTTCGATTCCTAATGTACTTGAACGAAACAAAAGACTTTCATCGCGGGGTTTGTCCCTTGTCGGCTGTTTTTAAAAATAGTACTTTCCAATTATTGAAACAATAGTGTTTTGTTTTTGACAAAATATTGATTTAATCAGGTTTGAATCGGGTCAATCCCGTCACTGAAACCTCACTTAGATCAACTGGGTTCATCTAAATCAATGTTTTGTTCAGCTTAATTAAGAATCTAGTCCAAACCAAGCTCTAAGTTCCTAGTTTATTTTTGGATCAATTCACTAAACTAGATTTAATAATTATGCCATTATGGTATTTGAAGTAACAAAATAACCAAGGGTGTTAAAAAAAAAATCAGTCCATTTTATAATATTTGTATTATATAACTCAACCCAACCTAAACCGTTAAAGTTGAGTAACGTGGATATTATAAATATTAGTGGATCAAAAAACCTAAAAAATAGATGTCAAGGTTCGGGTGACGGGTCGAGATTTTTGAAACTTGCTCAACCTGACTCAACCTATATACCTTCTACTAATTATATCTTTATATTTGATAGTTTATGGATTGAGTATTTATATTTATATTTTATTTAGAAATGTTTTGGCATAATAATTCTTGTTAGTGAGCTTTTTATTATATTTCTTTAACGTAATAAAAAAAGAATTTGTTTTATTGTTGGAGAAGAATGAGGAATTAACTATAATTTAATGATGATGTAATATATAAAAATTAAATTTAATATTTGAAGGTTTTAACATTTACTGTCTATCCATATTTTAGATTTATTTCTAAATATAGATCCATTAAAATTAGCAATATAAATTCAACTCGTGAATATGTATAATATTCATAAAAAGTTTTAGCTCAAATTAATAAGGATAAAAAAAATTGAAATGAATCAGATTTATATTTTATAAAATATAAAAAATTAAATTAAATATAATTACAAATATAAATTTGACCTAATTATATCCATGAATAAAAATAATCAAGGATAATACTGTTGTTGTGGGGTCTTGAGTACAGGCTTTAAGCTTGGATCATGGGCTATGCCTTTGAGCCTGCTTTATCCATTCAAGAGAATCAGAAATAAACCCTTAAACCCTAAAGCATAATTCTATTCCTTTTTTTTTTAGTGTTGTTTGGACTCCGAGAAAAGAAACTGATTCATCCCGGAAAAAGAAAATAACAGATGACAGAAGTAAACCCAAAAGCCTCACCTGAAGAATCTCCGAACGAAAGACCTTCAAAGATCTCTAAAACCCTTCAAGAAGAAGGAGACTCGAGCGAGGAAGAAGAAGAAAAAGAAGCTGTACATAAATCAATGAAGCCAGGACTTCAACGTTACTTGGTAGCTGTTGAGTACATAGGCACTCGATTCTGTGGCTCCCAGCAACAGCTTAATCATAGAACTGTTGTTGGTGCCCTTCAGGTTCTTTTCTTTCTTCTTCGAATCATCACTCAACTTGTTTTTTTTGTGTAATACCTCGAAATTATAACAATAATTGTGTTGAATAATGCAGGAGGCATTTCATAAATTCATTGGGCAGCC
>Ga0325401_1002259_pt1 | contig 17015 bp, 5 predicted proteins | sample PopdelMetagenome_FD_205666 | JGI IMG/M metagenome (GOLD analysis project Ga0325401, IMG submission 205666) | Populus deltoides microbial communities from Bellville, Georgia, United States - Xylem-PdKOR-R2 | ecosystem: Host-associated > Plants > Phyllosphere > Stem > Wood/Secondary xylem | place...
ATAATGTTAGGTAATTGTTTTTAAAGTATTTTTTATTTAAGAATATATTAAAATAATATTTTTTTAATTTATTTTTGATATCATTAAATCAAAATATATAAAAATAATAAAAAATCATTGAATTATCCAATACTTAAATTTTTTAAAACATCATACCGTTACAAACTTTCAGGGTTTTTTTTTAGATCACTGACTTTTGAATATAAATTATTTGTTTGTTCGTGTGTATTGCACATGAGCATATGTTTTGGTGAATTGCATGCTCGACAGAAACAACAGTGGTTAAAAAAGATTATACTATTGATCTTCCCCCGCCCTCAATTTCACAGAAGACCCAACTGCTTGACTAATAAAACTATGTTTATGCCTCTTGGTTGATAATTAAAAAAAAAAAACCTTAATTTTGATCTGAAACACGACAACCGAAGAAGAACCTAATATTCCTGATCTGTGTCTAGCGAAGTAGATTCAAAAGACCATAGGAAATGATCTTTAGTTTTCACAAATGTTTGTTTTTCTATTTCTCTTAGGATCAATCTTTCTATGTGACTTCGTGAGAAGAGATTTTTTTCACATTGCCTTTGCAAGCCTTTTAAAATTATATTTTCTGATATATATATATTGATAATTAAAACCAATTAACCTATGTAAAAAACCTCGAGATAAACGAAAGTAATGTGGAACTCGATCAACCACAAGTATCTGCATGTGGGGTTACACACGTATTTACGTGTCTATTTTATTTTACAAAAAATGGCAAGAAATTGATTTTCAAGTTGCCTTTGAGGATGGAACATCTACGTCTAATTACGCCCTAGCTAGTTCATTGGACCTGGAAAAGAAGTTTATGAAGGTCAATTAGTTGGTATCCATCAACGACCTGGGGACTTGTTGTTTAATGTGTGCAAGAAAAAGGCTGCTCCTACCAATGTACGTTCACATAAAGAACAAACAGGTAAGAAGCAGGTTCAGTTCTTAGCTGTTTTAACTGCCTTACAAATCTCCCATTTTCCTTTTCGACAGTACATTGAAAGTTGCAATATTATCATATTTTCTCCAGAAAATGGATTTTTGATAGGGTTGATCATCAGATGAGATACTGTGGAAAGAGATCCTTTTCTTTTTAGTACTCTCTGATCTCTCTCTCTCTCCATTACTTGAAATCAAACTTTTTTTGGACTTTTTTTATGTAAACAATATTTTTAGTCAAAATAAAGAATGAAGGAAACAACTCCAGATGATCGCATGCATTCACCTATAGCCTAGGCTACAGTTGTAGACTTCATGCCACAGGAGCTTTTTTTGGACATATTTTCAATATAAGATTCATTTTTAGTCAAATAAAGAATGAAGGAAACCACCCCAGATGATCCCGTGCATTCACCTATAGGCTAGCTAATACAAGATACAAGGAAGAATTAATATCTTGTCATGTTACTCCTGTTTACATAACGGCTTCCATTTATCTTTTTAATGCAGTGGTTCTTGATATCCCCTTGGATTATAGCCTGGATGACTGCATTGAGTATATCCAAGAAGATGAACTAGTGGAGGTTACTCCCTCGAGCATTCACATGTGCGAAAATGCAAAACTTGCAAAAAAGACAAGGTGAACAGAATAGACTTACACCGAGTGGATCTGTCAGGAGAGCATCCTTGTGAAACTAATCCGAATACAATACAAGCCGCACGCTTCCATGGCTAAGTTCATCCCATTTCTTTTACCTTTGATGCCATTTTTTTCTGCTCCCTCGCGTAAAAGTATTAAAGCTCTCTTCACGTAGCATTTTCATAGAAATTAATTTTGTTTCCTCATATATGATTGTATATAACTACATGGGCCATCCCATTATTCTAGTCTTGAAGATTTCTTGATGCAAGTTATACTGCTAGGAAATGAGCAAGTGAAGGTTGTCGTTGACATTGTAATTCGGATCGTGCTGTCGTCCCTCCGGCCCTAAGAGTGGCCGAAAATGATAAATATTGTTTTTAGCAAGAATATATCCCAAGACAATCACAATATCTTTTTACTTCTGGTACATTTCCAGTATATGGCTACTTACAGCAGCTTTCAGTTTCACCCATTCAAGCATCTTTTTCCCCTTTGAACACTTGACCCCTTCAAGTTTCAATCCGAGGTTTGCTTTGTCAAGAGTATAAAAGAAGTTCGGTTTCTACTAAATTAATGTTATAGAAAATTAGTTTGGTTTCGGTCCTGGGGCTTTGTCGAGATGTTGACAATACAATTGTTGTGACTGTGATCGTAAAGAAAATATATATCCACTCCCAATAAAGAAAATATCGAGGGGGATAAGATCAGGAAGCCGTCCAGTGCTTATTCGACGTTACACAACATAAATATTGTCTGTACAAGTGGTTAATTAATGAGCCCATGACTTGGTTAATTAGTTTTGTGCAAGAATTAGAAGTTTCTTCTATGTGGTATCCAGAGTCAATTGCCCTCGTGAAAGGCAATCATGGACCTTTTCTTCTCCTTCACCGGCCTTTCCAGTCCTCCTCCATTGTGGGTTTGTTTAAGACCCACTGACATACTTTTGTTGACCTCTATATTGCTGACCTCCATTCTCTTGGATGCTATTTGTCTTGAATTGGGTCCAAAGAGTGACTGGTTTTGTGCCACGTAGCCAGCTAGCTACGTGAACAGCAAAGAAAAAACAAAGGGAAGATTCTTCACATACCATTCTTGACCTGGTGATAATGTAAGCCAACAGGATCAAGGAGACTCGTTTTTGGGGGGTTCGATTAATGTAATGAATACTAGGTGTGATTGATAGCAGCCGTACGTAGACTTCAATGTTAAGAAGCGGATTCAGCAAGGCTTAAGATTATTCTTATTTATGTCTTCTCCTTTGTTTCTAGAGAAATGAAAATGCATGCAATGATGGGTATGATAATATCATTACCAGCTGGAAACATGAATCCTGCATCTTTCTTCGGCCTTGTTTTCTGCCGGGCATCATTAATTGACAAACTGTATGTGATGGCAGATGTCAAGAAAAAATAATAATAAATTTTGATAAAAGAAAATACTGGAAATAGTAAATTTAAATAAATTGTTTTCTGCCGGGCATCATCATTAATTGTTTTCTGCCGGGCATCATTAATTATTTTTTTAAAAAAAAGTAAATGAGACTTTTTAATCTCCTAATTATAGTTAGAAAACTCAATTCTTGTGATAAAAGAAAATAGTTTGAAATGAAAGTGTGTCCAGACTAGATCATCAAATTAGCAGTTCTGAAAATTGATTCGTCAAATCGTATTGCCGTAAATTGATCCACCATAGAAGGAGTTAGTTTTATAACTATGTTCCAAGTAAGAAAAATTAATGAGATCACATATAGAGATTTGGTTTTGCTGGAAAAGAACATTATTATCAAGCATGCATGCATGAGTACTAATCGTGGTCTCTCCGGTGAGGGAAAAAAAAACCCAAATCGATCGGGGAAAGGAAGGCTTTGTTCCTACCTTGTACTCCAAGTACAAGATGTTAGACCGGAATAGATAAACTGTGGATTAAATACAAGACCAGCACACTCGAACCCATAAAACAACACAATTAGAGAGACATGTCAAAAAGAAGTTTCTTTCTTGTACTTTCAGCTTTGGTTTCCCTATCTAAAAATGAAAAGCATCAGATGCATCATCATCATCTTTGACCCACTTTAGATTTTCTTAATATATTCTTAAAGTCTAAGTAATTCTCAAATATTATAACTAATTAAGTCTAATTTTATTAATTAAGTGTGTTATCTTTTTTTTTCTGATATATATAATATTCAATTTCGCTGTCAATCTCTCCTAGGTTTGAAATCATAATTATTTAAATGAAAACGTGAAAACCAACAATCTCATTTACCATATAATACAAGCCTCCGAGATAGATTAGTGTTAATTTTTATGGCTTTTTATCCCCTTACGCACAGAATCCACCCTTGTTGCTTGGTGCCCCAACCAGAATTCAAAAGTTGGTGCGCACTGGCATGATGCCAACTCCAGCCCTTTTTACCACCTCATACTGAGTTTTCTCCTTTGCATGGTACCCCAACAAGAATGATGCTACTTGCGCTGGTTGTAGAAAGGATGTCCGAGAATTGTCTTCCAAGAGACAGCAACTCGAGAGGGAAGTGATCATAAGTGTTTGCATGCAATGTTTCATCATTCTAATTTAGTAGGCCACCGATAAAATATCTTACATTGAAATCCAAAACAAAATAAATAATCCTACTAGATGAAACTAGTATATATATATATATATATATATATATATATAAAGAATGAATAAATGAATGATTATATTTGGTAATTGGAGATTAGGTTTGGAAAACCAATCCAAGCTAGAAAGTTAGCTAAATACAAATCAATCTTCGATTACAAATTCAAAACTCAATTACTTTCATGAGCATTGTTGAACAATTCCATTCTATGATGAAAATGTTCATGAAAATTAAACACTTCTTAATAATTATGATAAATTATGGTCCGTAATGTGTTTTTTATACAAAATAATTACATGATAGTTATAGATAATTTATATACAAGCTAATTTTTAATGAATTAATTGATACTAAAGGTGTAAAAATAAAAAAATATATATATATATATATATATATATATATATATTTAAATAATTTTAATGTGCTGATGTTAAAAATAATTTTTAAAAAATAAAAAAATATTTTAATATATTTTTAAGTGAAAAATATTTTGAACCGACATCACTACTATAATCTTAAATATAAAAGAATTACACATGCAGTAAGAAAAATATTATATTTTTTTATATTTAAGAGCAAACTCGAACTTATTCAAAAGTTTTTACTTACCGTGATTTTATACCGCGCACCTGGAAATGCAAGCAGTGCTCCAATCAACTCAGTGTGTTGCACTTGTATAACTAGCCTAATGTACTGGATTTTATAAGAACTCTGAAGTTAAATATTGTATTTAGGCTAGAAGAGTATTAGGATGCAGTGACCTTTTAGAAATTGTCTTGCACCCTAATTCACATGCAACTGTGGGATTGCTAGTAAAATCTTGAGTTGACGGGTTCTTTTCTATAACTTTTTTCTCGTGATTTAATTCTTGAAAATAATTGTTTATCCGTGAATGATGTTTAAAAATGTCTGTGATATTAAAAATAAAAAAAAAACCTTAGATTGTATTTTATATGAATTTTAAAACCAACTTACCTCGTGTAAAATGCATTATAGGTATTAATATCTTCTTTTTACGTAATCAATTTCTTTATCTAAATTCCAAAACCCGTTATAGTTTCTAGTAACTAAAATATTAGATATCGATTTTTTTTTCTACTGATGAAGAACAAGAATTTCTTATTTTTTTCATTTACATCATTCCCGACTATCCCAACTCGGAAAAATGATCGTCACAACACCGCAAACATGCAACAAGAGTTTATAAAATTTTAAATTTGAACACTCGTCGGTGAATGGCCGAAATATTTTTACATGAAAAATACGCAATTAGTTTGATGTTATTGGCCTAATTAAGATTGTGATAGAGATTGTTTTTAAAGTATTTTTTATTTAAAAATATATAAAAATAATATTTTTTTCATATTTTTTTTATTTTTAACATTTATATTTCAAAATAAAAAAAATATTAAATTAATTTTTTTTCAAAAACAAATTAAAAAATTTTAAAAAAATACACTCCAACTGCACTCTCTATACCCTGTACTAAAAACTAGTTATACATGGAGTCATGGTAATCATGTGGCTAATTACTTAAGCATGCGTTGTATTTCTTTTTAATTTTTAATTATATTGTACTCGTTTTTGAACACATGAAAGTGCACCGCGAAAGACGATTTCATACCTTACTTTCCACAAGTCAAGATTATCTAGTTTGACCGAGCATTCCAGGACGACGAGTATTTTTTTATGTTTTTTTCATTTTGATATGACAAAAATGACCTCCTGTTATCATTTCCAATGACGAAAACACCCTTTTCTGCAGCTACGTCAATCAGATGAGACAGGTCAGCTGATGGCTTTTCATTTTTCTCTTACCCAGAAAACCCCCCGCAATGTGACAATAATCAACACTCGAGCCATCTTTCTTGCGTGAGATACAGTGCCAGCAATGATTAGAAAAGGGCAATGATGTCATTTAAGAAAATGAAGCAGGACATCTATGCCCTTTTTTTTTAATCTTAAAAACCTACATCCCTACTTGATTTTAATTGAATGCAAATAGTTTTTGAGGTGCAAAACCAATTATCTTTTCAAGTGGCTGAAGACTGAAGAGAGCATACTACCAAAAGAGAAAATTAAGCTAATTAATTTCACGGAAGAGAATGGGGTTATTTTTGGAAATACGATATGCGAGAGAAATTCTCGAAGTTTTTATGTGGCCTCCAGAAGATCATGTCATGACAAATAGGAGAGTGCCACGTAAACACGCAAGTTTGCCAACTTGAAACACCTCTGCTTGCCGGTAAAGACGTTCACAAAAGCCAAATGAATATGAATTTGATAACAAGGTTAAAGAAAAGAATTTAAATTTTTTTAATTGTTTTCATGTTGTATATTAAAAATAAATTTTAAAAAATAAAAAATATTATTTTAATATAATTCTGAACGAAAAAAAAAAACATTGAAAAACAATCAATACTACAATAGCATTAACTATTATCAAAGAATCATCTTAACTTAAAAATTTAAGTTATTAAGTGAGGTTTCAAGATATGATTTATATTATTCTCTAACTTCAAGTGAAAGCTCTTTGGGTTTAAAACTTGTACAGACTCAAATTATCTTATACTTTATTTTTATCAAATAAATAAAGATTGTGAGATTCAAACTCGTGGCCGCTTGATTATTAAAACTCTGATATCATATTGAAGAACCATCTTAATTTAAAAACTTAAACTATTAAATAAAATTTTAAAATATAATTTATATTATTTTTTAACGATTATTTTTAATAATCATTATCAAATTTATATATATGAAAAACATCTAAAACATAGATGGGAGTAAGGTAGTTAGTTTTTTATGGCACCCACCCACGTTATCTTCATTCCCCCTAATTAACTTGGAGAATCACATGGGATGGAATGATATGTGATTTCACGTTCTTTATCTTGTTTGATGAGTGTTGCACAAAGGCTCATGGGATTCATCATGAACGCGGTGACCACAATGATTCTTCCAATGTTGATGATGGTGGTTGTGTTGTTGATTCTTGAAGACGACCATGAATTTTATATATATATATATACACACACACACCATAACTCATTTTCACAAAAACCTACAGCAAGCTACAATAACTCGGACATAAATATATTAAAAAAAAAAAAAAAACTCTTACAAAAACCTAACCAACTAAAAACCTAGCAAAAGGGAGACAATAAAAATTGAAAAGACCTCGTCATCCAAAGTTATAGTTGCCGACAGCCTGACCTTCATTTGGTATAATGCCCCACACCACTATATACATATTACACTTGTACAATCCTTGTTGTTTTGGGGTGAGGTTGTAATGTTTTTGGATAAATTTTATTTATTTATTTATGGAAGTAATGAGTGATATTATATTAATTATTTTTTGAATTAATTTTAAAGAAAAATTAAATATAATTAAAAAAAATTAAATGGAGATATTCTTATTATTTTTGGTGAGTCATGGGTTTTATTTTTTATTTTTTTTGTCTATTTCTTTTCAAGATGAGTTAAGAAAATAATTAATAAAACACTATTAATTACTCTATGGAAATTATAAAATTTTTCTGTGGCCTTTTTAAGTGTTTTCTTAGACTATTCACATTATGATAATGAAAAGGACAAGTCTCCAACTTGTTTCTCATAGAGCTTTAGATGTTTTCCATAAAAAAAGAAAAAAAAAAAAAGAGGATATTTGGTTATACTATGCTTTCGAAATTTGAGATTTTATTTTTGAAATTTCACAGCAAGGTGATATCGTAGCATATTTTGATTTTACACCATTTCATTTCAACAACACAAATAAAGATTTATATTATTGTTAATTTTAAGATTTTTAAAATTAATTGAAATATATACCTGAATTTTTATATTAATAAAAAAAATTATCTGATAAAAAAAATATTTAAAAGAAAAGGAAAAAAAAGGATGAGTTGAGCTTTGTTTTGGATATTTTGGGAAAACAACAGAGTAGCCTTCCATCTCTCTCGGGGACTTGTAGTGATATAAAATTGTCAAAGAGAGACCAAGGAAAGAGACGGGAAGGGAAGTGTAGTTGTGCATGAGATGGTAAAGAGGTTTGACTTTTTTGTTCTTCTCTTTGAACCAATCCAATCCAATCCCGTGTTGTTTTGTTGAATGAATTCCTAGTTTGTATATAAAAAGATACAATAGTGGATGTTGCCTTGCAAATAAATTCCTCTTATCAACCGCATTACCTTCCCCTTCCATCCCGTGAATATATTACACCTTTCGTTTCTTGTCTTGAAATCCTTATAAATTTTCTTTCTTGATCTATTTTTCCTTGAAAGGCAACAGCTTGTTTGGAAATCTAGATTTTCTTCATGAATCAAGCTTTATCCTTTGTTTTTTGGTTCAAGTTCTGTTGAGAGATTTGATCATTTGTAGCTGAAGTTTGTGTCTTCCAAGCTAATTTCAAATACCCTTCCCTGTTTTCGTCTAAAGATCAGATTTCGATTGATCTAATCATCCAATTCCGTTTTTTTTCCCTTGAAATTCAAGTACCCCACAAAGGGACAGAAGAAACATCCTCTTTATAATTTTTCTTTTATTTTTTTGAATCATGGGTAATTGTTGTGTAACACCACCAGGAGTCCCTGATCATGAGAAAAAGAAGCACAAGAAGAAACAAAACCCATTTGCCTTAGATTTTGGGCACCATAATGGAGGCACGAATCACAAGCTGATTGTGCTAAGAGACCCAACAGGAAAAGAAATTGAGCAAAGATATGAACTTGGCAGAGAACTAGGCAGGGGTGAATTTGGAATCACATACTTGTGTACTGATAAGGAGACTGGTGAGAATTTTGCTTGCAAATCTATCTCTAAAAAGAAGTTAAGGACAGCTGTTGATATAGAGGATGTGAGGAGAGAAGTGGAGATCATGAAAAAAATGCCTCAGCATCCTAATCTTGTGACCCTGAAGGATACTTATGAGGATGATAGTGCAGTTCATTTGGTGATGGAGTTGTGTGAAGGAGGAGAGTTGTTTGATAGGATTGTGGCTAGAGGACACTACACTGAGAGGGCTGCTGCTGCTGTTACGAAGACCATAGTGGAGGTTGTTCAGGTAAGAAACAATCTTGTGGGTTTTTTTTTTAAAAAAAAAAATCAGAGTCGAATCTATTCCATGTGTTGATTGTAAACGCTTGTACATGAATTTTGCTTTTGGATCTTGAAATGGTGCTAGGTGCTATTTGAGTGCTGAGGAAATATGGTTTTATACTTGGTGTATGGAAGCCTAGGACCCATAGGTTGTTGGTAAAAAGTTAATCTCCTGGGAGTGATTGGTGCATACTGTCTGGTAGAATTATGGGATAGTTTGTCTTGATGAGTAGATGCGGCAGATATTGATTCTGGTGATCTGAAAATTTTATTTTTTACCGTGTGGATTCTCTCTGTTGATTTCCTCCTTTTGCCCTGGCTTCTTGTGCTTACTGCTGCTTACTTTGAGTAACCTCTAGGGTTCATCATATCTTGATTCCTCCCCTGACACACTTGTCATTAGCTTCGTGAGTAACTGTGTAGTTAGTACCTAAATGTTTGATTACCTCTTGGTTTTATCAGTTTCCTCTTTTCTTAATTTGATTTCTCACCACTGTTTCGAAACTCTTTTGCTAACAATGAAGATTTGACTGTAAAATAATTCATTTGCTTAAAAATGTTAATTCATTTGACTGTTTTAACTTCTGTGTTGTCCAAAATCAATGGAAAGGCTTGTAGGGATTTCCTTCCTTTTTATCATACAGCATGCTATTCCTAAAACGACACTATTCCTCCCATCTTGCACACATTATATTCATTTAGCGGAGTCCTAATGCTTCTGAGATATGTTTTGTCATGTTGCAGATATGCCACGAACATGGGGTGATGCATAGGGATCTAAAACCCGAGAACTTTTTGTTCGGAAACAAGAAGGAGAATGCACCTTTGAAGGCAATTGATTTTGGATTGTCAGTGTTTTTCAAACCTGGTAATGTCTAATTGTTACCTATCACCTAGTGCAATTTGGTCTCTTTCTTCATCTTCTTTTTTTATTCTTACGAACGAACCCATTTCATTTTGCATTTCTGCTTTTTAGCTTTCATCCTTCTATGTTCATTAGCTGAGGGTTTACTTTCTCCAGGTGAAATATTTTCTGAGATAGTCGGAAGTCCATACTACATGGCTCCTGAAGTGCTGAAGAGGAATTATGGCCCAGAAGTGGATGTCTGGAGTGCTGGTGTAATACTTTATATCTTACTTTGTGGTGTTCCACCCTTCTGGGCAGGTTGGTATTTTGTTTTGGTTAAAGAAAATCCTACTTTATGCATAATTATTGTTTTCATTGGGTGCTCAGGAACAATTCCTAGCTATACATGCATGATATGCCGGTATAGGTATTTTCCACTAATAAAAACTCTGCCTCCACTGCAGAAACTGAACAGGGAGTTGCACAAGCAATTATCAGGTCAGTTATTGATTTTAAGAGGGATCCCTGGCCCAAAGTTTCTGAAAATGCCAAAGACCTTGTGAGAAAGATGCTTGATCCTGACCCAAAGCGCCGGCTTACAGCACAGCAAGTGCTAGGTAATGTTCATTACTAATTAATGGAATTGTTGTCTTATGCTTTTGGATCTTTTATTATTTGGTTAATTGGATGAGATTGCTTGGGAAATTCCCAAAATGAAATTCTTGGAAACACAGGTCTTCTAAGTTGCTTGTTCTTGAAATGCAGATCACCCTTGGTTGCAGAATGCAAAGAAGGCTCCTAATGTTTCTTTAGGTGAAACAGTAAGAACAAGGCTCAAGCAATTTTCTGTTATGAACAAACTCAAGAAAAGAGCTCTGAGGGTAATGTCTTAAGCATTTGCTGGGTAGAATAAGTAATGTAGTGATTATTTTTTCCTTAACAGTTCAAGGAAGCTTGGTTTTGCCTCTTTAAATTGTTTGGATTTGGTAATTGTTTTATTCCAAATTCTGTCTCTCTTACATTATCTTCCATTCTTTACAATGTCAAATTAACAGGTAATAGCTGAGCATTTGTCAGTGGAGGAAGTTGCTGGCATAAAGGAGGGATTCCAACTGATGGATACTGGCAACAAGGGCAAGATTAACATTGATGAGCTAAGAGTTGGATTACAAAAACTTGGCCAGCAGGTCCCTGAGACTGATCTTCAAATTTTAATGGAAGTGGTAAGTCATCAAAATTTAGGTATTCGACATTTTTACACATTGATCACGAATGGGAAAAAGAAACCTCTATACCATCAACTGCCATTTTGTGCCATGAACTTAACAAGTTTTCTTGAACAGGGTGATGCAGATCGAGATGGCTATCTTGACTATGGAGAATTTGTGGCTATTACTGTTCACCTGAGAAAGATGGGGAATGACGAACACCTTCGCAAAGCCTTTGAATTCTTTGATCAAAACCAAAGTGGGCACATAGAAATCGATGAGCTAAGAGATGCCTTGGCTGATGAAGTTGATGGAAGTAATGAAGACGTTATTAATGCAATAATTCATGATGTGGACACAGATAAGGTCAGTCTTTTTTCTTTCAATTGTGTTTTTTTCCTGGATCCATAAACGGCATACATGTTTTACATTTGATGGAAATCGAGTCCTCTGCATACACCTGTATATCATCTTTCTTCTATGAAAAAAGAAAACTTCTATCATGCCTGCAAGCCAAAGATGCAATGTGTTCCTTTTGAAACTTTCTAATGAAACCCGGAAATGTCTGTAAAGTGTAAACTGGTAATGCTTCCCATAACCATCGGTGCTTATTCCCCTTGCCATGCATGGAATCTAACCCGAGCCCCCTTCTGTGAACTTGCAGGATGGAAAAATAAGTTACGAGGAGTTTGCCGCAATGATGAAGGCCGGCACAGATTGGCGGAAAGCATCAAGGCAGTATTCACGAGAGCGGTTCAACAATCTGAGCCTGAAACTAATGAAGGATGGATCATTAAAATTGACCAGTGAGGGTAGATGACTCAACAAGAATTAAACTGTATAATCTGTGTTATTTCCCCATATCTTATTTTATTATTTAAAAATCTTTATATTTAACTAGGACTTGTGCCCTAGTTGTGGTTTTTTGGTGTTGCAATGTTTTATTTGTTTGTTGTGGGAGTGATGAGAAAAAAAGCGGTGGTGAGAGATCGAAGGAGCTGTGTTGTAAATAGTGTTAAACTGTTAATACCATTATCAAATTCATCATCTAGCAGTTGTTGGGTGTAAATTTAACCATGTGAATCTTTGTTTCCATGTTACAAAACGCTTCAAGGGGGTATTTTCTTTGCAAATTGCAACTATATTCTCAATGCATAGCAACATCATGGTCGGTATGTTCTTTCTTTGCAAATTGCAACTCGAATCTCGCAACCCGTTCTTTCGTATTGCTTTGTATTCAGGTTAAAAATCATAACAAGAGGTGGCAAGAGATCAAAGGAACGTTGCAAAATAGATATCCAGGAGATGCTTGTGTTTTTCAAGAAGAAAAATATGATCGAGTTTAATAAATTTAATTAATTTAATAATATAATTAAAATAAATATCAACAATAAATAAAACAAATGATAAAATACCTAGTGATGATTAATTATAAAAAATAAGCTGCTAATATTGTACCAAAAAGAAAAAAGAAAAGCATGCTAGAGATTTATTGTCGTTCTGTCATGGATATTGTCACATCACCAAAAATAGCTTATTCAGACGGTTCTAACTTAAACAATTCCAATTTTTTTTATTTTTTTTCAATCCAACCCGATTCCAGTCCCGGGTCAGCCAAATCCCGAGTCGAGCTGCCGGGCCAGGCTTCAAAACTTTGGTTCTAACACCATTTTGAAAGTCTACACAATAACACCAAAAGAGGTCGCACACCCCTTTAGAGCAACAACCTGAAAAGTAAACTAAACAAAATATCATGAAGTGAGTATTTTATATTTATATTTAATCAATTAATTTAATTCAAAAATAAAATAAAATAAAATTTCTTTAAAAAAACTAAATTTAATAAGGAACTATAAATAAAGAGACTTGAGATAACCTGATTTATTTCTAAAATTAGAAAAAAAAATCTTATAGAAATCAAATAAAGAATAACAGAGGATAATCTTCAATTAAAGAAATATTGAATGATGAAATAAAAAAAAAACATGAGCTTTTTAAAAAGGAAAAATAAAAAAAGCAAACTCTAACGGGTCTCTTAAACCTAGATTAATCTCTCAAACTCGCAACTCATGAAATCTTAAACTCAAACTCAATTAAGAAGATCAATTTCCAACTAACTTAATGTTGAATAATAAAATAAAATAAAATATTAATTTAAAAAATTTTCCGAAGTAAAAAAAAAATAGCAATCAAAAGAATGAAATTGAAAAAAAATTAAAAATTATCTTAAATAAAACAAATAGCAATAAAAAAAAATAAAAACCAAATTTGAAGAAAAAAATAGATGAAATTGAGAAAATTCCAATTTATAAATTATTTTAGATAAAAAAAATATTAATTAAAAGAATATAGATCAAATTTAAAAAAATAAAATTAAAGTGATGTTTTGAAAAATTAAAGGATTAGACACAAAAATTAAAGAGCAAGGAAAAAAAAAAAAGGAATTGTTGGCGTCAAACCAAATATTAGTAAATTACAAGTGTCTTCTAGAAAGGGAGGGGCTATTAAGACGATTCCAACAAAGTCAAGATAGATCATCTTTGGTCGCTATAATCTACCACTCACATTGTCTAAATTCAATGGAGCAGCAATGCATGCTAACCATTTTTATCTTTTAAATAGTATTTTATATTTATTAAAATGCAAAATTATTCTTCAATCAACTTAATTAGGAAAAAGTCTCTAGGTGTTTTTTTTTTTTTGCTTTAAGGGTAATTTAGTTATTTTAATATATTTAAAAAAACACTAAACATTAGTTAAATAAATTTTGTTTTAAGAATAATTTAGTTATTTTATGTGCTTTAAAAATATAAAAATATCAAGTTATTCTAAATCAATTTTTAAATAGTAAAATTTATTGTCGTTCTGCCATGGATAGTCACATCACCAAAAATAGCTCATTGAGACGGTTCTAAGTTAAACAATTCTAATTTTTTTATTTTTTTTTCAACTCGACCTGATTTCAGCACTGGGTCGGCTAGATCTCGAGTCAACCTACCGGGCCGGGCTTTAAAACTTTGGTTCTAACACCATTTTGAAAGTCTGCACAATAACACCAAAAGAGGTCGTACACCCCTTCAGAGCAACAATCTGGAAAGTAAACTAAATAAAATATTATAAACTGAGCATTTCATATTATATTTAATCAATTGATTTAATTTAATTTTTTAAAAAAAGTTTTTTAAAAAAAACTAAATTTAATAAAGAACTATAAATAAAGATACTTGAGATAACCTGATTTGTCTGAACCAAGAAACCCTCGTTCTTTTAGTTTTTTTATTTTAAAAAGAATTAATTTTAATATTTGCATGTAAGAAGCATGCTGTTTTCCACCCCTTTTCTTTTATAAGAGAAAAATAAATTCCTGTCAACGTTCACTGTGTACAGTAAAGTGGTTGAACAAACAAAAGACAGTTTTTTTGACCAGTTATCTTAGGCTAGTAATGCCTACGAACTCTACATGCTATACCTACCGTACAAATGCCGTGGCGAAGAGTAATATCCGCATGTTCCATTTTGGATTTTAAAATTACTTTTAAAAAATTAAAAAATATATATTATTTTAATATATTTTCAAATAAAAAATAATTTAAAAAATAATCATAGCTATCCCAATATTAATACATGAATATGACATTGAGCTTCTTTTACTGTAAATTAGTTCTTTTTATATTAAAATTAAATCAGTTTGGAAATCTTTACAAAATTATACTTATTGAGTATTTGTTTTTGTGTGATTTATCAGGGAAACTAAATTAAAATAGGTTGATTTTGTGTATAATTCAAATCCATGAAAAACCAAAATGGTAAAAACTTTGCACCTTACAAAGTATTAGGAAATTAAATAGATTTTTTTTTTGTAGATTATAATTTAATTAATCACCTTACAAACCATATGTTGAACTTGTTTAGAATTCTTCAGAAACTTGAAAATTTTAACAATTAAAAAAATAATATAATAAAAGTAATTATGCCTCGGATAAACAATATATGTTCAAAATTACTTGATTCGAGAATATATCTTTCTAATTTGTTTTGAAGTAACAAGATATTAATGGCTAAGAAACGGTCCTGAAATCATAATTAGTATACATTTACGGCACCTTTAGGTTTGATGAAAAAGAAACGGTGAGATTTACTGTTACACAATTGTTATTTTTTAAAATATTTTTTTATTTAAAAATATATTAAAATAATATTTTTTTTATTTTTTTAAAATTTATTTTTAATATTATCATATTAAAATAATTTAAAATTTTGAATAAAAATAAATTAAATTTTATAAAATACTGTTTAAACCACATTTAGAAAAATGTGGTTTAACTAAACGAAGGTTTAAGGCACATCTCATAAATGTATGTGATGGACATAAAGACGACATGACATTCGTTTAATTAGTCTATAAAAAAAAAAGATTATTTATTTATTTATTTATTTATTTTAGAATAGATGATAAAGGAGGTTTCTTTCCTGGACCCTTCTTTTTGAGTGGCTAAATTAAGGCTTCTGGCCCAACTAGCCCATAAGATATTAATGGCTAAGAAATGGTCCTGAAATCATAATTAGTATACAATTACGGCACCATCAGGTTTCAATTATTGATGAAAAAGAAATGGTGAGATGTAATATCAAGTAGTTTTTTTAAAAAAAAATTTATTTTTAATATTAATAAATAAAAAAATAATTTTAGATAAAAAGAATTAATTTTTTATAAAACATTGTTCAGCCGCCTTTAGAGACTAAAACAAGGTTTAAGGCATATCTCATAAATGTGACCCTGTGATATGTGATGGACATAAAAACGACATGACATTCGAGGTTTCTTTGTGTTTGTGATATGTTCCTGGGCCTTCTTTTTGAGTGGCAAAATTAAGGCTGCTGGCCCAACTAGCCCATTTAAGGGTGAAGGAGAGAGAATTTGTTTTTGAAGAAAAAGCTTTGCTCAAGTTAAATTGGTTCATTTTCGACTGTGTCATGCAATATCAGGAGAGTCATGGAGCTCATGTCAACGCAAAGGTTTTTTAACCGTGATCAAGGAAAAAATAGCAAATTACATTTATAATTATTTTTAAAAAAAAACAGTGTACATGTAATAATTTACACATAAAATAACTCAGATCAAACATCTTTTCTTTTCTTTTTTAATTTGTTTTTCGACAAGAAATTGATGGGTAGGAAAATATAGGTCTCGGAAAAATATTTTAATTTACATTTAAATCACCATCAATTTCAATTATTGAGTAGCTTAAAACTATGAATATTATTATAAGAAAAATGATAAATTGAGAGACAATATGTTTTATTGCACCCTCCCGTGTATCCTAATTAGCCTTTGTTTTTGGACTCATTTGATGACCAGGAAAGACTTGGCCCATTTGAAACTACATTTCTGGCCCATTGCAAATTGGGTCAACAAATTCCATCAAACCAGGGGCAAAGTTATTGAGCTAACCCATGTATGCCCATGAGAATCAGCTGCTTCTGTCAATGCTATCAATTTCGTTTTGTTTTTTTTAATCGGAAGGATACATTTTGATTTTAGAGTCCGTTTTGGGTTGTAATATAAATATATAAACAATTTAAATCCAAAAATAAATTAATTTAAATTTTAAATACAATGTAAAG
>Ga0325401_1002261_pt1 | contig 17010 bp, 11 predicted proteins | sample PopdelMetagenome_FD_205666 | JGI IMG/M metagenome (GOLD analysis project Ga0325401, IMG submission 205666) | Populus deltoides microbial communities from Bellville, Georgia, United States - Xylem-PdKOR-R2 | ecosystem: Host-associated > Plants > Phyllosphere > Stem > Wood/Secondary xylem | place...
TTAGTAGTTTTAGTATAAGATTAGGCTCAATCCTACCTAGTATTGATCATATGTGTGGTTGATCTTTAGTACCATGTGTTAGCAATTTGATAGGTGCTTGTCATTATTGATTCTCAACTAAATAACTGGTTTTTTCTTATCGTAAAACTTTGTTATCTTAGTATAGCATATGGTACAACACATATCAATTTTTGCCTTGAAGGTATAAGCTTTCAATTAATAATATAATACACAACACAATCAATTAACCATTGTAAATTTAACAATTTCAAAAGTACATTTAATTAAATAATAGGTGAGGGAGTGTAAATCTCTTACCTTAACTACTATTATCCAAGTTCTCTAGAAGTTAGGTTTCGTCCCGAACGCTTCTCCAACAACTCCATATAACAATCATTATCACTCATACATTCTAATTTAAATTTTACTCGTATTTTTTTCGATACAACACATCCAAACACAAGTTCACAATCAATTTACATTGTACATTTGCATATAATTCCTTAATCCTTTCCATGTATCTATTCCAATAATTCATCACTCATACACATAGTTTTCTTAACATGCCTTACAATATATTTTATGTCATCTTGACATGCCTTAATCTAACAAAACCCTTAGATTTAATCATTTATATTTATATCAAAGGCCACTAATATTTCAAGAACAAAATCACTACCATCATTGCCACAATAATTTTCATGATAGGTATACACTCACTTACATAATAAATATACTTCACAAATAAAATTTGTTAATCATTTAACCATACATGTATTCTCAATTCTTATATACTCATTAAAATCAAATTATCATATCATTTAAATCAGTTTATATTCATCAACTAACACTCTTGTAAATAATTAGAAATGGCAAATCATGATTGGTTTAGTCTAACCAAACCAAAATACTATTCTATATTTAGCTCATAACTAAAGTTATAGAACTTGATTTTGAGAGTGAATTACTTCTTCCGCAAACTAAGATACAAAGCCACAATCTTGTTGAAGAGAAAAGAACTCATGTATGTCGTTTAAACACCTAAAATCACCCATTACAATAATATACATAATTTGTCCAGTAAAACACAATTTAACCCTTCTTTATTTTTTAACTCATATTTATAGTTTTATAGCTCTAAATTAAGAAAAAAACCAGTTTTATTTAAAATATAAAATCCTAACTACAACTTTCATATAAAAAAGAAAACCTAGTTCTACCTTTTACATATCCAAAACCGCACATTACATAAGCATATAAGATTTGTTCAATAGTTTGACCTGTCTTTAGTTTTTAACTCATATCTGGATTTCTATAGCTCCAATTTAATTAAAACTAGTTTTATTGGAAAGATAACATCATATCTATAACTTTTGTAAGGAACCAATTCCAAATTTCATCATTTCAAGTTCATGTTTTAGCTAGTAGTCAACTAATAAAATTGCCATAATTTTCTTTTTAATTTTTCCATAGTTAACATGTTAACCATTAGTTTTTCATGCTCAAGAACATCACCTATAATGATATTTAACATTCTAAACAATTAATTCAAAAAATCATCAACTCAAATCAAAATCTCATAAACTAACATTTCTTCAAAACCTTGAATAAGTGCAATAAAATTCAAATAAAGGGTTTAACATCACTTACCCAAACAAAATCAAGAAAACATTTGCAAGATATCATCCATTTTTTTCTTCTCTCTTCAATTTCTTCTTTCTCACTCTTCATTTTTCATAGTCATTTCTCCTTTTCCTTACCAAATTCAATCCAATCTTGTGTTTTCTTTACAAATCATCAAGAATTATTCTTGGATTTTTCACTTGAAGAATGAATTTTTGAGAAATTATAGAGAAAATAGAAAGTCTTTATCTTTTTTTTTTTCCTTCATAGTTGTTTAGTTGACTGTTATAAAGGGAGATAGTAATGAATTTTCACTGGTTTACAAAAATGCCCTTCCTTTATGCCTTTAATTAATTTTCGTGCAAGTTACCTTAGCTTCTAACCTAAATAGTAAGGCATTTTCAAACTCCGATTGAACTGAAATTTTTAAGCAAGATCAAAATGTCAAAAAACTCCATGAAAAAGACCAGCCCTATCTGATACTTGAATTGAAATTTATGCATGATAGTATAAAATTAGTTAGTTTATGATTTTCTCATCAAAAATCTAAATTTTAATATTATTTCATTTCATAAATCATTCCTCTAAATCCTTGAGACCATTTTCATATTCTCAAATATTTTTATCTATCTTTTTATCATTTATTTCATTTACAAACTTGTTACCGTTTCACGGTAATCCTACCAAATTTTTTTAGCGGATGCTTACACCGTAACTCTTTTATGTTCTTTTATACCATTGTTTATTATTTTTACTCTTTATTAGCATGTTAATTTCTTGGAATCATTTTATTATTTTTACTTGTTCTTTTAGTCATTGAAACTCGTTACTAGTTTCATTAACGTTACGCATTTTAATTGAAGATTTGTAACCCTTATTTTAACTTCAACAATACCTTTAATTTTATTTTTTTATGAAGATCATTATCTTCATTTCTTTCATCATTAATTATTTCTTTCATCATTTTTTTGTTTTCTGTTAAATCTCAAACTTCTGTTACCTTACTATCGATGGTCCCGCTTTTTATACGGAGGTTTACATGGGTCATTGAATCGAATGGATTTAATAAGTTTGGCCAATTTAGTAATATGAATAAAGCATACAATGAAAAATAAATCGATAAAAAAATTGACAACGATAGACTCTTTTGCTAAATCAAGATAATTTTGACAAAAACAAATTGAATAAAACTATGAAGTTTAATCATCAAACAATCCAATGTTGAAGGGCAAGATAATCAGGATCATTTTTAATATTTGTCAAAAAAATCCAACAAAAAGCAAATTAAAAAAAAACAACAGTGCCCAATTTAAAACCTAATAAATGTTGAAGGATAAAACAAAAAAAACATGAGCTTAAAAAAGAAAAAAAAACAAGCAAACCCAGGTGAATCTCCTAAACTTAAGTTAATCAAGAAGCCTAATCTAAAATCTAATAAATGCTCAAGGATGAAACTGAAAAAACATGAGTTTAAGAACAAGGAAAAAAAAACCAAACCCGAGTAAATCTCTTAAACCTAGGTTATTCCCTCAAACTCGCAATCCATTAAATCTCAAACCTGACTCAACTAAAAAGTTCAATTCCCAACCAATTTAATATTGAAGGATAAAACTTAGAAAAATATCAAATTTAAAAAATTTTCAAAGTTAAAAAAAAATAGCAATTAAAAGAATGAGAATTAAATCCGACAGGAAAACAATTATAGAAGGATAAAGTCGCAAAATAAATTCAATTTTTAAACCATCCTTAACAAAATAAATAAAAATCAAAAGAATAGAAACTGAATCTGACACATAAATAAACAAAAAGAGGATGAAATTGAAAAAAAAATAATTTAATAAATCATTTAAAATAAAAAAATAGGAATTAAAAGAATAGAGATCAAGTCGGAATGAGAAAACAATTGAAGGGCTGCCATGAAATTTTGAAGGGTCAGGCATGAAATTCAAGGTGAGAGAGAAGAAAAAGAAGAAATGGCCACCAATGTAAAACCCTAGACCAGTTGACCACATGAAGGATTAAAATATCATTATGAAATTCAGGGTATTGGCAATGGACGACCTTTCAAGTGCCCCCAAAAAAGCACTGGGGGCACTACCAGAAAATCAGAGAAAAACAACGGAATTACCGACGCAATTTTTTCTTTGAAAATTTTTACCGACAGAAATAATTTCATCTCAAAATCTGTCGGTATATACCAACCGTATCGCTGACGGACGATGCAGTTTTTTTGAAAAGTTGCAACGGTGTGATGACGAGGATTTTTTCAGATGATTTTACTGACAGAATTAGCAAGGGATTCAAAAGGGGATAGCCGTACTATGACGTGGCACTTCTACCGGCGGAATCACAGACAAAACATGTCCGTCGATGATTCCATCGGTAAAAGCCAGTATATACCCACTCTGCCGACACTCTCTTCCTTTGTTTCTCCTTCTTCTTCCCCTTCTTCTTCCCCATCCCACCTCTCCCCTCTCAAATTGCAGCCAACCACCCATCCCATCTCTCCCCTCTTCTCAACACAAGCACTCAAGTTTCTTATACTTTTGTACGTGGTCACAACATTCGTTCTTGTAGATTTTATCATTTTTTGTAAGTAAATCTATCCTTTTTAGTTTTAACATTTAAATGTGAATTTTATTGTTTTTTGAGTATATGTATTTTGTTAACGTATGTACTTGTTTGATTGTTATTTGTCAAAGAAACTTATAGTATGAATGTATAATTTTATAGTAGTTATAGCTTGTTTTAGATTTTGTCAAATTATATTTGTTTGTAAATTGTTGAAATTTTGTTTGAATTACACCGAATTAGATGTAAATAATAGCTTATTTAACGGGTTTGTTTTAATTGTTATCAATTCTATTGTGAAGTTGTGATTTTCATAAATTTATATATGTTTAAATTTGTATGTATGAACGTTGATAGTTGATAATTGATAATGAATATTTAACATAAGTATTTTTTTAGTTTGTTGGATAATTGATAATGAATATTTAACATAAGAAACCAATATTTTTGTTATGTTTTATATATATTCAATAGAAGTCATGGATGTATCGGGACTCACCCCAAGGATTGCGAAGGATGGATTATTGTAACAGTGTTCAGGGATTTATTAATTTCACAACATCTATCCCGAGGAATTTTACTGATGGCGGTATTAGGTGTCCATGCAAGAAGTGTAAAAATTTAAAGTTTCTCCATCAAGATGTTGTAACGATGCATCTTCTAACCAAAGGGTTCATGGAGGATTACTTGTATTGGTATGCACACGGAGAACTATTTGTTCCTAATGAGAGCATGATAGAACGGGTGGTTGGGTCAACTTCTAGTGCTAGCAACATGCATGAAGTTGGAAATGAGAACAGTAATCCTTACAGGAATATGGTTATGGATGCAATGAGAATGAGTGAAGGTAATGTCAGTGAATGTCCAATCATAAAAGAAGAACCTAATGCAGATGCAGCAAGGTTTTTTGATCTGTTGAAAGATTATGACGAACCATTATAGGATGGCTGCATGAACCACAGTAAATTATCGGTCGTAGCATAGATGTTCACCATCAAGTCAGATCACGGGTTGAGTGAGGCCGGTTATGACAAGATTATCGAATAGGCGATAAGCATTTTACCTGAAGGGAATATGAAAGAGAACTTCTATGCTGCCAAGTCCATGATAAAACCCCTCGGTTTAGGATACCAGAAAATTGACATGTGCCCTAACTTCTGCATGTTGTATATTACCTTGAAAATGCTGAGCTGACCGAGTACATGACATGTGGGCATTCCCATTACAAACCCAGAACTGGTAGAGGGAAGACTCTCGTGGCATATAAAAAACTTAGATACTTCCTAATCACACATAGACTGCAGAGGTTATTCATGTCACCAAGAACTGCTGAGCACATGACATGGCACCAATCACATCATGCGGTTGTTGGAGTGATAGTGCATCCTTCTAACGGTGAAGCCTGGAAACACTTTAGTAGTGTGCATCCTCACTTTTCAGCTGAATCAAGAAACGTGCGTCTTGGGTTGTGTACAGACAGATTCAACCCATTCGGTTCATTTGCTGCTCCTTTTCTTGTTGGCAGGTCATACTAACGGTTTATAACTTGCCAACGTGGATGTGTATGAGGCTGGAGTTCATGTTTTTATCTATGGTCATACCAGGTCCGAGCAGTCCGGGTCGGAATATAGATGTTTGTCTTCGTCCGTTGATTGATGAGTTGACACAGTTGTGGTCCTTTGAAGCTTTGTCTTATGACATCTCGAGGAAACATAATTTTGTTATGAGAGCGGTTTTGATGTGGACTATCAATGATTTCCCAGCTTATGGAATGGTTTCTGGTTAGAGCACGCATGGAAATCTAGCATGTCCATATTGTATGGAGAACAATAAGGCATTCATGCTAACAAACGGGGGTAAAGCTTCTTTTTTTTACTGTCACCATCGTTTCTTCTCGCCAAATCACAGGTACAGAAAGAATAGAAATGATTTTTTTGTTGGCAGAGTTGAAAAGGATGTTGCATCCCCGCGTCTTTCTGGTGAAGAATTGCTTGATGTTGTGTCAGAGTAAGGTGACATTGTGTTTGTTCTCCAATCAGGTAAGTAGAAGTTTTCTGGTTTTGGTTTGACCCATAACCTTGACGTCATGCACATTGAAAAGAACATGTTTGAAAACATTTTCAACACCGTCATGGATGTGAAGGGGAAGACAAAGGACAACATCAAGGCTAGATTGGATGTAGCACTGTTCTGTAACCTTAAAAATATGGAATTGGTTTGTGATGGGTCACGGGTCGCAAAACCAAGAGCAAGCTTCGTGTTAGAGAAAAACACACAACTACTAGTCTACAAATGGCTTAAGAGTCTGCGTTTCCCCGATGGACATGCCTCGAACATATCAAGGCTGGTTAATACAAAGGAATGTAGATTATATGAAATGAAGAGTCATGACTGCCATGTGTTTATGCAAATACTCATCCCATTAGCTTTTCGTGATTTGTTGCCAAATGGGATATGGGATGCACTAATGGAGATCAGTCATTTCTTCAGAGATATATGCTCCAGCAAGTTGAATGTTGATCACATTGAAAGGCTTAAAACGAATATCATCGAGATAATATGCAAACTTAAGATGATATTCCCTCCATCATTTTTTGACTCAATGGAGCATTTACCCGTACATTTATCGTTTGAGGTAAAAGTTGGAGGACCGGTCTAGCACAGATGGATGTATCCATTCAAGAGGTTAGATATTACAATTGCTATGTAATTCATAATTAAATGTTTTTTTTATTTTTTTAATTGATAATTTTTTATTAATTCTATATATATATATGCAGGTACTTGTTTAATCTTAAAAAAAAGGTTAAGAATAAGGCGCATGTTGAGGCGTCAATATGTGAGGCCTATATTGTTGAGGAGATCTCAACATTTATCTCATATTATTTCAAACCTCATTTGAGAACGAGGATCAACCGTGTTCCATGGCATGATGATGATGGTGAAGTGCCTTCAAGTGAGAACTTGTCAATATTCTCCAATCTTGGACGACCAACACCTAAAAATGCCGTGAGGGGAAGATATTTGTCTGAAAAAGAGTTCAGACAAGCACACAATTATGTCATATTTAATTGTGATGAGCTGAGACCTTTTATTAAGTAAGTAGATGTTCGACTTAAACTTTGTCAAGAGTGTACTATTTATGTTTTGTGATACCATAAACTCATATAATTTGGAACAACCTTGCAGGCAACATCGATGATACTTACTGTTCAATAACTCACAACTGACCGAATCCCAGATCTTTCAACTACAAGATGAACAATTTGCCACATGGTTTAGAACACATGTAAGTCCTATCACAAACTCATTATCTCTTGCAATGTAATTAATTAATTGTACATCAATATTATATAATATTCGTTTATTGATTATTGTTGTATTTAATTTACAAGGTTTATCAAATGGGAGGTAGTGCTACTATTTCACTGTCTTTACTAAGCCTGAACCCCGAAAGAAAAGTCAAGTACTATAACAGGTATTTTGTCAATGGATATGTCTTTCATACTGAAGAATACGGGCATGGAAGAAAGATATACAACAGCGGTGTTTGTATTAAGGGATCGACTTCTAGTGAGTTTAAAGTTGACTACTACGGTAGATTGGAAGAGGTCATCGAACTGTAATATCATAGCGAACAGAATAGAGTGTTTTTATTCAGATGCTATTGGTATGACACAACTGACAGAGGAATCAGAGTAGATCCTCACTATGGTCTCGTTGAAATCAACTCAAAAGCAAGACACCGCAATGTAAACGACGTCTTTGTTTTCGCAAAACAATGCCAACAAGTTTATTACACATACACCCCTTCCTTTAGAAAGGACAGATCAAGAGTTGATTGGTTATCCGTTTTAAAAACAAAACCCAAGGGTCGTTTCAAGGTTGTTTAAGATGAGAACGAAGACACAAGTGTGATAGATGAAGTCTTTCAAGCTAGTGAGTTGGTTGAACAATACTGAGTTGCTCCTTTGATTGACTTAGAAGAAAATTCAAATTTTCATGTTTTCGACGAGTCTTGTTGATGTTGACGCAAAGGAGTTGAATGCTATTTTGAGCTTTACTAGCGGAAAAGAGAATGTTGATGAAGAAGATGATAACCACATTCAAGAGTGCGATGAAGCTGATGATAACAATTCAATTGAGGATGAAGATGAAACTAAACATGCTGTAAAGCCTTATTTTTATAATGTAATATTTTGGAACATGAAATATTTATTCTTCTTTAATTGTGAGCTCTTGTTATTGTGTTGTGTGTGCTTTAAGTTTGCAATTCAAGATTTTGTGCAGGAGAATAAACAAAAATACATGGAGAAAATATTGACGGTTTCACCGACGACAATACCGACAGAATGGTACCCGTCGGTATTTCACAGAGAGTTCAAGAAAATTTATGGAATTGTGCCACAATCACCGACGACAATATCGACGGACTGGCACCCGTCTGTATTTCACAGAGAGTTGGGAGAAAATTATGGAATTGTGCCACAATCACCAATGGATTCATCGACGATTGGCACACATCATGAAGCGCACGCATGTTAGAGGTGTGGTCGGTCGGCACGTTTACCGATGGATTTGTTGGCATGTTTACCGACGAAATTACCGTTAACACATTTACTGACGAATCGAAAAGTCTGGTGGGATTTTTGAAATTTTTGGGTTCGAATATCAATTCATTACCGAAAACATTTATTGCCACCGACAATAATAAATGTTTTGTCAGTAAAACCGTTGAAAAAATTACTATATAAAACCCCCCCTCCCACCATTTGGTTCATTTTTTCTCTCATCTCTTCATCTCCATTTCTCTTCTCCTCTCCGTTTGTATTTAGTTTTTGGAAGAGATTTTATTATTTTGGTGGTAGTTTTGAACATATTAAAAGGTATGTATTCTTTTTTCTTTATCTTTGTATTTTTTTTATTTTAATTATGATTATTTTTTTGGTGTTTTTTGTTTTGTGTATTGTTTGTAGATAAAATCTTAAAATCAACACACTATTAAGGTAAGCATTTTTTATTCCTAAATTTATTTTGAATTGATGTAATGTTTTTAGTTTTGTGTATTATTTGTTTTGTGTTTAGGATGTTTTGTGTAGTGTTCTTTAGTTTTTTTCATTTTATTTATTAATTTTATGATATTATTGTTTGTATTGCCATAATTGTTATTTTTGAATTTATGTTGTAAATGTTAATTGAAATATAGAATTAAATTTAATTAGTTTATCTTAATTTTAGGATATTATTATTTGTGTTGTCATAATTGTTATTGTTGAATTTATGTTTTAAATGTTAATTGAAATATAGAATTAAATTTAATTAGTTTATCTTAATTTTAGGATATTATTGTTTGTATTGCCATAATTGTTATTGTTGAATTTATGTTTTAAATGTTAATTGAAATATAGAATTAAATTTAATTAGTTTATCTTAATTTTAGGATATTATTGTTTGTTATGTTGTTTATTATTTTGATTAATTTTAATCGTTATTTATGAATTTGTATTGATGTTAGTTGAAAATATATAGATGTTGAATTTCTATAGATGTTAGGTTGTATATGTTAGGTTGTATAGAGTTGATTTTGCAATATTTGTATAATTATCAATATTTGTAGGTATAAAAATTGTGGGTAGTCTCTAATATAGGGGAGGTGCTGTTGAATTTTTTTAAATGATTGAATTTCTATAGATGTTAGGTTGTATATATGATGTTGCCGGAGTCAGTTGGATTGTGGTTATTGTAAAGATTTGCAGGTTTGAAAATTATGGGTAGTCTTTAGTATAGGGAAGGTGCTGCCGAATTGTTTTTAAATAGTCGAAGTTAATTATGTAATTATTCGTATAAATTTCTGTAGATGCGTAGAATGAAATCTACAGCACGTCGTCAGCAGACGATTGCAGCTAGTTCTTCTAGCAGCGAATAAGACATATCCTTAGGTGCTGATCACGGCGAGGAATCTGCGCCAACTTGTGATGCTGCCTCTTCTAGCACGGTTTAGCGGGGTCAATTCACCCGCATGTACCAGGCACAATGGAAGGATGACCTCTCAATGTAAGTTTGTTTAGGTTTTAGTTTTTTATATATTCTTATAACATAATTTATGAACAACTAATTAATATTTTATTAATTTTATTTAATTTCAGGTTCACAAACATTGAGGCTGCCACGACAATAACATTGGTGTTTAAATCATCGATGGAGATTCCATTATTTCAATGGAGTCAGGTTTCCAGACATCCTGAGTGGAGACCTAATATCGATGCATGGTTTCAGCGATTTCAGGTCGGTGTTAACTTTTAATTTCCAGCTTATTTTTAATAAATTATTTTTATAATTTTATATCTTGTACTATTTTTATTTTATATGAATTATTTATATGCACAGCATAAATTTGAGTGGGATAGGGCGAACAATAATGTTGTGAGGAGGGTATGAGAGAATCACGTGGCACCTAGGTAACATCAAAAATAATATGTATTTTTGTTTTATAATTTTATGTTCTAAATTCTAATTTGTTACTATGAAAGTAGGTTGCGTGATTTTTGGTATGACACTAAAAAAAAATCAAAAAGACATGCGAGGGATAACGGTCTTAAAGGATGGAATGAGGTGGCGGTTTGGCGGGAATTCAAACCGCCATGTATTGAGCACGTGACCTCAGAGCGATTCTCACGGCGCTCACAGTTCGGCGCCAACAATCAGAACCGACAAATTCATGGTTCAGTGACCACGCACACCGGTGGCTCTGTCCCATTCAGCGCACATGCAAAGCGGATGGTAAGATTAATTTTGATGAAATATACCATTAATTAATTTGTCGTTCCTTATAATATATTTAACTTGCACCCTATTTTTTCCTTACAGGCTGCGTCTCTTGGACGTGAGCTGAGTCCAATGGAGCTGTTTGTAGAGACGCATGTGCGGAGTCAAGACCGCTAAAAGGGGGTGCAGTAGTTCGTGGACAACCGTGCTCAGCACTTCGTGGTATGTTCGTTCAATCATTTTATTTTGTAAGTTATTATTTTCTTTAATTGAATATGATGATTTTTTAAAAAAAAATTCAGGAGACCTATAATAGCCGGTTGAGGGAGAGATATGTGGACGATCCTTTGACCCATCCGGATTTTGATTCAGATTTATGGATGGAGGTGGGATCGTCTGGTGGACCCAAAACAAATCGGGTCTACGGGCTCTCCAACACTACAACCGAAAACTTGCGGTCGGCCCGTAGTGTATTAACTGTTGGGAGCTCTCCATCAGTATCGAGCACCCAGTCTGAGGAGTTCATTGCCTTGAAACAACAATATCAACAACTCTTGACGAATTATGATCAGGTCCGTCAAATGGTCATGGAGATGAGATCAAGGATGGGTGATGATACATGTGCAGCTCTGATGTAACCATATTATTCGATAGTTTTACCCACATTTAACCAGTGTTTTGCCTATGTTTTTTTATATAAAATACCTTGATATTCTTTATTTTATGTTTTGAAGGCACTTTTGGATGAAAGATGCAAAAAGAAGTAAATTGGAGATAATTGACATATTTAACCTTCAGTCAATGTTTTGTGCAGAGCGTGAGCTCTAGAGATCAAAATGAAGTGATTCAAGTGGCATTAAAAAGACAACATCCATACCTTTCTGAAAATATAAGGCAAGAAAATAAAATAAGGAAGATCATAGAAATCGCAGCCTTCAAAGTCAAATCTTGTAATCTGCCAATGTTAACCTTTGGTCATTTCAACTTGAATATCTAGAGCTACAGAAGTCCAATTGATGTGAACTCAAATGTTTTTGATTCTTGAATCAAAGGCCTATAAAATCTCCAAATTTCAGCAAAAAATGATGTCATATGAGGGAGATATAATTTTTCAAAGCTGACAACTGAATTCTGCCAGCAAACAGGTTTCGTGAAGAAACGAGTCCAAATTACATTCCGAAGCATCTAAACCGATATCCAAGTTTTTATTTCAGCAATTTAGCTCCTCTGAGTCAAAGCTTAAAGATTTCATGCAAGGCTATTTCTCCTTTTTTAAAAAAATAGTTATTGAAGTACTTAAATGTAAACTGTCTACTTAAGGGAGGACTATTTTGTAAAATAGAGACTAGGGTTTCCTAGGATATAAAAAGAATGAGAGAAGAGAAGGGGGGCAGCCAGCCAAAAAGAGAAAAACACCCCCTTCCTTTAAAAAACCTGAAATCATGCATTCTTCCTTCTTTTTTTGTTAGTTTTTCAACTAACATGCAAGGCTAAACACTTTTTTCCTGGTTGCAAGGACACGAAAACCTTCAGATTTCAAGAACTGTGAGATTTATTTTAGCTTTTTTTTTCAGTTTATATGATGAATATGTTTGTTCTCCTATGCTTATTTTTCCTATGATTGTTTATTTTAGTTGCTAGAGCGGTCTCTAAGTTATTATTGTAGACAATAGCTAAGTTTGATATCAAAACCGGAGTTGTGGTATATGAACTTGTGAAGCAACTGAGTTTAATAATTACGATGAATCTACGTTATTAATCTTAGGGAGAATATTCAATCAAATCAAACATAGACTATGGACAGTTATGTTTTCTTGATTAATCAACTTATCTAGTTCTTAAGGCTGCCATTGAATTAAAGTACTAGTGCAGATATTGTGGTTGTTTGATGGTTAGGGTTAGTTATACGATGGTTCCGTTAACTAACCAATGTTAAGAAGAGATAAATATTCAAAATATAAATTGATGTTTCGTTTCCATGATCAGTTCTGATTTCTGTAAGTGGATGTGTGCTTGCGACCAAGGTTTGCTCTCTTGATAATTTTCTGATTTTATTTAATTTTGCTTGATAGTTTTATGTTTTCTTTTGCTTTAGTTTAGATAACGTCCAAATTCCCCCCCCCAAATTGCATATCATCTAGCATAATAATCTAACTTGAACTTTCCTCGTGGGATCGACCCCTTACTTGCTCTATACTATCTTGTGTGTTGTGTTTTAAGATAGGGTAATCAATTTGTGCGACCACGATATCGCAACAAGCTCTTTTTTGGTCGTACGGTCCCGGAAACAACCAGATTCCTCCTCCTCCTCTAGCTCCGCCGCTATTCTAGTTTAATTTTGTTTTTTAAACACATTAAATTTGTAATGAATATTTGGATGAATATTATTTAACATTATTTTTATATTTTTAATGTTTAATACAATTTTATTTGTTTATTAAGCTTTTTTACTATTAATAAATTATTTTTTATATATATTTTAAATACATACTGACGACTTTACCGATGGCTCTCGGCCGTCAGTATTTTACCGAGAGTTGCCTAAGTTTGTGGTCCGTCGGTAATGTTCTTGTGGAAATTTTTTTTTCCGCGCGTCGCCGTTTGTAAGACCGTCGGTGGTTGGTTTTTTATTTCCGACAGAATTAGCGATGGAACAAGAAATTACCGACGACGGTGAGACCGTCGGTAATAATTTCACCAACGGATTTCATGGCTTATACCGACGGAATTAGTTCATCGGTAAAACTGTTTAATGGTATAGTGGGACATCCGCGCACACATGCATGTGACAATGTTTTTCATTACTTCAAATATTTACTAAATTACAAAGCAACTCCTAATTGAAATTAAAAAACTACATAAAAACCATAATGAAAAGATGAAAATACCCTTTCACACCAACCTTATTTTTTTTATTATGATGTCAAATATATCTTTTAAATGTACTAAAAAAAAGATGAAAAAACCCCTCTTTGCAAGTTTAATATTTTCTTAATTTTAAAGGCATTCATATCATTTTGGTATGAAAAAAAAATTCAAAAGTTAAAAACACTCCTCGGCAAAAGCTATATATTTATTTGTTTTTAAGGGTAACAAAGTTATTTCACTCTACAAAAAAAAAAATATACAAACCAATTTATAGTCAATCAATTTAATAATGACTCATGGATCCCATAATAGAACTTATAAAAAATGTGTGACAAAAAGTAGCGGCATGATAGAACTTGTAACCTAAGTATTCTAGAATATATAATAAAGCAGTTATTGTACCTCTTATTCAAATTCAAATTGAATAGTGACCAAATCTATGAAGATTGTATTTCAGTATACCAAATCTTGGTTTCAACATAATTTTCAAAAGATAAAATACTTTTTAAATAATCAAAGTACTTGTGTCTAGAAAACCTTAATTAGACGGTCATTATTATATGATTTCTTAGCCTATACATAATAATTATCCTTGATCATCAAAGATAATAATATTGTTGATCAACTTAAAATAAAATTAAGCAAAAACAGTAAAAATGACACAGCATGAGCGAAAATTATAAAAAAGTGTAAATAATAAAATTAACAAACCATGAATAAAAATTATAAGTAGTAATACAATGAAAGTAATGAATTATATTTTAGAAAGCAAGTTAATGTAATAACATATATAAAAAAAAATTGTAAATATATAGGGTAAGCTATACATATTAATTTCTTGGCTTTGTTTTTCTAACTTTTATATTTAAGAGTTAGATTTCTTTATTATTTAAGAAATTAAAAATTCTTTAATTGTAATTTAGTTTTTTATTTACACCAACTTGTTTTTATTTGAAACAATATCATGATTGTTTTAATAATGAAAAAATATACAGTAAGACAAGAACAATTTAACATTAACATTAACAAAGACTCTAAAAAGGGTGGGAAAATTGGTGTCAATGTACCGTGGACTTCACGCCTCTTCTCTTCCTAGGATGCAACTTGGCTTGATTTTGGAGGCTTTTTAGTTGGAATTCGCTTTCTCTTTTCTTGGCTTCGGCTGGCTAAGCTTTTTATGTCTGCCCTTTCTTTACTCTGATACGCCTTGTCTTATGTGTACCCTTCTTTGCTCTGCGCATGCAGCAAAGCTGCTTTTTAGCTTTCCACGTTTTCTTTTGAGGAAAAAAAAAAAAAAACAAAAGATTTTTTACCTACGTTTCATTTCTTCCTGCACTTGCCATTTTTTAGAAATTAATAAGATATTAGAAATTAATTTTTATAATTTATTTTGATGTATTTTTTCTAGAATTATCATGATCTTATAAGCCGAATTGTAAAATTAACATTTTAACTCAGGTCGGTTTTATATGTCACAATCTCAATATTTTTTTTAAAAAAATATCATCCAATATATTATTTTATCAATATTTATAAAAAAAAATATATTCAATATATATCATATTTTAAGTTTATAATTATTTTTTATTAGAAAACACATTAGTAATAATTAGATTATTTTTTTATGTTAAAAAAATTAAACCTACTTGCAACTCAGACAATTGATCTAAGTATACTATATTCAAAATAGGTATAGAACATTGGTTTTGTCTTTAATAATTTATTTGAGATTATAATAGTATTTATTTTTTAAAATATATTTTTTAAATATATTAAAATAATATTTTTTATTTTTTAAAAATTATTTTTGACATCATTGTAATAAGATAATCTAAAAACACTAAACAAATATTAATTTAAAACAAATAAAAAAGTATTTTTTTTAAAAGTATTTTTAAAATAAAAAACAAGCGGTAAATACATATAAAATTACGAAAGCAAATCCAAACACATTCCCGAGCTTGAGTTGAATTCTTGAGCCATTCACAACTTAAGTTTACTTTATAAGAAAGACCAAGACCTTTCCTTAAGAACTTGTCCCATGAACCCATCTCCTCCTGATGCTAAGCTTCCAATTCAAGAAAAAAATTTATACTGATTGCAGAAGAGTCTTGGTAATAATTATTTTTTATTAGAAAAAATACATTCGTGATAACTGCCAAGTATACTATTTATTTTTGTCAATTTGGAATATATTTTAACCGCGACTTCCAAACAGAACCAATAGAAGGGACGAACTTGTTAAGCAAGGGAAATTAACAAAACTTTGAATGATGGTGATCACTGCTTTATAAATTTATAAGAAAGACCAAGACCTTTGTCCCATGAACCCAACTCCTCCTAGTCCTAGCTGATGGTAAGCTTATAAATCAAGAAAAAAAAATTACACTGATTGCAGAAGAGACTTCTTTTTTTTATCATATCATATCATACATATATTATTGTAAAAAAACTCCCACCAACATATATAACAGTCTTTGAGTCACCCTTGATGGACAGGTTTGGAGGAGTGAATGGTGGTGGTGGTGAAAGAACACCTCTTCTTGGTCAAGGAGTAGGCTTCCTTTATTTTGTGTTTTCTTTTTGTATGCAATCTTCAGCTACGGAGTACATGATACAATTTCTGCTCATTGTTGTTCTCCTTATAATGTTCAAGAATTGACTTCGCTTTGAACCTTTCTATACTTAAATTCATCTTGATCATGTTTCCATCTATATAATCTAACAAAAACTGTATCTGGGTCATTTCTCCTGCTTAACAACAAGTGTTTGTTATTTTTGGTTTCAGTTTTCATCACTTGCCCTCTTTAGCTGTTTGTTTCCAAGAAATTGTTCAGAATTTAAATATTTCCATAGCTTACTCGCATTTCGTCGCTATGTTTTTTTTTTTCCTTGAATTCTTATGCTTTATAATTGAAGGGAGGAAGAAAGGGGAATAATAGTGCATCTGAAAACAATCAGTTCCCAGACCTTGAGCATGGAGATGCAGTGCCAGTAAGTGCATTTCCTGTTAGCTTCTTTGAATTCATGTCCTAGTGGTTGATTGCGAACATGCTGCCAACTCTATTTATGAAATCTTCAGGCTGCAAATGTGGGATTTGGTCGGGTATTTTCACTTGTAAGTGCTAACGTGGTGTTTCTGGCTGGAAGAATAATATTATGGCTATACAAATGTTGTTGATC
>Ga0325401_1002262_pt1 | contig 17010 bp, 11 predicted proteins | sample PopdelMetagenome_FD_205666 | JGI IMG/M metagenome (GOLD analysis project Ga0325401, IMG submission 205666) | Populus deltoides microbial communities from Bellville, Georgia, United States - Xylem-PdKOR-R2 | ecosystem: Host-associated > Plants > Phyllosphere > Stem > Wood/Secondary xylem | place...
AAAATAAATAAATTATGATCTTAATAAAAAGAGTAAAAATTGAGTGATATAAAAAAACATCTTGAATAAAATTTTAATTAATGTATTTTAGTGGACTTAAATCAAATTTTCAAGAAAAAAAATAAAAGAACAAGGAAATATGTTAGGTGTGGGGGCAGTGCACCTCACTTATAATGAAAAAAGGTTAGACCGTGAGTCAAGCAAATTTTTTAAGGGATAGAAAACATCTAAAACATTATTTTATATAAAAAAATTAGATGACATGTCGTTTGTATCTCCAATTACGGTGATGGTTGGAAAATCGAGCAATGGGTTTTTCAAAAAAAAATCATGTTCAAATTATTTTAATCTAAAAACACCTAAAACACACCCTTAGAATCTTAATGAACCAATTTCTCAGCTCTAAACACCTATAAATTGTTTAACAAACACAACATTACGCCAACAAAAATTTCTTTCTCAACTTCAATCTATTTATTTTTTTTGGTAAACTGAGATGTAATAATAGAACTCCTCTCTTGAAATGCAACCTATTGATACCAAGAATGATCTTTTTGGTCATAGGATTGTGGCCAATCAATGACTCTTTTTGTCTTCTTTTAATTTTTCGAAGACTCTTTTTTCACTCTTTAACTCAAAGATTGAAATACAAATAAAATAAAGTTTTAGACCAAAATATAAAATCTTAGAAAAGATGGAATAAAAATGAAAAATAAAAAACTTGGGAGACCAAAAATGATACAAATACACCTAGACTACAGTAGAAAAAAAGAAGAAGAAAGAAGTTGGGAATTTGTTTCGGCGTCCATTTCGGTCCTTGGAGTTTTAATTATAATTAATCAAGAAAAATGAGTTTGATTTTTCCAAATTAAGCCTCAATTTAATGCTCTAACTTTTTTTTCAACATTTAGAGAAAACCCTACGAAGTTAACTTAAACAAATTATCAAATCCAATTCTAAATAAATTAATTATGGAAAGATCACAATGGAAAAAAAAATAACCAAAAAAAGGGTAAAAAAGAAGAAAACATTGGGTGAATCAATAAAAACATTCACAATCCATAGTGAATCCATAATACGTATTTAATTAAAAGTCTCAGAAAAAAGGGATTAGAAATATAAAAAAAAAATTTTAGGAGACCAACAATGCTAAAAACACACCTCAACTACAATAGAAAAAAAATAACAAGAGGCTGGAAATTTGTTTTGGTGTCAATTTTGGAAGGGCCACATTGAAAAAAAAAACAAAAAAAAAAGGTTAAGATTGTTTGAATCAATTTTCATAACCCATATTTTGATCCTTATTTTCTCTATTTAATTTATTTTTTTTGCATTTAATCTTCTAAATAATGAAAAGAAAAGGAATTTAAGGAGTCAATTAAGAAGAAGGTAAGCAAAAGGGAATTAAAAAAATAATAAAAAATTATGCAAACGAGAAAAAAAAATGAGAGGATAAAATAAAATTAAAAGATTATTGAGAGATAACACACTGTAGAAGAGGATATTAATTAATCAAGAACTCATGGTTAAGAAAGAAACAACATAATTGTGTAAGATTATTTTTCTAGTTTAGTTTTTCATGTTTTGTATGAGATCTTATTAGGTATAAATAGCAAACATTTAGACAAAAAGAGATGGACACATGAGATTAAAGGGGAGAGACTCTTCCAAACAAAAACATATAAAAATAGCAAAAAAAAAAAAAAGCTTATGAAGTTCTTAGAAAATCCAACAACAACTTCTCGATCTGTTTTTTTTTTAATTAACGTAGGTGTCTGGGTCAGTTTGTGTGTACCTCGACTAATTTCACAAGCCCTGAAGTTAATGACCATGTAAGCCTCCAGTGACCCTAAGGTTTGTGAGACTCAAACTGGTGACTTCTAGAAAGCAAACTTAGAATCTGACCAGTTGATCTATACCCCCTCAAAGTTCTATATTTTAGTATATTGGGAGGTGGCCGACAATGCCCATAGCATGGGGAAGAGAAAGGAGTTGGCCACCCTTTAGAGTGGTCCTCACTACCTGCCCCGGCGGCACGTGCAATAGAGCTTCAAGATCCAGACTATAAGGTTGTGCATACTATACATTGTCAAGGATGTTTCTTTTGTTCCATCAATTTTCTTCCCATTCCAGCCAACTCAACGACCCGTAAATATTAATTTTGGTACCTTATATGATTTATTTGTTGTTCATGTGATTTATTTTATTAAATTGTGAATAACATATGTATGTTGAAGTGTATGATGTTTTGAATAAATTTATAATATATTTATGATTTTCTTTCTTTTCACATTCAAATATTATTGTTTATATTGAGTTGGTTGAAATATTTATATTTATTTGTAATGGATATGCTTGTGGTAATAATTAATTTATGGTGTATTAATGTAAATGGGATAATTAAAGGAAATAATTCAAAACCCGAGTCTCTAGTAATTATTATTTTGAATATTGCCCTCATAATAATAATAAAAAATTGAGGACTATATTTTATTGTCAAGCTAAAATCTCAAATCAATATCCTATAAATTTTTACCTCTAATAAACATATGTATTTAATTTAATTAAATCTCAAGCATATATTTATAATAAGTATTTTCACTATATAAATCAAATAACAATGCAGTTTATTTTAGGTGAGATGTTTTAGAGTAATTTTTATCTTTTCTTTAGCATAATCAACTTCTTATTAAAAAATATCTAAAAATTAATTAGAATTTTTGATAATTATAAAATAAGGTAGTGATTTTTTATTTTATTTTTAACCGAATCACACCATAAAATCACGGAGAATCTCTCATGACATTAGTAAAAACATTCACAATCCATGGTGAATGCCTGATATACCTTTTAATTTTTTAATTTAATTTGGGTGAAATATTTAATTTTAATTCTGATAGATTAACTAACATGTAAAATAGGATTCTGAAATTCAATACGGTAAACCCATATAGGTCATGGCAAAATAATAAGCTGAGATACTATGTGATGTCCCCGTTACTGGAATTCTTCTCAAAAACATCTTGAGGAAAATGAGCTTCTCTTATGCTTTCATTTGCTCAATCAGATTCTAAACTGCTGCTGTGAAACAGCTTGTAGAAATTGTAACCTGTAGGCTAAATGAACAAGCAAGCAAACTGGATTTAAGCCCCCAAAATCACCCGAATGGTTTTAATCTGTTGCAGCCAGTGTAGCTGTATAACTGGTTAACCTGTATTGCAGGCAGCATTACAAATGATCCCCTGTGTAGATGAAGTCCATATCATGCACAGAATTAAAGCTTAATATTACAAACGTTTCCCTGTGAAGATGAAGTCCCTATCCTGCACAGAATTAGAACTTAAATTTGCTCTGCTCTCGTGGATTCCAAGTGCCTTAATATATTAGTGCACTGCTCTCAACATCAATACCTTGTCATCATCCTCGATCGCTATGCATATCTTCGGTGACAGTCCTCATAGTTTAACATAAAGTACTGTTATTTATGAATAAATCACCACGCACTAAGAGATTCCATGGTAATATAGCTATTACATTAGGTAGGTATATATATTCTTGTTCATAACTTAATCAGAAAACAAATTTCCAACAGTGGGTAGGAGTTTTCATGAGAGATCTGACATGCCACGTCAAAGGACATGCCATCTTGGTGCTTCCTCCACCAGGAATTAAATGTGGAGTGAAGCATGCTTCAACATTTTTGCTGCCATACATCAGAAAATATAACTTCTAGCCAATAAGCTACGGAAAGACATGCACAATGCTTCCTAATGCAAATGTTAAGCCATAAATTTTATTTGATTAAAAGGTCATTGATATCTGCTTGTCAATACTGTTGTTGTTAGTACTATATAATTAAGCATGAGAGAAAGTTGAACGGTGTGGAAAGAGAAGCAACTTTTGATAGTTGGACGTGCCTTTCAAATCAGTGCATTTGTGGACTGGGAAAGCTCCTAGCATGCATGCATTAGGAGATAAGTGTTCCTTCCATTCAAGTGAAATAAGCACAGGCCAATTAAAAGCCTTGCTTAATTCCTTAAACCGTGATTTACAAGTTTTATAAATAGGGAAAACTTGAAGAGTCCAAGTCATGACCTAATTTAGAGGGATGATGTTTTAAAATTCAAGATATATAAATAAAATGTTATTTAGTATTTGGAATAGCGGTTAATTAATATTCATGTATTTGGATTTTTTCTTCTTAATCTAAAGAACTCCAGGTTTATAATAGAAGTTCTGATTACTTATAAAAACAGGTTCAATTGGAGAGACTTAAATACTTTCCGATTATAAAGTTATTATCTTTATAAGAAATGTATTAAATAACTTAAAAGAGTCTTAAATTTCATGAACAAAGATGTTTGTTTTTTAGTTTTAAGTTTGTTAATGCTATGAAATTTAAGTATTTTTATCTTAAGAGATGAGAAGTTGTGAATCATTTATCTAGATGGTTCAGGGGGTATTTATACCCTCCAAATCTTGTCATTTTCATATATAAAAAAAAGAGTTGGAAAGTCCTCTACTTTCGACGATATTAATAAGAAGTAAATATCTCTTATATATCATTAATGAGATAATAAGTATGGTAGGCCATTTAAGAGATCTTATTACACCTATAAGCATAGGGAAATCATTATTTTAGTGTGAACAATTATTTTAGATGGAGAGACATTGTGGTTTATTATATCTTTAACATTTATATTATAGAAGATCGTTTATGATCAAGTATTAAAATTTGATAATATTTAAGTTGTTTGGTTTGGCATGTTTGCTAAACTCATGTTACCTTGGATTTGAATGGTTATCAAGTACAAGTATCTCACGTTTAGCATGTTTGTCAGATCTATATTATCTTAAACTTGACTAACTGTTAAGTTCAAGTATCTCAGGTCTGGTATATTTGTCAAACCCACTTTACTTTGAACTTGACGGACTACCAAGTTCAAGTGCATTGGATCTAGCATGTTTGTCAGATCCACATTACCTTAGACTTGGCTGACTGTCAAGTGTCATGGACTTGACGGATTGTCAAATCCAAGTGCCTTACGTCTAGCATATTGATCAGTTCTGCGAACCTTAAACTTGGCGGACTATCAAATCCAAATATCTTGGATGTGATATATTTATCGGACCCATATTATCTTGAACTTGACTGATTATCGTGTTTAAATATCTTGAATCGGGTATAAGCATTTGATTTAATAAAAATCTTAACAAAAAGTTAATTCATTTGGATATGCTGCAGTATTTAACAAATGGTAATTAACAGCTGCAACTTATTTGCAGTTTCAAAAGGCATGTCAAGACCACTTGCTGTGCTTGTCCTATTCCACCTTACAAATGATAGGATATACTAGAGTTTCTAGATTCATATTGGACTCTCCACTATGGCTGAAAGCCACTAATTAAAAGAAGGTTTCACAGCAAGCTCATGAGGATTATGAATCTCTTTCGTACGCACGCACGCACGCGTGTCCTGTTGTATGTACGTAGGAGATTGAGAAGCTGTAATATTCTCCAGTAGATTAAAAAGGGAAAATCTCGGGGCTTTGGCTATGCGTTCTACAGAACGTAGAAAGCCTGCTTATGGAATACATAAGAGAAGACCTAATAAAATAGTCTGATGATTATACCTAATTTTTCTATGAAATCTAGTTATCTAGATGTGAATTGTAAGCAATTCGGTCATGTAGAGAGGGGCAGAGATACATTCGTCGTTTTTCCTTTCTGAAAAGCAGAAGCATTAACAGGTCATTTCCCCCTCAAGTGGATAAGATAAGTGAAACATGCCACTCTCTGCACAGAAACAAGTTGACTACACTACTATTCTGGACTTGAAAATGCATGCAGATGTTTGTCTGGTATAAGATTAATACTTTACCATGCATATCGTCGGAAACAAATTTTGACTCCTCTGCTAAGTTCTATTTTCAAAACAAATAACCATAATTTTCGTGTCGATCTTACAAGAAAACGTACAAATACTGGGATAGAGCATAGGGCGTTGCCTTTACAAAATAGTAAAGTAGCATAGGACCACAATGGCAATCGCTAAATTAGGATAGTCTAAGATCCCACATCAGAAATATCTGTATATATAAAAATGATTTATCTTATGATGGTGGCGCTGAGTCCTAATTTTCTTATCTATAGGAGACAGACCTGAGAGGAGTCTGATCAAAGATCCACTTAGAAGAAACATTGGACTGTAGAACACATAAAATTTGAGCTTCCTATAATCCAAATCATCATCGCATGGCGTTTGACTTTTCATTTCTGGGACACAAATGTCAACCGATATATCCTAAAATTTTGTTTAGGTCACAAGAATCCCAAGTCTCCCTCTATAGCAGAAATGGCCTGATGAAGAAATAAAGGATGAGGTTAAGGACCTGATTTTGTCAATAATTTAATAAATAAAGTTCTTTACATTAAAGTGAACACATGTAAGAGAGAGATTTTTCTACAATCATAACTTTACCTACCAAAAAAGAATTAAAAATGATCCTCTAGAATTCCCATGTCAGTGGAGTTTTTTTTTTCTATTTTGTTTTATAAACAAATTCAGTGCAAAGTAACAAATGCCTCCTTTATATACACACTCACACACTTCAATAGTCAGCAACATTTTCATCCAATCCAAGAATCACCTTCCAATTCCACGGAAATAGGGTGCTTTGCAACTAACTCATTTCCTGATCTCTACTGCAGAATTCCCTAGTATCACCTATCTTGTCTATCTCATTCCAAGGTATCCCATCATTTACTAGGGACTAGGGATACAAGTGAAGTGTAAAATATGGCTCATCAGGAGAAGGCAACGAGTGGAGTGGAGTGGAGAATAACTTTGGGAGATGGGTCATCAAAGTGTTTGGTCCCAGATGCTGGGCCTGTCAGCAGAATATGGATAGGGCTAAAGGGTTTGATAGCAGGGTTGGTTTTGAAAGTATGGAAGTTTTTAAAGAGAGCATGGGATATAGGGGTAGATGACCCTAGAAAAGTGATCCATTGTCTAAAAGTAGGAATGGCACTCACTGTTGTCTCACTCTTTTACTTCATGAGACCTCTGTATAAAAGTGTGGGTGGAAATGCTATGTGGGCTATAATGACAGTTGTGGTAGTCTTTGAAAATACTGTAGGTAAGTACTCCAAATTTGTTGAAACACTGAATCATCAATGTCCAAATTTCTGTAATATATCATCATTCATGGTCATTGGCCCACCCTACTATTTGATGGTCAAGCATTGAAGGAAAACAAAGAACTAGTTCTTTTTGTATGAATTCTGCAATATTCCTTGAGCTAGTGACCTAAAAGGCTAGGCCATTTTACATTAATCTTTGGATTTAACCTGATTATTATTCTGCAGGTGCAACGATATGCAAAAGTTTGAATAGAGTGTTTGGAACAACTCTTGCTGGCTTTCTTGCCTTTGGTGTCCATTGGGTGGCTAGTCAGTCTGGACAGGAATTTGAGCCCTTAATCACTGGAGCTTCAGTTTTCTTGTTAGGTGTGCATCGATGAACTAACATTTTATTACAAGTTAGTTTACAAAATGAAAACAAAGACAACTAGTTAATCAAGTGTTAAATATCTTTCTCTTCAGCTTCTACTGCAACCTTCTCTAGATTTATTCCCTCAGTGAAAGCTCGGTTTGATTATGGTGCCATGATCTTTATCCTCACTTTCAGTCTTGTCACTGTGTCTGGTTATCGAGTGGATAAATTGTTTGATGTGGCTCATCAAAGAATATCTACCATTATCATCGGAACTTCTTTATGCATTCTTGTTACCATGTTTATTTGCCCCATCTGGGCTGGCGAGGAGCTGCATATTCTTATCAGCTGCAACATGGACAAACTTGCCAATTCTTTAGATGGTATGTGACTTGCAAGACAGACACTTTAAGATGAGTATTTTCCAGTTTCACAATAATTTATCAAATCCACCACATTTCAGGTTGTGTAGATGAGCATTTCAATTACAATGGTGAACTTAAAGACAGAGATAAACAACCTGACAAGAAATTGCTTGGTTACAAATGTGTGCTCAGTTCCAAGGCCACAGAGGAATCCATGGTATGCACAGGACTTGCCAAAAAAAAAAATAGATCGAACATAAAATTTCTCAGAATATTTGACTGAAGCTGTGGATAACACTGTTTTCCTTACAGGCCAAATTTGCTAGATGGGAGCCTGCGCATGGCCGCTTCAACTTCAAACATCCATGGCAACAATACCTTAAAATTGGTGCATCAATGCGCAGCTGCGCTTGCTGTGTTGAGGCTCTTAAAAGGTGCATTGATTCAGAAAATCAGGTAACAATTTTCCCACACTCTTCCTTGATACTTATGAAGCCAATATTTTTTTTCCCTGACAGATTCCCCCCCGTACTTCAATGTCTGAAAACAGGCCTCTGAATTCACAAAGAAGCATCTGAGCAATATTTGCCTGAAAGTGAGCTCCAACTCTTCCAGTGTTATGAAAGAGGTAGCAAAAACTATCAAGACAATGAAAAGATCACCCTCCATAGATTTCTTAGTTGAAGAAATGAGGAGTACAGTGCAAGATCTGCAAAATGAACTAAATTTTCTTCCTAAATTGCTGAGTCCACCAGAAGTATTACATCCTGAAAGCAAGGGAACAGAAGAAACAACCTCCACAACCCATCTCCTGGAAGTTATTCCAGTGGTAACTTTTGCTTCGCTAATGATAGAAATCTCTTCAAGGATCCAAGCTATTGTAGAAACAGTGGAAGAACTAGCTGAGTTAGCTGAATTCAAGGGTGAAGTTCAGGAGAAGGACAAACAAAATCAACCGAATACTAATAGAATTGTAGCAAGTCAACTAAATGATGATCAGCAAACTATGAAGGCTCTTGAAAGGGTCTGAGTTTCCATATCAGTATCAGTGGAAAAGGAAACTTTTAGACCGGATGGATGCAGTGTAATAAAAAAAAGGATCAATGTAGCAATGCACATAAACTTATAAAAGCTAGTCAGCTCACAGGACTACTTTAATTCTAGTTACCAGGTTATCGTCAACCATGCAAATTGGAATTCATCTGTTAACTTGTATTCTTCAAAATTTGCATAATATATATATATATATATCAAATCAAACAGAAGGTTTCTATTTATAAATTACTCGGACCACCTTGTGATTGTATATTATTGTCGGAAACTTTCTTATTCATGTGAAAATCTATGGCTTTTTTTACCGCCAAAAAAAATAGAGATGGGTCAACTTCAGCATCACGTTGGCCCATTTATTATTGGGCTCAGGCCCATAATTTATTGTCAATTTCAAATTAACCGCCAAACCAGTTAAGCCCAGAGACCCAAAACTCTCGCTTTTACAAATGAATTCTAAATCCAGGACTTTTCAAGGGTTTTCGAAACCGCCATTAAAATCGACTCTCTCTCCTCACGGTAACAGTCGACCTCTCCCTCTCTCTGGATTTTGTTTTGATTTCGTGTTCGTGATTATAATTAAAATGGCAGACACGGCTCTTTTCTCAGAGAAACCTTCAAATGCTTCCCCTCTCGATCCTCCTTCTCGCTTCATCTGCCACGTGTATGTCCTTGATTTCTTCTTCAATTACCGCCATTAAGTTGTTGTTCGTAATCTAACTTAATTTTCAAATTGAGTCGGTGCCAGAAGTAATTTTCACACTAAACCTGTCCCCGGTGCAATTCTGGCCACTGCTCTCTTCCCTGATTTTTTAATGATTGGTTTTGTGATAATTTATTTGTTTTTTTTGTCATTGATTTTAGTTTTGTTACGGTGTGAGCAGTCGCATGGTGAGAGATGTACAGAGTCTTTTATGAGAGAAAACGTGATGGAAGAGGATGGAAGCGGAAGAGGAAACGAAGCGGAAAATGCTTGATATTTTGAAAAGGTTTCATTCCGAGGAGCAAGAAGGAATGGATGATAGCATGGAAGACGATGATCTTGAGGATGGTAACAATTTTTTATTTATTTAATGCAAAGTCTTGATGAGAATTGTCTTGGTGGAGAAACAATTTCAGTTTGTTAGTTTTGGAATTGTGAAAGTTGATTGGTGAATGATGGTAATTTTTGGTCTGATGATTAGCCGAGGAATGGGATTCGTAAAGCTATAATTTGTTGGAGTTTTAGAATGATAATGTGGTTATAATTCTATCCCTGTTCATGTTTCCGTTTAATTTTTATGGAAATGTAAAGCTAGTGAGATTTTTGTGGCTTTCAACTGTTAGAAGGGCAAGTTTTTTAGTTTCTTTCTCCCTACTTTTTTCTTCTTTCGTTGAGGAGGGTACACAAAACAAGCTCTTTCTTTCTTTCCTTCTCTCTCTCTCTTCCCCCCTCCTCATTATAGTGTAGAATAACTGTCCTCTAACATGGATTTTCTGGGCTGTCATGCACTTGTGTTTCAGTAAAATAGAAATGTGAACTCTTGAGAATAGGTTTGTACATAATTAGTGCACTGATTTGACATGTTATAAATAGCTAACTTTCCAATTGCAATATAAGGGATTTTTCCTGATTTTTCTCTTATTTTATTTGTTGATAGATTCTGTTCTTTCTGGGGAGACTGTTCAGAAGGTGTTATCTGGTATGTTATAGATTCTGTTCTTTCTGGGGAGACTGTTCAGAAGGTGTTATCTGGTATGTTTTTGTGTTCTTTCTTTTTTAAGTTATGGCATCTAATTGATTCTTCTTTTCTTATCATTCAGTACTTCTGATATTTTGATTTCCTTTTTAACCGATTTTTCTAACTCCTTGGGTTGGAGTTAGAGTACTATTTAACCTGTGTGCTCTGATGCTTTCACCCAGGAAGCTGACTGAATTCATATATTGTTCTTCATTGCGGGTGGTCCAATCAATTTTAATGATTTATCGGCAGAAGAGAAGAAACATTTCCAAAGAGCTGTGGCATCTGGAGAACTCAGCAAGCTGGTCGAGCCATGGGATCCATGGTGGTTGAAGTCTTCTGCTAGAACTGTCTCTCTTAGCAAGGAAGGAACCAGACTTGTTCAGCCACTTACCAAAGAGGAAGCATCATCATCACATGATGGTGCAGGGTACCAACCTAGTGAGATTCTTCCATTCCCTGATACCTCCTGTCAAGAAACTTGTTTCTAGAGAGCCATCACCCTTCTTAGCCTATCACTTGGCTGACATTATATATAGCTACTGCTTCACACAACGCCTCTACAATGGAGATTGGCAATCAGATGCCATAGGGTCAGAAACAGTGGTATTGAGTGTCTCCTCTGTCTTAGGTCAAGTTGGGCAGCCAGAAACCGTGCTGGAAGCTCTTTCATATTGTTTGGAGCGAACTTGCTCTCCTGAGTATAGACACATGGGCAGACTGCAATTTGGACTGGGTCTCGTCGATGATGTAATACACGTGATGTCACCTGGTGGCCATGCTTTAATCTGCTTGCTCAGTGATCTACAGAAGATGGTTCAGGCTGGGGAAAAGGAGCTGAAAGCTGAGAAAACGAGAAAGTCAAAGTCAGAAATCCGGAGTAAGCTGAAACTTTCCGAGAGGAAGTTCTATTTCATAATGTGTTGGGTGCATGAGCAGCCAGGGGAAGCCTGGTCCTCGTTAGCTGCCATCGTGAGGGCAGAAAAAAGCTCAGGCATGGATTATAGAGGAGGTAAAAATCTTCCAGCAGCGAAAAACATAGAACAGAATCCGGGGGAAAGGTTTTGATGGAGGAATTGTAATGAGAACATGATTGTTGTATGATCCTGACGTGTGAAAACCATCATTGTATATTTAAAGTGTTTTTGTTTTCGTCTTTTAAAAGTATTTAAAAAAAAATAATTTTTTTATTTTTTTACTTTAAATTAATAATATTTTAGTTTTTTCAGATTATTTTAATTTACTAATTTTAAAAATAATTTTTAAAACATAAAAAAATTATTTTAATATATTTTCAAATAAAAAATATTTTAAAAAATAATAATTATTATATTTCTTTCACCATAGTAAAAGTTTCGAACTCTTCATCCCAACTAGACTTGGCAGTAAACATCCACTACAGTTTTCTGGCTGGATGGCAATTGGAAACCAATCCCCGAGAGCATATCCCTTGTCTTTCAGTTGCAGCTTAGAGCATAATTTTCACTTTAGTATGGGTTTTGCAGTGATTTCTGTCTCCAGCCAGCCGATCAATACATTGCTTCTCAACTGTGATTTTTTAAAAAAAACTTTTTATTAATTTTTTTATGTTTTTTCTAAAAAGTTTTAATACGTTAATATTAAAAATAAATAAATAAACATACCCGCCATCATCTTCTAACCCTTCTAATGTTTGTTGTTTTCTCGCCATTCCCTCATTGCACTGAACACAAGACGACAGTGCAGCCTTGGGCGATTCAGTGGAGTATGTTTTGAATTTTACAAGCCATTTTGCATTTTATTTGATAGTTAACGGATCTATTTCTTTTTGGAAAATAACAGAGGGATCTATTTCTGTTTACAAATGTGAAAGTAACTATATGAATACATATGGCATGATATATATATACACACACACCTCTGTAATTGATTTTATCAGGAAGTTTACTAGTAAAGGTTAAAGATTTTTCTATTGGTATAACAATACCTTAGTAAATATAATAACTTAGAAAACGAACACGGGTTTGAAAAAGAGAAATTTTTATTTTAGAAACAACTAAACCATTTTGTTTTGCAATATAAAAGAATGCATGGAAATGTTTGAAATGTTGATCTATGCATTATGAAAAAATAAACACATCATCAATGTAAACAATGCAAAATTTTGAATGTGCATGGAAGATGTCATTCATGATACGTTGAACATTAACAAACTGAACTAAACAAAAAAATTAATTAAAGAGAAAAAAAATCTGGGTTAACTCGTCAAACCATATTAACCTGTTAAACCCAGTATTTGTGTCATAAAAGTCTGATAACTAAATAAAAAAAATTAACATTAACAAACTAAATTAAACAAAAATATTTATGAAAATAAAAAAAAATTGACGGGTCAACCCGGAATTAACTGGGTTCACTCGTGAAACCAGGTTAACTTGTGAAACTCGGGATATGTGTCATGAAAGTTTAATAACTAAATAGAAAGAAATTTAACATTAACAAACTAAACGAAAAAAAATTAAAAAAAGTAAAAAAAAATCCCAAAAAGCATAAAAAAACAGCTAAAAATACTTAAACAACTTAAAAAAAAAAAATGCCTAAGGAATCAGTGTTTTACTGTGAACTGCACTGCACATTCTACAATAAAATACTAATTTCTTTTAGCTATTTATAATAATAATAATATATATCGAATCCAGCAATCTAGCTGAAGGGTCCCAGAACTCGAAGGCTATATGATCATGATCCTCTACTTTCTCTTCTTTGAACACCTGAATTACCTTCGATGTTTAAGGAATTTTATAGCCATAGTTCTTTTTAAATTAATATTGGGTTATTATTTTTAAGGATTCAAGAATCATTTTGGTTATATGCAGTAAAACATCATACTTGTTAATGTTGGTTCAAACATTAAAAAAAAAAAAGTCTAAGAAATCAGTGTTTTATTGTGGACTGCACTGTACAGTCCATAATAATAATAATATATATCAAATCCAGGCCAATCTAGCTGAAGGGTCCAAGAATTCGAAGGCTATATGATCATGATCCTTTACTTTCTCTTATTTAGACACCTGAATTACCTTCGATGTTTAAGGAATTTTATAACCATAGTTCTTTTTAAATCAATATTGAGTTATTGTTTTTAAGGAATCAAGAATCATTTTGGTTCTTTTTAAATCAATATTGGGTTATTGTTTTTAAGGAAACAAGAATCATTTTAATTATATGCAGTAAAACACCATACTTGTTAATGTTGGTTTAGATATTAAAAAAAAAATCTAAAAAATCAGTGTTTTATTATAAATTGCACTGTACAGTCACAATAAAACACTAATTTCTTTTAGCTATTTATAATAACAATAACAATAATAATAATAATAATATATAAAAGAAAAACAGAAACTATTTAATTAAGTAATTTATTCTATGATAACAAATGGTCTCTTTGAACACACACAAATGTTTAAAGAGAAAACATTGATGGCATTCTTGTAATTTTGAAGACAACCACGCCCATAATGGTAATAACAATCCAAAAACTATATGAATATAATCAATCGAACGCATGACAATCTTTCTTCTCTGTCGTCACTGATCACCATATTCATCCTTCCCTCCACTCCCATTGGTTTCCCCCAAAATCAACCAAAACTTCCTTAAAAAAAACCCTAATAACACAAATCGGAGATTCAATAATGGTTGATGTAGCAGATAAATTAGCCTGTTTTCGAGCAATTACAGGCCTTGAAGATTCCGATTTATGCACCGAAATCCTCCAAGCCCATAATTGGGACCTCGAACTTGCCATCTCCTCTTTCACCTCCAACCACTCCGATAATCACCCCTTTTCTTCCTCTTACACCGCCACCGACACCACTGCCACCGCCTTCGACCCCTCAAATGCGACCATTCACCGCTCCGATTCCACCTCCATCGTTCCCGCGGGCGCCCCTCCTCCTGGTTTGGCCTGGAAAATTGTTACTTTACCTATATCAGTCATTTCTGGTAGTTTAGGGTTAATTTCTGGTGCAGTGGGGTTTGGATTATGGGCTGCTGGTGGTGTCTTGTCGTATTCGTTAGGTTTTATTGGGTTGGGATCGAATTCTGGCCGTGGTGGGGATTCGTCGGCCCAATTGGTAACTGTTTCTGCTGCGTCGAGAGAAGCGATAGAGTTTGTTGCTCAATTTGAGAGGGATTATGGTTCTGGTTCTTCTACTAGGCCGAATTTTGTCAGTGAAGGGTTTATGGATGCGTTGACGAGGTCGAGGAATACTTTTAAGTTGTTGTTTGTGTATTTGCATTCGCCGGATCATCTTGATACGCCCGCGTTTTGTGAGGGGACATTGTGTTCGGAGGTTCTTAGTGCTTTTGTTAATGAGAATTTTGTTGCGTGGGGTGGGAGTATTAGAGGGAGTGAAGGGTTTAAGATGAGTAATAGTTTGAAGGCTTCGAGGTTTCCATTTTGTGCTGTTGTTATGTCTTCTACGAATCAGAGGATTGTGTTGCTTCAACACGTAATTCTTTTCTTTTTTGTTTGTGTGGTGATTTAATTTGTGACGTTGAATGATTTCGATGAGTTATATGTGCTTTTATTTTGACTATGATTGTGGTTGAATTGATTGTTGAATGAGGATAATTAGATTTGCTTAGGCGAATGCTACTAGTGAAGTAGATAGTGTTGTGTGTTGGAGGGAAGAGGGAAGAGGGGATTCTAAGGATTTTATGTATTTTTTACTTGGGATTTTATTGATAGTTAGAAATTCATTTCAAGTTTCGCTCTAAGAAAAGCCTGTTTTTGTAGATAGTACCTTGTTCCAACTGTGCACTAGAATGTTCTAAAGGTAATTGAATTTGGCGTTAGTCCATTGGAGTTGTGATTTCTTTTTTCCCAGATATGGTTACTGCAATGGAACCCTGATATTATGCAATAGGATTGGTTTATTTCTTCTGCATAGTTTCTTGGGAACTTGGTATTGTTGGCTTTGCAGTGTCCTACTTTCTTGTTTGATATCCTACCTGTAGATTTCATTTTGTAATTTCATTGTGATGGTAGGTCCTTGTGCATCTTTTCACAAAAGTCCTTGTTGCCATGGGGTGCAATTAATGCACTCTCCACCTCCAGTATTGAGCTTTCCCTGCATATGTTGCAATTGCATGGGTTTATCCTACCCTTCTATATATGCATGTTCCTGCCTCTTTTTCATTACAACTGGCTCAATTTTTCCCACAGAATTCTCTGGTTTAGTTGTAGAGCTTTTAATTACTTCTTGTTCGTCATCTGTGTCAACCACTGAAACATTTGCTGAATATTTAGGTATCCCAATTCATAAGTTGGCTGGATTTTAGTTTGACAGTTTATGGGTCTTAAATAGACCCAACATGTTTGATTGTGTGGTTACCTATTAGTTTTAAGATGACAAATGACAATTATGCTGCATCCTTCTCTTGATATATAGGTTGAGGGTCCGAAATCTCCTGAAGAAATGCTCGTGATACTACAGAGAGTTCTTGAACAAAGTGCCCCTGTTCTTGTGACAGCAAGACTTGAAGCAGAAGAGAGAACAACCAACATGCGTTTGCGGGAGGAGCAAGATGCTGCATACAGAGCGGCACTTGAAGCTGATCAGGTAAGTTTTTTTAATATATATATATAACTTGAGCAGTTAGTTTATATTGTGTTACAGTTGGTCAGATGCGAATTTTTCCATTCTTTTTTTCCTTGATCCTTTTTTATCTTTTTTTCCTTTTTCTTTCTCTCTTTTTTTTTGTGGTGATGATGATTTTCTACTTGCCTTTGTATTGATATTCTTTTATGCACAGGCCAGAGAACGACAACAGAGAGAAGAACAAGAACGTCTAGAAAGGGAAGCTGCTGAGGCAGAGAGAAAGCGCAAGGAGGAAGAAGAGGCTCGGGATAGAGCAGCAAGCGAGGCTGCTGAAAAAGAGGCTGCTCTGGCAAGAATGCGGCAAGAGAAAGCCCTTTCACTTGGTGCCGAACCTGAAAAAGGACCTGATGTCACGCAAGTAAAGTCTCTCTCTGTTTTATTGATCACTTTTTTTTTATGATGCTGTTATCTATAATCTTTTCAATGTTTAGGAGTTCAGGATGATTACTTATTTTTATATATTACAAGTAATAGTACTTGTTCTGACCTGGTCTTGGTTTTGCGAGTTTTTTTTTAATGTGGTATAAGCCATTTAGCTTTGGATCTATCAAATATGACTTTCTAATCCTCATAGTGTCGTTATGCTAGTTGGCATGCAAATCTTTTGGATCTAGTCCATGACTTTCAATGTACCTTTATTAATCAGGTTTTGGTTCGATTCCCAACTGGAGAACGCAAAGAGAGGAGGTTCCACAGTGCAGCCACTATCCAGTCTCTATATGATTATGTTGATT
>Ga0325401_1002263_pt1 | contig 17009 bp, 9 predicted proteins | sample PopdelMetagenome_FD_205666 | JGI IMG/M metagenome (GOLD analysis project Ga0325401, IMG submission 205666) | Populus deltoides microbial communities from Bellville, Georgia, United States - Xylem-PdKOR-R2 | ecosystem: Host-associated > Plants > Phyllosphere > Stem > Wood/Secondary xylem | place...
AGCCTTTTTAAAAGAAAATAATTTACCAGAATATTTATTTCTTACACAAAATTCTGTCATTATTCTAAAAGCAAGTTTCCATTAATATATATATCCTAAAAGCAAGTATATGCATATAAGCAAGTGTGTGTCTATATATATATATATATATATATATATATATAAACATTCTAATTTGGATGCAAGAATATTAAAAAATATAAGAATAATACAATGCTTACATGTTACTACGAAAAACTTTTTGATAATGCAATTAAATTTGACTTAATAAATCAACCTTAAAACTTTTCAACATTACTTTTTATCTTGCTTGAATTCCAAATAAAACTGTTTCAAGATTATCAAAAAGCTTGTAGTTTAAGATTATTTTTACCATCATCTTTGTCGAGGTATATAAAAAAATGTGATATGATGTGATTTTATTTATGATTACAATGAGAAAAGGCCTAAGAAATTTGCAAGCATATAATAAGCTTAGGCCTTAGCTATCAATTACGCAAGGATTAGTAATATAAGTACTTTCATTAAATTGCGATTAATACATTATATTTTTTTAAAGAAAGGAGAAAGGAAAAAAGGCTTAAACCTAGTTTTTATCTACAGTCACCACCCAATATTTCTTATACTTTCTAAGTATTTTTTTTAGAATCTATGTGATATTCTTGATTAAAAAAAGGAAATTAAAAAAAAAGGCTTAAACCTAGTTTACAGTCACCACCCAATATTTCTTATACTTTCTAAGTATTTTTTTTAGAATCTATGTGATATTATTGATTAATAATTGTTTCAATTTCATCTAATTTTCTTTCTGTATTTTGATTTCTTTATGAAAGGGAGGGATTCCTCTGTTCTCGGTCTTTCCTTGTCTTTTTTTTATATTATTATTTTCTCCTTGTAAACATGTCTTTCTATAGACTTGATGTGACATGTATGAGCTAAATTATATAAAAATTCTAGCTTGTTAAGTCATTGGATGATCTAAGATAAGAAAAGTATTTAAATAATAACATGAAAAATTTGACAATGTAATGTTGTTATATAAGTTTAAAATTAACAAAGTTGATAAATATATTTATGTGAAAAGCATAGATAAATGTTATGTGATAATATATCTACTAAAAAAATATTAATTAATAAATTTGACATGAAAGATTTAGGTGATGTGGATGTCTTACCAAAAATAAAAATCACTAGGACATGTAATAAACTGGTATTGTCTCAATCTCATTATTTTAAGACTTAACAATTTCTTTATAAGTGAAAATAACACAATAAAAACACCAATGAACATAAATGTACTTCTATAAAAAAAAATGATATGGAATAAACTAATTAGAATATTCTTGAATAATTAGGAGCTTTATGTATATTATGAACTACACAAGATCATATATTGCATACTCAGATAGCAAATTGAGTAGATTTATCGGTAATCTAAGTATAGATAATTAAAAAACAATTATTTAGAATACTTAAATATTCAAGATACAAGAGTCTTTATATGTAAATTATATGCATAAACTTTTTGACATGTTTAAAACGCATGCTAGGTTTCTGTTTTGATCTTTATTGCAAGTTCATTTGATCATACAAAGTACATGATATATAAATTAAATAATTGTGATTTATAGTCTATTTTACAACTCACATTTAGCAGTCAAATTTTTATAATTTCTTTACTAGATTAACTTAATATAAAACTACATGATTATCTAAACTTATATTAAAACGAAACTTCAACAAATAACATTAACTAATACTAAGAGGTTTGAATGTGTGATAACAATTGTGTTTTTAAAGTGTTTTTGGCTCAGAAATATATTAAAATAATATATTTTTTAAAAAATTACTTTTGGCATCTATATATCAAAACATAAAAAATTAATTTTTTATAAAATGCTATTTGAAATATAGTTTCAAACGGTGCCACGTTCCAAACAATACCTAAATCTTATTTAGTGAAGATTTTAAAAACCTACCCACATCATATACAAAAAAAAACTAGCATATTGATCCGTACTCTGCAGCGGGTCAATAACAATTTTTATTTCAAATGTAAAAAAATATATAAAGAGTGTATAAATATTTTAACTGTCTTGGATTTGGTTGCAGAGTCAGATCCATTCTTCCTGAGTCTGGTTGCGAAGCCACACCCAATCTCCCTGAGTCTGGATGCAGAGCCAGACCTAATTTTGAGATTTTATTTTTTATATCATTACATAAAAATAATACAAAAACTTCAAAAAATATTAATTGGAAGTAAAGAAAAAAAATAATTTTTAAATTTTAAAGAATATTTTTTGAAACGCAAAAACAAATATACTTTAATAAAGAAATTCAGCTCAACTTGAAATAAAAAAAAATTATCATCGCCTAATTTTTGTAAAATATAAAAAAATCATATCAATTTATTTCCTTTTTATAATATGAAAAAAAAATCAATAAGAGAAAAGAAAAAAAATTTAAAGAGGAAAAAAAATAAAATTGAAAATATCTTAAAAGAAAAAAAATTAAAGGGATAAAAATTAGTTGCTAGTGTATTGGGCACTCCTCTGCTATGCACTATTTATGATGCAACTGTAGAAAATACTTTATTTGAAGATGGTGAGGGTGTAAATATATTCTGTGCTTTTAATCCAACTCAAGCATTTTTACATTTGAAAAACAATTTGTTATTGATCCGCTACAGAGCGCCGACCAATATGCTAATTATTATATTATTATGTAGTGGTTATTTTTTAAAAATATATATTTTAAAAAATATATTGAGATAATATTTTTTTATTTTTTAAAATTGATTTTTTATATCATCACATCAAAATAATACAAAAACATAAAAAAATATTAATTTGAATTAAAATGGGTCTACTTGCGGAGCCAGACCCAATAACTTTTTTTTTACTAAAACAGAGAAAAAACAACGTCCCCGAGTGCTACAGTGTGGTCCACAATGCAATGAGTTTATGTCCATAGTACATGCACAATGTTTTTCACATGCCTTTTAAAGTATAGTATAATATATTTTGTAAAATTTATTTTCTATATCATCACATCAAAATAATACTAAAACATCAAAAAATATTAATTTAAAGTAAAGAAAAAAATAAATAATTTTTAATTTTTTAAAAAACATTTTTGAAACGCATAAACATATATGTTTTAATAAGAAAATCTAACCCAACCTGAAATAAAAAAAAATCATCACCCAACTTTTATACAGTGAAAAAAGTTACATCAATTTATTTCCTCTTTATAGTATGAAAAAAAAAATCAATAAGAAAAAAAAAAGTGAAGAGAAAAAGGGAAAGAAATTAGTTGTTTGTGTATTGGGTGCTGCTCTATCATGTGCTATTTATGATGCAACTATAAAAAATACTTTATTTGAAGATAATGATGGTGCAAATATATTCTGTGCTTTTAACTCAACTCAACAAATTTTCATTTGAAAAAAAATTGTTATTGATCCACTATGGAGTATGAGTCGATATACTAGTTATTATATTATTATGTAATGATTATTTTTTTTTAAAATATATTGAGATAATAATTTTTTTTATTTTTTAAAATTAATTTTTTATATCATCACATAAAAATAATACTAAAACATCAAACAAATATTAATTTGAATCAAATGAGGTCTAATTGCTGAGTGAGACCCCATCTCCTTGGGTTTGGCTACCCAACTAGACCTACTAACTTTTTTTAAAAACTAAAACACAAAAAAGATAACTTATTTTTCAAGTGTTACAGTGTCATTTACAATACAAACACTCTATATTTATAATATAATTCATATTATAATGAATTTATATTTATAGTACATGTATAATATTTTTATAGTTGTCTTTGAAAGTATAGTATAACAAATTCTCATGAATATTGACTTCAAAATCAGAAAATCTAATAAGAGAATAAATATCTTCGACTATAAAAAACAACTTTTTAATTTTATGTAAATTCTTTCACAACATGCAATGGGCAGTTTTGCTTTGTGTGCCCCCCTGGATATGCACCGTACAATTCTTATGTTTTGACCAATTCTATCTCCTTTGTCGAGTCTTGCATTTCAAAGTATAATTTTTATATTTTAACCTATCAAGTACAGAAATAAAATAAATTTAAAAACATAGTCTAAACTGCACTTGTCCTCAACGGGACAGCAGTTGAAAATAGCTTATTTTTTTTAAAATTATTTTTTTATATTTTTTATTATTTTAACATATTAATGTTAAAAATAAAAAAATATTATTTTAATATATATATATATTTAAAAAAAAAACACTTGAAAAAAAGAGAGCAAGTAACGCGCACTCCCGAGCGCTCAACAATAAGGCCGTATTTTTCTTGGAAAAAGGACAGCCCATGGATTTGACTCAAACTCAAAGCACGCTTTTGCTCCTTTCATCGAGTGGTTAGGTACCCTTTCTCTTGCTTGCATTCCAACGTGCGCAACTCCCTTAAACCACGTGTAAACTACTTTTAAATACCACCAAAAACACACCATCACATGCTCTACTAAACACGCGCACTCTACCCACCAATCAAATCCAGTGTGCATAACACGCGCTATTCACTTATGTAGGCATCCGTTTCCCCTCCTCCACGAAAGAAGTTGGTATTCCACGCACCGTCGCCCCGTCAAACTTCATGAATGCCCGCAGGGAAACAATGCCATGGGCGATCTAACCGTACATTTTCTGCACGTGTAAGTCTATAAACCAATCAGTTTTTGTGCGATGGGAACCGGGTTTTTCCATCTCTCACAAGCAGGATATAATAAAATAAGGGAAAATATCAGAGCACTCACCCAACAATATACAGGATTTCAATACAGTCATCAAACAGCCAACTCTATCATTTGGACCCCCCATCTATATACATTTCCACAATCAGTCTCAGATCTTAGTTCTCAAAAATTCGAGAAAATGATAAATATTCTAATTTCCCCAAGTTTAAGGAGTAGAAATACTCATTTATTACTTTAAATTTGAAACAATCAGGGACAAACCAAAGCTTAAATGAAAATATTCTACTCTAGCCTCACCCGTGTTGTTGCACGTGTTAAGTGGCAGGAAAAATTAGGTATTTTAAAAAATAAAGATTTGGAAAGTAAATATATATGACCAGCTCATGCAATGTCTAAACACTGTTTCCAAGATTTATAAATAGAAGCATTTGACCGAGAAAAGTTACAAAGATATGTGACCTACTTAACAAAATCGAAAGTTGGGGGACTAATTTATGTTGGTGGTGAAATAAATAAACAGCAGAACAAACGCGGCGTCGTCTATTGGTACTGCTTGCTTGAGCGGAAGAGGCACAACAATCAGAGTAATAATATTCTTAGAGCATATATATAGCAAGGGTCATCCCTTTTTCATTATAAAACGTAAAACCACACAGTTCCCACCTTAGGTCGTAGATTCACTTCAAAAATCTCAAGGAACTCTTCTTTCTCTAAAGGTCTCTGAGTTTTGGTTTAAGGAGAATAGTGATTAATAATAATTTGGAAAGAAGAAAGATGCATTCAAATCACTTGCTTTTGGAGGAGCCTATAAGGATGGCTTCAATTCTGGAGCCTTCAAAATCCGTAAGCATCCCTTCATCCTCTTATTATTATTATTATTATTATTATTATTAGTTGAATGATCTGTAGTTTCATTATTGATTTATATTGATTTTGATTTACTTTTTTTTGCAGAGTTTCTTTCCAGCAATGACGAAGATTGTAGGCACACTAGGTCCAAAATCTCGATCTGTTGAGGTTATTTCTGGTTGCCTCAAGGCTGGGATGTCCGGTAATACCTAGCCTTATTTATTTATTTTTTATAAAATATTATTATTATTTAGTTTTTTTGGTTAAAATGGATCTGATGGATTTGGGATTATTGGGGGCAGTGGCTAGGTTTGATTTTTCATGGGGTAACCCTGAGTATCACCAGGGGACTTTGGAGAATTTGAAGGCTGCTGTCAAGACCACCAAGAAGCTCTGTGCTGTACGTTTCTTTATATATATATATATATATATATGTAAAAAACATATTTATTACGCTTATTGTAATAGTAATGTTGAAACATTTTGTGTTGTTCAGGTCATGCTTGACACGGTGGGACCTGAGTTGCAGGTTGTTAATAAAAGTGGCAACTCCATTTCTCTTCTGGCAGATGGTTTTGTTATTCTGACACCAGATCAAGAACAGGAAGCTTCATCTAAAGTTCTCCCCATCAATTTTGATGGACTATCTAAGGTCTGCTTTGTATTCGTTTTCACCTTTTCTTTTTTGGCTATGATACTGCTGGAATAATAATTGTTCTGTTCTTATAGTTGATGGAACTGTGATTGGGTCAGGATACTAATGCAAATGGCCGTTTTAAAAAACCAGATGAAACTTAGTCCCCTTGGATGCTTTAGTGAGTTTGAAATGTTTAATTCTGTCGAAATCTGGGTGGCCATGGGGCCAAACAAGAAGCTGGAACTTTGAATTAAAAAAAATGTTTTTTTACTATTTACAATTGAAATTGAAATATTTTTTTGTCATCTGTTCATCTTATTTAAAATTAAGTGTGCGGGGTTTTCTTTTTTGATCAAAGGAATTGTGTGTTTATGTTATATATTTATTTTTTCCATACAATTTTTGTAACTATCAAATTGGTCTTGCAGGCAGTGAAGCATGGAGACACCATTTTTGTTGGCCAATACCTCTTCACTGGAAGTGAAACTACTTCTGTATGGCTGGAGGTAAGAGAAGTACATCTGTTGTTAGTCATTGATTATAATTATCCGTCTAGTTCTTTCCTAGTGTAAATGTTATTTAATCCATTGTCTGAAGGGAAGTGGGATTCTTGCTTGCTTATTTATTGAATATTTCACAATGGTCTTAGCTTGTTTGGGTGATTTTATGAAGAATATGCCATCTCACACACAAGCATGTCTGGTTACAAAACTATACTTGTACATGACTAGCTGAGATTTTCCTGGAATTGAATTGAGCAGGTTTCTGAGGTGAAGGGCAATGATGTGGTCTGTGTTATAAAGAACTCAGCAACTTTGGCTGGATCTTTATTCACTTTGCATGCCTCCCAAATTCGTATTGAACTTCCTACTCTTTCAGATAAAGATAAGGAGGTCAGTCCTGGACCTAACTTCTTCAATTTAACAGTGGATGTCATGTGATATTTATCCCTTTTCTTTTATGAGTTTATTTGGTCTGCCTCATGTCTTTCTATCAAGTTTCATACCTGTTTTTTTTCCTGTTTTGATTCCAGGTTATAAGTACTTGGGGAGTTCAAAACAAAATTGACTTCCTCTCATTGTCGTATACCCGGCATGCAGAAGATGTACGCAATGTAAGTATTTTCATGATTCAATGCCCTTTTGTTGCATCCTGGCTTGTATAATCAGTCATCTTGCTGTATTTTGTAATGGAACTATTTTTTATAACTTCAGTAAGAGTCTTATTTGCACTGTAATGCAGGCCCGTGAGTACCTATCTAAGCTGGGTGATCTATATCAGACTCAAATTTTTGCCAAGATTGAGAATATAGAGGTTTTTAGCATATACCTTTATCTCATAACTCAACTGATTTTGTATTGGCCCAAATCAAACGTAATGCTAGTTTTGTGTACTTATTTAAATCTTTCTTTCTTTCAGGGTTTAACTCATTTTGATGAGATATTACAAGAAGCTGATGGTATTATCCTTTCCAGAGGAAATTTGGGCATTGATCTCCCACCAGAGAAGGTCAGTTCTAAGTTTAATGAAGCAGTCGCTCTACATATAGCATAAAGTTCTTGTGCATTGGATTCATTGGCTATTTAAGGTCTAATATGTCTAGATCTGCATATGCTTGCCTTTTCTTGCAACTACTGTGTTTTATTATGATATATCTCAGGCACTCCATCTGAGAAGGTCAGTTTGGATAGCCTATACTTGTCTCTGTTGATGTCTTCTGCTATGTTTTACTTAACTCAGGCATTTTAATGATGTTATAGAAGATTGGTAAAGCTACCACATCTTCAATGCAGACAACGTATAATGAATAATCTGTTCCACATATCTAAAGTAGTATCATGTGTGTTTTCCAGACGAATAGAATGCCGATTATAGGTTATTAGATTTTGGAATTTTTTAGCTCACTAACAAATTCTTAGTTTGTTCTTCAAATTTGAAATCTTGTAATCATCTTCCATTTGTTAAAGGTCAGATAAATTATCTTGTAGGGAAATTGTAATAATTTGGGGGTTGGAAAAGCCAAGCTTTAAAAGCCATTCTTTAGCTTGGGAACAACTTGATGACCAAAGCTTTAGTTTTCCCCGTTCAATGGAAAGGACAACTGATTTAAAAGAAAAGGAGAACTTTGCAAGATGTCCAAAAAGTCTTTCTTTGACTGCCAATGAACGTGATTCAAAGAGGTTTCAAATTGTATCTCAGGGATGGCATGTCGTGCATCCTATGATATGCTACTTATAATAGTTACTTTTATGCTCCTTGCTATATATGCCAATTTGTTACACTGGCCTTTGTCGGGAATAAATGCCTTATACTTGGTTAGAGGGTAGTGCCAAGAAAATGGTGTTGGTAGAGACCCTTAACTAATTTACCTCTTTGCATTTGCAGGTGTTCTTATTTCAGAAGGCTGCCCTTTACAAGTGCAACATGGCTGGCAAGCCTGCAGTGGTCACTCGTGTTGTGGATAGTATGACTGACAACTTAAGACCAACTCGTGCAGAAGCAACTGATGTTGCTAATGCTGTGTTGGATGGTGGGTTATTATCTTGAAATGTTTCTTGCGTCTAAGACTGTTGGCTGATGCCCAATCTTATGTTTCCATATTACATAATTTCCATGATATAAGTTAGTGGGCCGAGTCTTTGTATTGATAACAACTATATTTTGTTATATTCACTGTATAGTTTTTATAGGATTGGCTATAACATGGAAAATTTGTGCCTTAGTTTTTTCTTTTTTAATTCCTTTTATATCTGTTGCAGGAAGTGATGCGATTCTTCTTGGTGCTGAGACTCTTCGTGGGCTGTACCCTATAGAAACCATTTCCACTGTTGGTAAAATCTGTGCTGAGGTAATTTTTTTTAAGACAGCTATCATATCTTGGTTAAATTCTGGATGCAAGTTGCAATTTAAGAAGTGAGAGGTTTTGAATGAGTGCCTCTCATGGACAAAGTTCTATAATAGCTAGAAATCCAATTTCATATTTTTTTAAGATATAATCTCTTTAGATGTATTTATTCTTTTGAATGGTATTTTATTGCTTTAAATTTCTGAACTATATGGTCTCTTTCCCTTATACTTCTTTGTTAATGGACTTTATAAAACATTATGGTGTTTGCACTTGCTGCTTAGAAGATGAGTTGATCCTGCTATGATTATTTAGTCTTTTTGCACAACTACTTGAATTATTTGCTTTGTTCCTCATGGAATTCATTACTTTTCTGGACTTTCGTTCTGTGTTTGTTTGTGTGTTTGATTATTTTTTATGAACTCTTGTTGTGTGTATTTGATGCCTTGAATATATATTTTATCGGTTTAGATATTGTGAGGGCTTTAACTTCAAGACCTATTTTATTTGGAGTTCACATTTGTGATTTCTTGAAACTTGACATGCCCACCAGTGTTGTCAAAGGCTAAAGGCGCCAAGCTTGTAAAATGCCCAAGGCGCCAAGTGCTCGCATGAATGAACCAAGGCAATATGCTATAGATTAAAAAAAAACATGTATAATATTATATTATTTAAATCTAAAATATATATATCTTCCCAATTAAGATTAGATCATTAGAAAATCAAAAGAAAATATAAAATACCATAACATAGTTGTATCTGTGTTTCTCTTCAAGTGTTGTTCCTTGACTGTATGTCTCCTATTTTAATTGTGTTTTATTCTTTTTTACCCTAATCTTTGTTTTTTACAAAAATACTCCTAAATTGTTTCTTGTAGTAAATTAAAAAATGGACAGATAGGTCTAAACATAAATCAGTTAAAAAGAAGAAAAATCCAACAAAAAAGAAGTATCTCAAGCAGGTGCTAGCTTCAACACCTGATGCCCGCTCATGAGGCGCTTGCCTAGGCAGCGCTTCATTGAAATTCATTGTCTGAGGTAATAAAGGAAGACGTGCACCTCAGTGCCTCTTGACATCACTGAAACCCACATAGCCTTGATCTGGTTTTATAGTAATGATGTTCTGCTCTATATATCAACACAAAATATTGAATAAGAGTATGTTTGCAACTCTTATCCTGTAATCTAATTATTTCTTTCAGTGCTTGAATCTTGATACTTGACCAAAGCAGAAAACAATTATTCAGTTATTGTTTGATTTCTTACTTTGTTCCTTTTAGCTTTTTTCATCCTCTGTAATGTCCAATCCAGGCAGAGAAGGTTTTCAATCAAGACTTGTATTTCAAGAAAACTGTCAAATATGTTGGAGAGCCAATGACCCACCTTGAATCGATTGCTTCATCTGCGGTATTGCTGCTTTCATAACCTTTTTTCTTTAATGACTTCATCGTGAGAACAGTCTGTAGGTTTTGTTGAAGCATTTCCATGTTTCCGATTGCATTTCTTATTGGTATTTTCCAATTAACTAGGTACGAGCAGCCATCAAGGTGAAGTCATCCGTCATTATATGCTTCACTTCTTCAGGAAGGGCTGCAAGGTATCTTTCTATTTATGCATCTTTGTTTTCTAGTGTGCCAATTGATTTAGCAAAGCATCAGTTTAGAATTTATATCAGATATAGAATTTCATATCATCTATTGGGTGTGAAATGCTTAATACATTACAATTGCAGATTGATTGCCAAGTATAGGCCAACAATGCCAGTTCTGTCTGTTGTCATCCCTCGACTTAAGACAAATCAATTGAAATGGAGCTTTAGTGGGGCCTTTGAGGTATGTTCTTGATTCAAATTTACTTTTTTCGCTTAACAAAGTTTGTTGGGGTTATATTTCTATGAAATGCTTTTCAACCCTCAATAATTTCCCCAAATTCATTTCTGGACTTGACAAGAAATCCCTGCAAATATGGCCACTCAATTCATGACTTGTAAAAAAAATTGAAAGGGATGGTGGCTGCCTGATATCCTACTAAACATATGGATTGATTTCCTGAAACAACCTGTCAATAATTATAGCAATAGCCTGTCAGCTTCTTTCCCTCCCTCTCTGGCATGTTAAATGAAAAGTTGAATTTCACATTGCTTATGACATCTTGTACCAATTAAGCCTTGTGCACTTTGGTTTCTCTTATTAGCTTCAACTCATTTAGATGGATTTAAAGCACAGGATTGTTTTCCTTCTTTTGTCAGGACCAACTACAATCCTCCTTATTTTAATTATATGGAGGAGATAGTATTCCCTTGATGTGATTCACTGTAGTAGCCATTTTGGAATATGAAATCAAGGATTTTTGTTTAACCACTTTGTGTTTTGTTCCATTGAGAAATGTCAATTGTGCTTTGCCTGTTTCCAACTGATTTGGAAAATCTAGAGTTTTATTATACTCTGCAATTTATTTATGTATTTTTTACTTGCATGCTCTTGACATTAAAGTTAACGAAACTTTGTTATCTTCATATCAATGTCCAGGCAAGGCAATCGCTCATTGTCAGAGGTCTCTTTCCTATGCTTGCTGATCCGCGACATCCTGTAAGTACCTTTTTTCATTAATTCTGACTTGGTCACTTTGGTTTGCTTGAGGAGGAGAGGATATATTTGTCTTCATGTTCAGGTTTTGCTCCACGTGCATGATAAACATTTAATGTGGCTAGCATAGGTTGACTACTTATGGCGTGGCTAGGACTGATCATGTTATTGTGTTTGATCATGTATGTCACAATATAAGAGCTAGGATAATATAATACGTTGTGAAACCACTCTTGGGGCCAGGGTGGGATTTCCATTCCCAGTCCTTGGTGTGTGAATAAATGAAACCAGATTAGGGTTTTACTTGTGGCATGTGCTGTTCCTGGCATAATCTTGTTGTAACTTGGTATTGGCTCTGGATTGAGAGTACTACCACAGTATGTTGAACAGATAGATTCTAATGTGACCCCTGTCTAGGTTCAAACCTTGCAGACCCTAGTCCTTCATGTCATGTCATTAGAACAATGCAGTTCACAAACAGATTTGTCTTTTTTGGGGGGTAGCGTTTATTGAATAATGGTTTCCTACATGACTCCTGCAGGCGGAATCTACAAGTGCTACGAATGAGTCCATTCTAAAGGTTGCTCTTGATCATGGAAAAGCTTCCGGAGTAATAAAGTCGCATGACAGGGTAGTTATTTGCCAAAAAGTTGGGGATGCATCTGTGGTCAAGATTATTGAGCTTGAGGATTAAAATGTGTTAAAGCCCCAAAAATTTTTGTGCTTTTTTTTCCTACTCGTAATTATGAAAGCAGGTGGTGAATTCAGTTCCTGGCACCTGTGAGCTGTATCCATCCCTCCAGGTTTTATGACCAGCAGCTTGTTTTGGTGTTTGAAACGGTGACAATAAGTTTTGTTCACACCTGAAATGAATGTCGTGGAAAACTTATATCCATCTTTCCCACCTTTACTTTATTATCAAAGGCCATTTACTTCCCGCATGAACAGCTGATTCTAGAAATTTATGTCCAAAATGAAATGCTATGCGTTTTGAGCTTGGCCTTTTGCTTTTCACTCCAGCGGATCTACGAATTATAGTAGTCCAAATATAAAGCCATCGAATTCAACTTCATCCTGGATGCCACTGCGTCGAGTATTCGTGATGCTGCCGATGCCTTTGGGAGTCGTGTCCCAAAAATTTAGAAAGTAACCGTTCTGTTTTCTCCCCTTCAATTACCGTGGCAAAGTTTAAGACCCGACAGCCAGAATGGAATCGATCCTTGTGCCCTCCCTCTGTTCATGGAGGTGAACCAGCTTCTTCTATAAAGAAATAACAATAACATATGAATTTTCATGGACGTCTGCGCCTGTGTCCTAAATAATGGATCTGACTTCTAATCAGGCGAATGTGGGTTGGAGTCTTCACCAGGCGTAACATTTACTTGCACCTTTAGATTAGATTAGCTTTCACAAACTCCCTTCCAAGGATGCGATGCAGGAAACCACTGCTCCTCGTATCCTTCATCAAAGCCTAAGCCTCAGGCAGGGTCTCAAGACCTCTTTCAAAATTAACCATTAATCTTGTCGGCTTTGCTAATAGGGACTGTAATTGCACAAGATTTTACCCATGGACCAGAAGCTGGAACTGCAGCTAGTGTGGGACTCTTTCTTGCCCAGCAACTGGTCTATAATGCATGAAGCACGGCAGAGGGAATGGCCACGGGACCGCTCCTGCTAAGGAAGCTTTTCAAGTCTCTGGCCACTCTCACTCCAGTGAAGCCAGAATTTTTTAAATGAGAAAACAAATTATTAATAATTATTTAATATTATGTACTATGTATTATATAGAAAAATTAATTTAAAATATATATATTAACTCATATCAAACAAAATTAATTTAAAATAAAAAAACTTCAATTATAATTAATTTTTTTCAAAATTTTATATTTTAAAACCATTTCATAATAATTTTATTATCAATATATTATCCTTTTCTTGGGAACGAACAATTTTACGCCAACATATTTGTCTATCCAATATTTTCTCATCAATAACACCGATCTGTAGCTTGATCCCCTAGCACTTTCAGAGTTTTAATTAGTAGGAATTGAACATGTAGCGAGAGTGGCACTCTCAAGTGATTAGACATTATCTTAAGAGAAAAAAAAGCATTCAAGAGAAACAAACGCTCCGAGTTCCTGGTCTTATTCATATATTATTAATTTGTACAGAAATGGTAGCAAATTATATAGAATAAACCTAAAAGAACAACAAAAAAAAATGCCATTCCTATCTATCAAAACTATCTAGAATTAGTCTGTTATAGTACATTTCATCCAGCAATGGAAGAAGGATCACTCCGCTTGTTTGAAGGCAGTTGTTGCTGTTGATGTGTAGTATCAAGCAACTCAAGCTCTTTCTTCCTTACAGTCAGTACCATTCTCTCATTTTCAAGCCTTTTTCTCTCATTCTCTAGCTTAGCCCTCTCCATTTCCCTCTCTTTCTTGCTACTGAATCTCACCCACTTCAACCTTTGCTTTTCAAGCTCAAATGCCTGGCATTGGTAGTTCACTTGCTGCTCCTCTAATTGCATCAACTTCAGCTTCATCCACTGATTCTTCTCCCATGAACTCTTTGCTCCATCTCGGAGCACGTTCATTATTTCCCCATTCAATTGCTGCATCAGAGATGATGTTGCTGAAAACACTTCCTTTCTAGGCCTCTTCCGTGATGATTTCTCGTCATGGTCATCTTCATCTCCATGCCCATGCCCGTTTTGATGCCTTGAATTGCCTTCTACTGCCTCATCCTCATTCTCTTCATAATCCTCTTCATCATCGTCTCTTTCATCATCATCATCCTCCTCCTCATCCTCCACGTAATCATCTTCATCTTCCTCGCTTTCGTCGTGGTCATCCTCTTCATTTCTTGCCAATTTTGCCATTTTTGACCCTTCTGTTTCGGTCCTCGAATTGGTTACAACTTGAGCGTTTTCAGTTGAATGAGAACACCTTTGGTATTGCTGTTGCTGTTGTATTGCTTGTTGGTGCTGAGCATGAGATGGGTCTGTAGCCATCTCTGGTGAGTTATTAATACCTGAGGCAACCCCAGCATGGCCACAGCTATTATGATAAGCACACATTTCTCTGAAAAACAAGTGCTTGGAATTGAGCAATTTTCTCACTTCATCCTTCATTTTCGGTGACAAATCCATAGTATCAAGCAAGCTTTGATTCTCCACAACCCTGCAGGCAGTCCCCTTTCCAAGGATATCATTAACCCTCTTATACCTCTTGTTCAAGTCATTGAATTTATCCTCACATTGTTGTGGAGACACATAAAACCCTTTCTCCATCATTGCCCGAGAAACTGATTTCCATTTCCCTTTCTTCTGTGCCAGGCCACCGGGCTTTTTCTTGCCTATAGGATCACTCACTTCAGACCCAACCTCATCACCAATGTAAAAAACTGCCATTATAAGTAGCCTAACCATATTATCAGTCCACTTCATTCTTTGCCATGGAGAAATTTTCCTTTTTCCATCAGTGGTGCTGTCATCTCCAGTGAAAGAAGGCTCATCTTCATTACTCAACGGTGATAATTGTTTAGGCTTTGTGGAGGCAAAAGGATAGGCATGTTTGGCAGATTGCTGGGAGTGTTGATGGTGATCAGATTCATGGTGGCCATAAGCTACAATCTGGGGATGCTGCAAGTGGTGAGGGTTTTGTGGGTTTTGTTGTTGGTGCAGTGGCAATTCTAGTCCTAGTATTCCTGATCCCATGCCTGGAAATATCCCACCACCTAAATCATTGTGTTCCATCAACCTAAAAAAAAAATACTTAATTCCTAAAACTTACTTAATTACCTTATCCACTACCAATGAGAGAATTTGTTAATCAGCTACTTTTCTAAAACTTTCTATTAGGTTCAAGATTTGAGGAATAAACCCAGTTGAGATTCTAATGCGTCAGATAGCCAACGTTGGGACGTTATAAGATACCAGAGCATCCAATTCTAAAGCATAATTGGGTGGCAGAAATGAAGATGTTAAAAAAAGAAGAAAAGAAACAAAAGCATACCCAGTGGCAGCAGGAGAACTGAAGCTTGGAACAAAAACCACTAATGATGATTGCTCAAAGCACCAAGGGCTGAAAGATTGAAGCTGAGACGTAATATCAGGTTCTGCAAAGCAACTTCTTTAATGCCCAGAAAAATTTGAGTGCCCATTCAGCCTTTGCAGGGAAATCATAATGGAAAGACAGAGAGAAGCTGAGAGATAGAGAGGGCGGCAGGTGGGAAGACAGATATGGCAAGAGAACAGAGAGTGAAAGTGAAGGATAAAAAGAGGGTGGAGACAGAATAAAATAAAGCAGAATACAGAGAGCGTAGCAGCCGGTTTTACTGCAACAGGTTTTGTTGTTGTGGTTGACAGAAAACTGCCCATGGTTTTGGCTGGAACACTGCCTTTTCTAAGGAAAAGATCCACAGGTATTTTTTTTTAATTATTATTATTTATTGAAAACTGGTTGGAAGTTAAAAACCCACCTCCAGCATGACATTATTAATCAAAATATGAAATACAAATACAAAACAGAAGAAAAGAAAAAGGTGGTGCAAGTACAGGCCTCGAGGGCCCTGTGGCCACCTCAAATCCCAAGATATGTAAATTTAACAGATTATTTTTTATTTTAAAATATTTTTTTTATTTTTTAAAATGTATTTATTGATATTAATATAGAAGTTGCACATTAATCAAAATTAAATTTTTTTAAAACTTATTTATTGAAAAAAATCAAAATTTTTAGAAAGCACCAGCGTCCTTTCTGAAAATTTATGGCAAATAATTCATTTATAGTCTCCCAGCACACTACGCATATGTAACTAGTAGCACTATTCATTTGTGACTAGATAAATGATTTGTTGTTCTAGTTCTAGTTTCAATTTAATTTTTAATTTTAATCGGCTGTGAGAAAATGTAAATAATTAGTTTTAAATTAGGGTTTATCTAACATGTTCTCTAAGTACACATGCTGGTTGATTTGAAAATATTTCACTTTCATAATTGGGTGAATTCAGAAAAATTATAATTCATGATATAATATTGTTTATTATGAAAAATAAAATATTTCATTTGCATCAGTTGACTTGTGCTATTAGGAAACTTTATAAAAACCCTACATATTATTCCAACATCATTCATTTGTTACTAAATGAATACTTTGTTTATAAATGATAACTAATACTTTGTTTTTTCTTATTTTCTTAGAAGCTAAATTATCAGTTCATTTACCAAAATAATTATTTTCAATGAGGTGAAATTACTCACTAACTTAAGACGTTAATTATATAGGAAAACCAATGACCTAATAATCATAAAATTAACTTTAAAATCCTATACAAGAAATTA
>Ga0325401_1002266_pt1 | contig 17003 bp, 8 predicted proteins | sample PopdelMetagenome_FD_205666 | JGI IMG/M metagenome (GOLD analysis project Ga0325401, IMG submission 205666) | Populus deltoides microbial communities from Bellville, Georgia, United States - Xylem-PdKOR-R2 | ecosystem: Host-associated > Plants > Phyllosphere > Stem > Wood/Secondary xylem | place...
AACTAATGTAATTATGTTAACAATTTATAATCTGATTGGAACCTCCTTTGTGTGTGGTTTCCAATTGAATAATAAGAGTTTATACTATACTTGTTTGAAATACCATTAGTGGATCCTCTAACCTTGATATTTGTTGTTATCATTGTTTAATCCTTACGTTAATTTTCCATCTCAAAGTTCTCATCAACTTCTTCTTCTTCTTTATTACTACTACTACTACTACTACTACTACTACTATTATTGTTATTGTTGTTGTTAGTATTGTTAGTATTGTTGTTGTTATCGTTGTTATTGTATTATTGTTATCTATAATTTATAACCTCCCTATGGTTCGACTTTGGTCTTGCTGGGTTATTTATTACTTCGACACTCCAGCACTTGGGAGAAGACATCAATCTTTTGGTCGTGTCAGGATGCTCAAATCAAAACTCAAGGTTTTATCAAGGAAGGGTGTTTTCTTTTTTAACACCTATTTTATCAGCATGCATATTAACTAGTAGCTTAATTCACAAAGCCATACTCTTATGGAAAAGCTTTTCAAGTTTTTTAGAACACCATTTATCAGTTCAGATTTCTTACTTGATCAAAAAAGGGCTTTTAAAACACGCAATGCACGCTATGGTTTATGGCTATCAAAGAAAGGAAAATTTATAAGCTCAAAAAGGTGTTTGAATGTTTCAAAGACCTGAGATCAACCTCAACTATTCATCAATCTATTTTTCTTTTGTTGTCTTTGTAGACAAAATGGCATATAACCATGTTGACTTCATCATAATTCTCTTAACATGATCCATAATGCAAATTTGACTTTTTCTTTGATAAATGACCAATCTAGATCATTTTGAAGACAACAAAGACTTTATCATAGATAGCAAAAGTTATGTTTTATAGCTCAGTATTTTTTTTTGGTGTTTGATTTTTTGTGTGTGTTATGTCCAATAACTATGACATGATTAATCCTAGCACCCATCTTCGCTACTTTGCCTAGATGATAATGAAAGACTAACATTGGTATTTTCTACCCCCAGTCTATAGTCTATGTCTCCTTTTCTTTTAGCCCTATCTCAAATATTGGCTTTTTATTGTTAACATTCTCTTTTTTATTGATTTTATTAATGTCTTCAAAATATCTCTCGTTTGCCCCCAGTATGAGGTGTGATCCTAATCAGGGTTTCTTTGAAAGAAATATTCTATTAAGCTCAAATGGGGACCACAAGAGATATAATTTTTAGAAAGTGAAGGGATAACAAAAATGGTATTTTCTCATTTCAAGCAAGGTCGGTTAGAACACATAAATTTTAACCTTATCTAGTGTAATGATTTGGACTTGTAAGAATCATGATTCACGAGTCCATAACTGCTAAATCCACTACATGTTATTATGCATACTACTAAAACATAGCTACAAGGTATGTGGTTTAGTTTCATATGCGAGTTCAAAATTATTTGGTCACCTCATGTCATTTCAACAAGCATCGAGTCATTTCTGTAAGAAAAAAACGTTTAATCTTCAGGAGTGATTAACTTTAATTGCATGTTGGAGTTTGATTAAAGTATTTTGTCAAAATACCCTTTAAAAGAAACATCTCATGATTTCAGAATAATAAAAAAGACAAAGAAAAGACATGTTTTGTCAAACTATGAGATGTGATTTCAAAACAAAATACAAAGCATCAAAATCCCATAACCATATTCATGATAATTCAACACCATCCTTGGATCAGCTTTTCTGGTTTTTCTAAGCATTCTTGATCATTTGCCATTCTAAAGATGTTTGGGTGACAACGTGGCGAACGATATCATTCTTCACAAACTCAACTTCCTTTTTGCTTATAAACCTTTAGATTTAATTCTTGAAATTCTTACAACTAGTCAACTGAATAGCCCGAAACACACCCCTGATATTCAAATCTCTTGTTTGGATTATACCACCTAGAAAATAGTGGTTGCATGGGATTTAAAGCAATTGGAACAACAAATCTAGAATCTTGTAGATGATATTGATAAACTCGCATGGTAAAGCGATGTCAATTTTGACAAAGGCATTTAAGTGGTTGATGTTGGTACATGACCTGGCACATAACTAAAGTTTCTCATCTTTAGAGATATCTTCTTATTCATCTCTCATCTTTGTTCTGGAATCCAGAATAGAACCTTCAATTTTTCCCCTCTTCATCACTTATTCCATTCATTGACAATCTCAACAACATTATGTTAATCTTTCAATGTTGTTATTGTAAGAGGATTTTTGGAAACGTTGATAGCACCTAAAAATACATTGCCTACTGCTGCCAATGCGTGGACTCATACATTGTGTCTACTAGAGGAGAACCCGATGAAGCTGAAACTCCTTGCCTTATCTTTGATTCCTCATTAATAGTGGAAGAAATAGATGCCTATAGAGGGAGTTCTGATCTATTTAAAATTTCAGTCTTCTTCTTAATTTTTAGTCCAAGTCTATTTATTCTCTCTACTTCTGTGTTTTAATATGAACACTGGTAGGAGAAAATTATAGATAATCTGAAACTACTGCATCCCCTCTTAGATTCCCCACTTACAAACCTGCAAATAGATTTCTATGGATAGAGCTCTACAAGGTTGAAGTTCAGTGTCGACTCCTATTTTTCAAATTAATATCTTATTTTGCAAGAAAGGAAATGAAGCTCATAATAAAGATGACTTCTAAGGAGCTAAAACACAGAAAGCTAGCAACTATTGGGTGCTATTGCTGGATGTAGAGGCGGTGATTTACTAACAATGCAATAGTGGAGTGTTAAGGAGAAGATTCAATTATGTTTTCCTGTGTTGGACATAGACTAATGGTATTCTCATAAAAGACTATGCAGACATTCCCTCTTTATTTGATCCTCAACAGTTGTTCAAATAGATCTGTGAGTCTAGCCACTTCACATTTTATGCTCTCAATTTCCCTTTGTTAATGAGCCTTTATAAAACCCCTTTCTTCTTTTTCCATCTTTTCTTTCTCAGTCTAGTGTAGTAAACCTCAGGTGGGGGAACCTATTTTTTCATCCTAGTGCATGTATGACAAATGTATGAATATTTTTCTATATGATGAACTCGTCTTTCAAGGGGTGACATTTGGTCGTAACTCTTGCATGATGAAACAAGACTCCTGATTCTTGCCCAAACTTTACAATGAAAATTTTCTAAGTGATGGTCATCGTGTCACTCACAAGTCTTTAGTTCAAGATGCTTCGAGAAGGGTTTGTCCTTATACAAATAAAGATGGCACATACAACCTAAGAACATACTCTATTCATTATGTGAATATGGATAGGTTCTCTATCTGGTCTTAAAAGGGTCTCATATATGCCTATTGACAATATTTGTAAAGATAGTATAGGGGAGTTACGAGAAATGGTTAAGGCATGTATACCCACCATTACCAAGCAGACACTCAGATATGAGTTGGGTGTTTCACGCATTTGAACCCTGACCAATAGTCATAGGGTAGATCGCTAATTTCCCACTTAACCTAGAAGCTTGTGTGTGCTTCCAAAAATAAATATATGTGATGCATGAGGCAATTATCTATAATGTATGAACAAATATGTACATTGATTAAAAATGTGCAAAAATCAATAAAATATGTTAACAAAAAAACTCGCAAACCAGACAAACACAATTATCATATGAAAACAAAGCTTAGTCTACAACAGTCCCTGGTGGAGTTACCATTCTGTCGCACGTGTGTGGCATTGCGATGAATCGTTCACCCTCAAATGTAAGTCTATTTAGCAAATATAGAGAGATAAGGAATTCTTGCCTATTATGAGTGGAAAATAGAATGGGAGTCGCCGCCTAATATTTTGATCACTAGGAACCCTAACTAGTCTTGGAAATGGAGTACGGAGACTGGTAGCATAAATGGAAGGTATTAGCACCCTAAATACATCCTACCTAATGTAGGCTACAATGTTTTAATGTCTGATAAAATCTAAGGTTTTGTTACATTTTCTAGTTGTTGGTCTGTTCTAAAGGTTCAAGAAAAAGCCCTCCTCAATAAGGAGGTTATTTATCTTATGGGTAAAAGTTAATTGTTCTAGCGGCCATAAAAATAATTTCATATCCCGAACATGCCTTACATATAAGGTCATCTCACGAATACCACAAGACAAACAAAATAAAATTTTGGCCAAAGTTCTTATGACTTTAACAAACTGGTTATTAAAGCCAAAATGCATGCTAAAACATATTTAAAAGTTTTCATTGTTGTATTAAAACACAATATGATTTTTCTTTGTAGCTTTGAAAGACTTGGTAATATGCACGAAAATATTTATTTTTTCAATTTTTTTCTGTATTTTGGAAGTTTTGACGAAAACTAGGTATTTTAATATGAAATGTTGTATTTTAGCAACATAAAATACTGTCTGATACTAATCAAAATGACATAACAAATACGTAGGGGAATTGTAAAATTCCAAAAAATATTTTTGATTTTTTAAAACAATAAAAACACAAGGTCGAACTTGGCCCATATACTGTGGGCTAGGCTGATGTTCCAGCGCATAACCAAATGAGTTGATTATTGCACATAAGCACATTATCAAATCAAATCTGCATTTTCTACAAAAAGTGATTTATTCACATTCTACATTCAAATGCAAGCGAGGCTAAACAAGGACGAGGGAGGCGAAGTTACTTAGAGTGGTGGCGATGCTGGTGGTTCGCGGTGACCAGTTGGGATGGCTTCGAGGTAGTGCTGCTGGCGACTCATGCAGCAGCGAAGGCTACAAGGGTGGTGGTCACCCCTTTCTTCTTTTTTCTTTGTGTTTTTTCTATTTTTGCTCTCTTCCTCTGTTATTCTGATCGGCGCTGCTAGTGGCGGTGGAGAGGAAAGGCAACGGTGGCACTGCCAGGCTGAAGGTGGTAGGCAGTGGTTCTTCTTCTTCTCCCTCTTCTTTCTATGTTTTTCTCTCTTTTTTTTCTTTTTCTCTTTTGTTCACTCTGGTTCCTCCTCCTTCTGTCCTCTCCTTGAATTTTCTTTTTCCCCCTTCCCCCCTTTTTTCTGTGTCTCTATTCCCCTTGGGTCTTTTTATTATTATTATATTATTTTTGAAGCAGTTGATGAAACAATGTTGCTTTAGACAAAACGCATCATTTCATTTAATAGAAAACGACAGCAGAAACATAAGATTCCAATCAGTCTTCAAATTGTAATTTGTTCAATCAAGTCCTAAATTGCAATTTTGATTTAAAAATCAATTCAATTGCATCTCTGCTAAAAATATCAATTGTCGACATTGAAGTTAGTCACCTTTTCCACTTTAGTCTTTGGTTTATGATTTATGCAATTTAACCCTCAATTGATTAATAAACTTCTAATTTCTTCAATTGGGACCTTGATTTGGTTAATTACAACTCTTCTATTTACATGCCTTTTCCAATTTGGTCCTTGGTTTTGGATTTATGCAATTAAGCCCTTGATTTGACTATATTAACTATAAAAAATTATAATATCTCCCCAAAACTTAAATTGACTTCAAAATCCCATTTTCTTTCAATCAAACTCTTCATAAACTTAATTAAACCTTTAATAAATTTAATTGAGTCTAATAAACATTTGATTTTAGATATTTCATTCTCATGTTAAATTTTCTTTGTCAATCAAGCTCTTATTAGTCAATGATATGCTATCGAATTTTAATTTTTGTATTTTCAAGCCTCCTTAATCAAATCTGAGTTATTTTCTAGGTGCTTTGACATCCAACCATCATTACTTGATTTTTTTTCCCTTTTTTTTCTTTTTGATTGATTTTTTTGCTTTTTGCGCGGGGACCCAAAAATGGGTTACAACAAACCTCAAGGCCATTAAAAGCTTACATGATCATTAACTTCAAGGCTTTAAAGGATTAGTTGAGGTATGTGTAAGCTAGCCCGAACACCCACATTTACCAAAAAAATAGAGGTGGATTTCCTGGCCTAAGCACAAAGAAAATCAAGTTCAAAGCCAGCCAAAAATTAGTTTTCCTTAGTTTTCCTTCTCAGTTAACACTTCTCTCTCTTTGTCGCCTCTTCAGCCACTTCCACCTCAGCATCGTTGTGAACAAGATTGGCTCGACCTTATCCACCAACCCATCTCCTCACCGATCACAGAATAGCCACTATTAGCTCCTCTTTCTCTCTCCTCTACAAGTTTCTTCTCGTCTCCCACAACTAACACTAGCCACCATTTCTTTCACCAATACCTCCTGAGCCACTAATTAAACCTCCTGATCACAACTGAAACTCTGACACCAAATGAGCTTCTCCTCTTTCTATCCCTCTCTTCTCCTTGCAGCCTGCAACCATTTTGGTTGCAAGCAGAACATCACGTTCTACACTATAATTATTTGGTGGGGTGGGATGGACTTGAATTGGCCTACCATAAAATTTAACTTAGAAAAACAATCATACATAATGCAGTTTACTTTAGGTAAGGTACACTACAGGTGATATGTCTTTTCCTTATACAACCAATCATTTACTTAAACTCTTGTAAACCATAGGTTTCTTAGTAATCTTAATATTAGGTGATGACTCTTGAACCCTCATCATAATTTTATGATTAAACTAAAAAATCGTTTTTCTTTTCCCAACAACAACCCCTCTCAGGGTTGCACCACATTTCAGAGTGCATTGTTCGATGTTGCCCCATGATGGGATGGCTACCTCATTGGGGAACACATTTTCTTGTTAGACTAAGCTTTGTTTGCATGATTATTTGTCCATTTGTCATGGTTTGTTTAATTTTAGCTCATATATTTTTTTTTCACTTTAGCATTTTTATTTCTTGATTATTATTTTCACAAGGAGACCCAATTCTATGTTAGGTGGGAATAGTGGTCTGCTTCATGACTTTCAGTCGAGGTTCAAATTCATGAAACATCCAACTATGAACTGAATATTTACTCGGAAATGACAGTCATATTGTGCCCCAACCATTTCTTGTAAACTCCTATATTGCCTTTATATAAGGTAGTTACTAGGTAGTTCATATATATTTTAAGACCAGATAGAAATTTTACTCTCATGTAATGACCCTAAAACCTTCCCTTAAAGCATGAACTCCCTAAATATTCATTTTGCATGAGTTTTTGCCATCCATACCCAACGTGTATGTACATACATTTGCATCCATACACATATATCAGTTTATTGTAAATAACATATATACATATAAGTCCCTAGAGAGTCTACAACACCCAACTTCAACTAAGAAATATGGAACATAAAGAGCATGCACACCGTGATTTTTTATTTTTAAGAAGAGTTGGAGTATCTAAAAACAAGTATGACTTCCTTCACTAGCTTATCAAGCAAATACTTAGAAATGTTTCTAGTGAAGGTAAATTATTTTAATAAAAATTCTTTTTAGTTTTGATTCTTGACAATTTAAGAATGTTTTAAATTTTAAAGTTATATTTAGATAATTGTTGTGTCTGTATTGTATAATTTAAAGTTAATTTTTATTTGAATTTAAATTAAAATCATGTATGTTATATAATAAATTAGTATTTTTTTAATCCTGATTCAGGATCAAGGAATAAATTGGTAAAATACATTTTTTTTGGGCATGCACAATTTTGTGTATTTTTATATATACAAAAATATATTTTTTATTATTATTTTTCTATGCTTTTTTTATTTTTATTTTATTTTTTTGGGATTACACTGGCCTAGCCCATGTAGTCTAAGCTGACCCAACTGCTTTGCCCGGCCTGGCCACTGTCCCAGGCCAGTGGCTTGGCTGGGCCTTCACCTGTTGCGTGCACGCGTGGAGTGTCTCCACAGTGCAACTTGTTTGCAATTGCAGCAAAGAAGGAAATGAGAGGTGAAGCGAACTTGCCTGCTTCTGGGCAAAGACAGTTGCAGTGCGGTAGCGTTCCTCCTTCGTTTATAAGCTTTCTGTCGGCTCTTCTATGCTTTGATGCCCACTGCCTCCATTCGTTTTCCTGCAGCTGTGGTGATGATGAGCTAAAAAAGGGATGAAGACGTTGATTTCTTATGGCTGGTGTTCTTCTTTGCGTTCGGATTGTTCCTATTCTGCAGGGGTGAAAGCAACGACAGAGCAACCTTCATCTGCGCCGTTTCCTCTGTTTTATTTTGTTTTTCCGTTTATAGCCCATTTCTCTCTAGTCAACCTACCGTATTTTCTCTCGGCCCCCCTCGTCTTTGTTCTCCTTTTTTTCCGGCCTTCTCTCCGGCCAATCGTCCCCTTTTCGTCTGACTTCCCCTTCATCTCTCCCCCCCCCCCCCCAACCATTTCTGTTCCTTCTCTCTGTCTTTATTGTCAGAGAATGCAGTATGTTTTAGTAACGTACTGCATCGTGGGTGGCGAAGTAATGGTGGCGGTCAATCGTTGCTCTACCAGCCGAAAAAGATGAACAGTGCTTGGAAACGGTGCCGTTTTGGTGTATATTTTGTAATTAAGCCTCTGGATAAATTGTAATTTGACCCCTGTATTTCAGAAAATTTTCAATTCAGTCCTTGGATTTAATCTATTGCAATTGTGCCTCTAAGTAACCCTAAAATATATAATTTCTTTAATTAAGTCCCTAATTTAATTAATTTGAAACCCTCTATTTGCGTTTCCTTTTCAATTTAGTCCTTGGTTTTCGATTTTATCAATCAAGTCCCTAATTGACCATCAAATCTCAATAATTATACAATTAAGCCATTGATTTCATTACTTAACTTAATTTCAAGCTCAATTAAGTCCAAAACTTATCAATTTTTCAAGTAAACCCTTGATTTAAATAATTAAATCAATTCCAAGCTCGATTAAGGCCAAAAACTTATCAATTTTTCCAATTAAGCACTTGATTTGGGTTAATTAAATATAAAAAATTCCAATCATGTTGCTTTAACCAAGATTTTAATGTATTATTTATTTAATTCATTTTTTATTATATTTTTTTTAAAAAAAATAAATGAATAAAAATAAAAATAAAAAGATAAAAAATTAGGTTATAACACAAACATTAACAGTCAATAATAACCGGTTTTTCCCAATAATACTTTGGCTATTAATTCCTGTGGTGTGGGATTTCTTGTGAAGCCCAAGAAGAAAATATACAGAAAGACGGAGGTTTATAATAATAATAATAATAATAAAATATTAAAGTAATTAAAATAACAGTGATTAAAAAACAAAAGAAAGAAAAGAAGGGGGGTGGAATATGAAAAAGGGAGAAATATGGGGCCAAATTGGAAAGAAGAAATGGGAATATAAATGCCTATTTCTTCTCTCATTCCACACCCGGTTGATAACAAGAAGAAAAGGGAGGGGAATTTTAGATTTTTCCTTTATCAAATCTAAGCAAACACTTATAATTAGTATGCCCACACAAAAGCCTTAGAATTATTAAATGGAGGAACACAAGTGGGTGGAGAATTAACACGAAGAAAAGTGAAGAATTGGTGAAGGAAAGAGGGGGAAGAGTGGCCGACTATGTGCAAGGAGATGGAGGCTAAGATTCCTCTAAAATTTATGAAGTAAAGCTTTAGATTTCATCAAGTAAGGAGTTTTAATTCCAATTTTTATAAAATTAACTTCAATTTGATTAGAAGTTCATGATTTTCTTGAATTAGGAATTAGGGTTCTTTAACATAAAATATTGAAAAAATGCATAAATGAATGAGATTAAATGGACTAGAATAATCTAAGGCCTTAAAGAAGAAGAAATGAGTGCATAAAAGAGAGGAAGGGAACTTTTAGTTCCTTTGAGCATGTTCTCGGCTAAGAGATAACACAGAGAGGGAATTAAAACTTATGATTTGTTTAATTAATTTACTTGTTACAAATGATCTTAAAAGGACATAAAAGAGACGAGTTGCCATGAATAAAGGGAAGGCATGGCTATGACTTATGAGGAAGAAGGGATTGAAGATGAATTAGAGGTACTTTCTCCATTAACAAAATAGGGCAGGTTTGTTAGCCTGGTTCTTGAGCAAATTTGAATTTGAAAACTATAAAATTGAGGGAGGGTCCCTCGTAGAAGTTATAGCCTAAAATGTTAGCTTTCCAACAAATCCAACCTCGTCTAATTTGGTGTTCTAGAACTCTAGATATATAAAAAAAATCTAAGAAGAGCTGTAGTTGTCGCCATTGCTGGCAGATTTGGTCAAATAGATAAAATGGCGAGTTTTAGTCGTTCTAAGGATAAAATTCATTTTTTGGCCTTTGTTAAAGGTGTAACGTAGACAAGTTGGCTAAATTATAAATACCCATTTCTTCTCTCATTCCACAGTCGGGCTGATAACAAGAAGAAGAGGGGGGAGAATTTTAGATTTTTCCTTTATCAAATCTAAGCAAACACTTAAAATTAGTATACCCATACAAAAGCTTTAGAATTATTAAGTGGAGGAACACAAGCGGGTGGAGAATTAACAAGAAAAAAAGTGAAGAATTGGTGAAGGAAAGAGGGGGAAGAGTGGTTGGCTATGTGCAAGGAGATGGAGGCTAAGATTCTTCTAAAATTTGTGAGGTAAAGCTTAGATTTCATCCAAGTAAAGAGTTCTAATTTCCATTTCTATGAAATTAACTTCAATTTGATTAGAAGTTTATGATTTTCTTGAATTGGAAAATAAGGTTCTTTAACATAAAATATTGGGAAAATACATAAATGAATGAGATTAAATGGACTAGAATAATCTAAGGGTATTAAATGGACTAGAATAATCCAAGGGCCTTAAAGAAGAAGAAATGAGTGCATAAAAGAGAGGAAGGAACTCTTAGTTCCCTTAAGCATGTTCTCGGCTAAGAGATAATGTAGGGAGGGAATGAAAACTCATGATTTGTTTAATTAATTTACTTGTTACAAATGACCTTAAAAGGACATAAATGAGATGGGTTGCATGAATAAAGGGAAGGCATCGCTGTGACTGATGAGGAAGCAGGGATTGAAGATGAATTGGAGATACTTTCTCCATTAACAAAACAGTGTAGGTTCGTTGCCCAGGTTCTTGCGTGAATTTGAACCTAAAAACTATAAAATCAAGGGTACCTTTGTAGCCTAGAGTGTTAGCTTTCCAACGAGTCCGACCTCGTCTAATTTGGTATTCTAGAAATCTAGATATGAATAAAAATTTGAGAAGAGCTGCAACTATCGTCACTGCTGACAGATTTGATCAAGTAGACAAAATGGTGAGTTTTAGTCATATTAAGGATAGAATTCATTTCTTGCCCTTTTGTAAATGTGTAATGTTGTGTCATGATCTTTAGAAGAGAATAAAACATGATTAAAATTAAAGTCATGATGCTCTTTAAGATTACTAAAGAGTTGAAATTTTAAAAGATGATAATGAGGGAGTTAGGTGAGAAAGAATAATGATAAAGAGAAATGAATATTATCACCATTTCTGTTGTTATGTTATGATATCTGGATTAACATAGAATATTAATGGATATTTGTGGTTTCAGGAGGAATTGCTGGAAAAGTGCAACAACAGCAGGGAAACGCAAGTCAAGCGTCCATAGCAGGTAGGCACTCGGTGCCTATATCTTTTATAGTTGATAATTATTTTAATTTACTATTGAACTATAAATGTTGGTGCTTATTGATGAGAAAAAGAAAAAGAAAGAACGGTTACATTATAAAAAAAAAATAAAATAAATAAGGAATATGGAAACAGAGAACCCAAATTAATTTATAGGTTCTCTAGGAGGAAACATATAGTGTTAAACCTTCGGGTGAAAAATCATAAATTGACTAGTTTTATGTAAAATAAAAAAATTCGTAACTCTTGATTGGGTTATCATAAAATTCTGAAATTTTGCGTGGAGCCTTCTAATATGATTTCTTAGCTTGGGTTAAAATTTCAGAATTTTTAGAGATATTCTGGTTAAAATATGGATCGACCATCGGATTGAGCTGAAATTTTATGAGGAACCTTAAAATATATTGAATAAAATCTAGTTAAAATTTTAAGATGAATGGAGCTTGGTAGTGTTAGCAAAAAAATAAAAACCGTCAAATAGAGGCAAAAATCTTCATTAAGGGCAAAATAGTTAATTGCCATTGAAAAGAAAACATATAAGCTCTCCTCTTTTATTAACTGCCGAATGGGAAGAAACAAAAAGATGAAAAGAAAAACAGAGCATAATGTGAGAGAAAGAGAGAAAAGTAAGGAAAAACAATAAGGACATTGAGAGAATAATTTTATAAACTTGCAAGTTTAGCCTATAAAACAGTAAATCAAGTGAAGGAAGGAGGATTTGAGAAAGGGGAATTCAGCTAACTTTTGAAGAGAAGAGAAATTGAAAGAAAAGCAATGGGTAAGCATGAGAAGTTTAGATTTAATGTTTGATTTAGATGTTTTCTTAAGCTTATTTGATTAAGTTAGGAAGTAATTTCATGGAATTTTACCTTAGTTTCCCTTAAATCCTAGATTTTGGAACTTAGGGTTCTTATGTGAATTTAGGGGAATTAGGAGGGGAAGGAAAAATGATGAAATTGAAGTGGAATAGAATGAAAACAAGTTGAAATAACAAGTGTCGATACACGACGTCGGGCGACAGCTCCCACTTTTTTGTTTATTTAACAAAAAGGGTTTTTTCTCAATCGGGGGAAATAAAAATTTTATTGGAGTCATCATCTAGTAATTTGAGGGAACTAGAAATCCCAAATTAGACACTGGTCCCAGAGATTCGGATACGGGGTTAGTTATGATTAAGGGAAGGTAGACACCACCCTTAAAACATCCTTTCAATAGAAAGGTTATCCTTACTTGTGTGTTTTTTATTTGATTCAAATACTATTATATTTTGGGCTTATTGGTAATTTTTTTTAAAATGGTTAATGTCGGTCCCTAAAATAGGAGACGCGTTAAAAATGACATTAGTCCCTAAAAATTAGGAGACTCATCTAAAAAATGATGTTTTAACCCTAAAAAGGAGAATTACGTCTGGGTTACCAAAAGAAATAATGGACATAATCCATATTTGGTATTTAAATTTTTGACATCGGTCCTTTTCTAAAAAAGAGTCATGTCAACTTTGGTTTTTTGTGTTTTTACGACAAGCAAGAAAATTTACAAGCATTTATATATACAAAAAATATCAAAAATAAAATCAGGAACCCCAAAAAATTACTTGAGTGCCACTGTATAGGCAAAATACTGAAATACCCTTGAATTTCCCCGAAATTTATGAAAATGCCACTGGCGGCGCGTGTGGCTCACGCGAGGTTACAGTTGGAGCGGTTGAATTTTCTGGCGAGATTTCCGGCCAAAAAATGGTTGATTCTGGTAGATCTGAGGGCGAGGATTCTAATGGCGGTGGTCTTGACGGCTGTTGATGGATGGCGAGGGAGAATTGTCGGTTTGAAACTTCAGTGGCCGACGACAATCGCAGCCTTTTTCCGGCCAGATGGGGAGGCGAAAACGCTGAAAACGGCCGGGGTTTTGCTTTATAGGAGGCAAGACACCTTTAAGTGGTGGTTCGGAAGCTTCAAACGGCCGGAAAATGAAGATCAGATGAGAGAGAGAGAATCGCCGGCGAGAGGAGAGAGAGACTCTGAGATTTGATACGGTGCGAACGCGCGCATGGTGCACCGGTGCCGCTGAAGTCTGTGAACCGTTGGATCGTGGATGAACTGATCCTGCGGCTGTGATTGGTTTGATCTACAAGTTGATCGGACGGTCAGGATGGGCTGAGGTGTGATCGGGTGTGTCGCGGTGTACCGAAAGCTTGGTACACCGGGTGACGTGGCGCCACAGGATCTAAGGGAAAATTTTTTTAAGGGCTGAGATGGATTTGGGTGTTAATCTAGTGTAGTAAGCCCTATTGTATCTTATTAAATCAACGGTTTAGATCTAAACACTATTAAATTTAACGGTTAGGATATATGTGATATTTTCATATTGTTTTTTTTAAATCAATATCTTACTCGCATGAAGAAATAGTAAAAAAACGTGAATAATGTTTGCAATTCTTTTCTTTCTTTTTTTTCTTTCTCTTCCTTCTCCTCCTCCTCCTCCCTCTAGCGAACTATCACTGGCTATTTATAGCCATTGACAGGAGACATAAATCTAATGCAGCTGGCATGACTCTGCTTTAAAGAAAAATTTCATCGTCGCAGCTTCTCCGCCTACTATCGGCGCCTAGTATGACAAATTTTGTATTATTATATATAATAATAAATATTTATATATGTAAAATTAAAAACTCAAATTAGTATTAGAAAAACCCCGTTTCAACCGCTAAAAATCAATTTTAATGACCGAAAATAACAATTTTGACCCAAAATGATATGAAACTCATTTGTTACCCCAGTCGACATGGTTGGACCCGTATTGACTCGGTGGACTCGATTTTGACCGAATATGACGGTTTTGACCTGAAACGGCCGGAAACTCATTTTTTACCCTGGTCGACATGGTTTGACCCGTATTGACGCGGTGGACTCGGTTTTGACCCGAAACGACCTGAAACTCGTTTTTTACCCTGGTCGACATGGTTTGACTCATATTGACTCGGTGGACTCGGTTTTGACCGAAAATGACGGTTTTGACTCGAAACGGCCTGAAACTCATTTTTTACCCTGGTCGACATGGTTTGACCCGTATTGACCTAGTGGAATCGGTTCTTATGGAAAGATGCGGTTGACTCGAGCAAAATATTTTTGTTGAATTTTAAACTTTTTCTTAATTTTTTTGGATTTTTATAAATAATACTAGAAATAAAATAACATTCAAGAAAATCTTGGTGAATCCAAAATTGGGTTACAACAACAAGTAAATGAAGAAAAATTTAGGGGAGGAAAAAGAAACATCACATTCGGCCAAATGAAGGAAAAAGTGGGAGAATGAGTTTTGATGTTAATGTTTAGAAAAAAACCATGTTTAATCATGACAATTGAAAATGTAAGAAAGACTAAATGAAGAGATAACATTTAAGTTCAGAAAATAATAATAATAATAATAATAATAATAATAATAAGTAAATTCAAATTAAAAGAGAAATAAACTAGTTAAAAGAAAATATGAAGACAAGATGTCTAGGTTGTGTTTGAATATAGTATTTAGATAAAATAAATAATATGATGTGAGGGTATAAAGAATAGAAGAATTATTTGATGGAGGAATTATGAACATAGAGTAAGCAAAGAAGTAACTTGAGTTAAATATGAGGTTGTATGTAAGATAATGATGTTATATTTGAGAATGAATTTTTGTTAGAAAAAATTATAAATAAAAGTATTACGTGCTTTGTGTTTCGGCACGTAAGAAAAATATTGATGGACTAATGATATAATGACACTTGATTGATTCAGGAGTTGTGTTTGGAGCTAATTATCAGACAAAAGGAGTTGGGTCATCCTGAGCAGAAGGTAGGTGATTCATCACCTTACTTTGTAATTTTTAGTTTCCCTAATAATCTATGTTGCTTATTTAATTGATATTAATCGAATGGAGCAAATGAATAAATTGAGTTATGATTATGTGAATTACCGGTAAATTATGTGAAATTATCGGTTTTATTGGTTAATAAAAAGGTTAACCGGATATGGGATAATTCATATGGAATTACCGGATTGTTTGGCTAATAAAAGAGGTTAGCTGGATGCTGGGTAATTCGAATGGAATTACTGGATTGATTGGCTAACAAAAGAGATTAGCCGGATACTGGGTAATTTATATGGAATTACTAGATTGATTCTAGTAACCGAAATGAGTTAGCTGGATTTTTGGATAATCAAGAGAATTACCGGTTTTATTGGTTAACAAATAGGTTAACCGGATAAGGAGTAATTCATATGGAATTACTAGATTGATTAGCTAACAAAAGAGGTTAGCCAGATGATGGGTAATTTGAATGGAATTACTGGATTTATTGGTGACCGAGGAAGGAAATCAAATTTCTGAGTAATTATATGGAAGTGTTAGATTTATTTGGTAATTAAGATGAGTTAGCTGGATTTTTAAGTTTTGAAAAGATTATGTAAATTAAGGGATTAAGTTAGATTGAAGTAGAAGTATCAAATTTTAAAGGTTAAGAGTAATTAATTAATATTAGACTAATATAGTGAGTAAGTTAATTAATATGGTTATTGTTGAAACAGGTACACTACGAGGTGATGCAGATCGTTAGATGTAGGAATTCTCCTGATTATCATTTTAGAATATTGTAATATTCATGTCTTTACTTTCAGTGTAAATCCTTTGTGTTGTAAAAATTAAGTAGAAGGTGTAATATGTAGTGGATATATTATATATATGTATAGTTGTTAGTATGACCAAATCATTTTCAAAATAATAAGATAAGATTTAATATAAATATAATATGACTCTTAATCTTAATGTTGTATTTATGTAGTTTAAAGGCTTATATGTAGTTAGTTAGCATTTATTATGTTTAGTAATGAATTTTTTTTATCTTTTGAGTTGTTTTGGTGGTACATTTATGTTGATTTACTAATTGATATTATAAGACTTGTATATATTGATAAGTATAAATATTGAGTTATTGTTTGATGAATGGAATGTGATCTAAGATGATTGGATCAAGATGGAAGTCGTAATGATATATAATACAAGTGTTGTCGATAACTTGGTACCAACAAAAATAGAGGAAACTCTGCCGAAATTTTCAAAAAAAAAAATTCCATAATTTTAGACATATTACCCAATACTTGACATTGATAAAGAAATGTTGGGAGATTTTATGATATTATAATTTGAGGGTGTTACATATAGTAACAAAGAAATGTAGGAAGGATTGTTCCTCGAAATTGATCAGTCGGCCCCAAGTATGGGAAGCTAATGATGTTAACTAAGATTGGTTAACATTAGCATTTTCGGTATGTGGGAGGAGAAATTTCAATTTGATTAACTATTCTAGTTCATAATAGTTAATGATATTGGCGGGTGACGTCGATATCGAAAAAATTTATGGAACCTGATTAGCTTTTTGAGATGAAAGCTAATGATGTCAAGAATCTTTGACGTCAGCATACCTGAGAACCTCCCAAAAAAAGGTGGAATAGTGATTAACT
>Ga0325401_1002268_pt1 | contig 17002 bp, 10 predicted proteins | sample PopdelMetagenome_FD_205666 | JGI IMG/M metagenome (GOLD analysis project Ga0325401, IMG submission 205666) | Populus deltoides microbial communities from Bellville, Georgia, United States - Xylem-PdKOR-R2 | ecosystem: Host-associated > Plants > Phyllosphere > Stem > Wood/Secondary xylem | place...
GAATTTAGTAATCCAATGCAAGCTTGGTAAGATTAGAGCCAATAGCAATCAGGCTGCTAAGATTAATTCAAGCTTGATTAATGAACCTTGAAATACTCTCAGGGTGTTCTTTCCGTTATTCTTTAAAAGAGAGATCGCCACCACTGAAGGGAGAGCCACCTTTCTGCTCCCAGAGGCCATATTGTTTTGGATGAGCATTACGTGTGAATCAGTTGAAATCAGATGTCTTATAAATGTTAATTTTTCTTTGTTATATATATATATATATATATATATAATTTCGTTGCACAAATAATTTCATTTTTTTTCCTTGCGTTGCACAAATAATCTCTTAGAACTCGCTAAGCGGTCTTATGGTCAATCCAGTTAAAAGGAACTTGTTTTTTTGTTTTTTTCCCTCCAAAGCCATCTGCGAGGTTTTCTCACCCTTCTTGAGGTACCTAGTGGTCCTAAACAATAAAAAATAATCATTCATATGTATGAGCGTTTTTTTTTTTTGTTTTTGTTTTATAAAAAGTAAACTAGTTGACTTGAAAAAAAAAATCTAGGTAAATGTTTTTAACATATGAATGACCTCATTTCATTGTTTTTTTTCTTATTTTTTTAATAAATGGCTTGTAAACCAAGTTTGAATAAATAATCTATTTTTAAAGAAGAGAATTTGTCAATTGAAGTTTAATCTAAAATTTTATAGTTGTAGGTTTTACAATTATGATCACTTATTTATCCAGAGTGATATCCTTATGAAACTTGTATTGTTTTATAAATGCACTAACCAAATCTTTCCACCTTTCAATCTTAGTATTGTCAAGCCTCACATACTAAGTCAAGGCGACGTCACTAAAGTTGTTTTAAAAAAGTTGGACAAGAAGTTTCTTGTCATGGACAATTTATATGATCTTATTATAATAGGTTTTTAAATAAGTCAATTGGTATTGAGTTCATGTATACTACACAAACTCGGGCACTCAAAATTATTTCGGTACTATAACATTAGGGACTAGGCACATTTCTAATGCTTTTATTATGGTGTATAGATTAGACATTTCTATTGCCCTCATCCTTTCTTCTAAAGCCATCTATTTTTCATAAGCTTCTTTTTTTACAAGCTTTTTTTTTATAGCTTTGTCTCCAATAAAATCTACTGTAGGGGTTAGTCTTATGGGACAAATAGGTTGGACACATGGATAATGGCCCATAAACTGGGATTTTAGAGATGTCCTACTAGGGCTCGAATTTTATTAATGGAAAAGATTTATGGTTGTTAAATGAGTTGTTGTTGGTTGAGTACCCAGGGCTTCTATATATTTTTCCCTTAACTCCTACTTAAGTAGGCCGGTGAGCCTTGCTATGTCCCCTTTAAGGTTTTCTATATCTTTTTTGACGTTCATCCTCCCAATGGGCTTGTTCCTCATTTTTCATCAGTTTCTTTTGGAATCTGGTGTTATAGGTTTGTTTTAAAGGGAGATCTATATTTTAATCTTTCAAACAAAAACCATTCAAGTTTGCAAAGGAAATAAATATGAGATGCTTGTAGAAAGGTAAATTAAATACGGGTTCGTCCTTTAAAGGTGACAATGGTCATCATCTATATATTCAGAAATCTGATGTCATCATTATTGTTTACACCGATAAGAAAATCCATATGCATCTCAATCATTTTTTAATAGCTTAGACTCTTGTAGAATATATGTGATGATCATTTTCCACCTAAAAGTCATTAAATTCATAATACTACATGTTAGGCTTTCATTGATGCAATTTACTGATTACACATACATTCTAAGGATATGTTCTATTCATTAAGTGAACATGAATATGTTTTCTATATGGTCTCAAAAGAGTCTTAAATCTGTCTAGTGATGGTCATTATAAGGATAGTACAAGGGCGTTGTAAAAAATAGTTAAGGTACATATGTCCACAATTATGAAGCAAACACTCATATTTGAGTTGAGTGTTTTACAAATTTAAACCTTAATTGATGTAGGACAGACCATTAATCCCCTACCTAACCTAAAAGCTTACATGTGCTCTTAAAAATTAAAGCATTTGATGCACGATGATATTAATCCATATCAAATATATAATACATATGCAATATGTACAAAAATTAAAGCATATAATGTATAAGGAATATGTATAAAAATACATGTTTAAAAATCAGTGCTCAAAATAATCAAATTAAAACATAACAGACAAACAAACAATAAAGCTTAGCCAACAAGAAACTCCTTAATAGAATTTCTATTTTGTCACTTGTGTGTGGTATTGTGATGATCATCCTTCTAAATCAGGATTTTGGTGGTGGTATGGAAAGAATAAAGAATTATTGTCTTTTTTATGGTTATAAAGGTTTGGAATCATCATCTAGTATTTTGATAACTAGAAACCTTAAATGATCTTTAAAGTCCAGTTAAGGGGATTTTTTGTGTATAGGAATGACAATATCACCCCTAATACACTATATCTAAGGTAATGTAAATACCTAACAAAAAAAGTAAAGCCAGAAATGACCTCACTGTAGCTGATGATTTCTAAGTCAACAGGGGTTGTGCGTGCTAATGAATCCATGCATCCACTGTGGAAATAGTTTCGTTGATGATTTCTGAGTCAGTAGCGACTCAGTTTTCGTTAATGATTTCTGAGTCAACAGGGGCTGTGCGTGCTAACAAATCCATGCGGATGTAAAACCTGATAAAAATTAAAACTAGGCCGACCTAAGTTAGGAGGGCTGGCCTCCTCTAAGGGGAAATATGAGGGAGCAGAACCGACCTACTCTAAATGAGAACTATGAAGGATTTGACTAGCCTTAGAATACAATAAACAAGGATAAGAACATGGGTAACCAACCTTCCAAACACGCCTTCACATTTAAAAGGGGTATAAATACAACAAATGAGAGAGAATGACCTTTTTCCCAAAACAGCTAGCCAGCAGCCTTGGCTGCAAAAATCTCTCTTTCCAAAGCAAAACCAGTAAACCCAACTATATGCACCACCCTGAGCATGAGAGAAGAAGGGAGACTTAGGGAGAAACAGTGGCCGAAGCTATAAAAAGAGAAGGAGCCTAAGCCTCTTCCCAGAACCAACATTAGCCATTATTACAACACACATACCATTTCTCAAGGAGAAAACCGAAACCAAACAACCTGTATGCTATCTTCTTTAAATGTTGAGTGAGAAGTGAGTTAAGAGAAGGAGAGAAAACTAGAAACATGGTAGAAAGAGAAGCTTAAAGGGTTGGCTGGACAACAAGAGAGGAAATGAAGAAACCTAATAAAAGAAGAAGAAGAACATACCACCTAATCTTAAACTAGTACTGCCCCAAAATCATGAGGTAAAGGAAGAACATCACCTCTTTGTTTATTCCTTGAAACTTCTGGACAAAAATTAGGAAGAAAACTTCAAGAGAAATGGCCTAAGATTCTTACACCTATGATTAAGGGAAACTAGACTAGAAAATGCATGAAAGTGGAGCTGAATGGGGGACCTAACTCCAGAACATTTAACAAAGGAAATAAATAAATTTGAATGCACAAACTTAGGAGGAGGGTCGATCTTAGTGAGGGTTGGACAAAATACAAATTTAATGTGATGAAATGCATGGATTGTGACCATATTAGAACCTTAGACCATCCTGGAATCAAAACAAAAGGTGTATTGGTGTGAATGACGAGATTTCTGCATGTGTTTGAAGAAATTATGTGAAAATATGTTAGAAGGATATAATGCACATAATTATAACCTTGTTGAATCATTAGAAGGATGTTTGAGCTGAAATGGAATTCATGTTGAAGTTAATGCTTTGAATCTATCATGTAATCGGAAAAATTGCATGGCTATGAACCAAGTGAATGAAGTTATAATTGTAGCATGTTGTTGTGATTATACTTGTGATAGATTGAATGTGGTTGGCTATGGTTTATGTTCAATTCAGTTTGGGAGTGTTATAAGATAAGGGAAAAACCTAGCGTAAACTTTACGCTTAAATGATGGAGAGATTAAGACAGAAATTACTTGACTGTCGCTGTCGATTTCTAAATCGGCAATGACATGCATTACGTCAATGATTTTTGTGTTGACAATAAGACATGTGCATTGATAATTTCAGCGTCAGCCATAGAACTAGGTTGCGTTGATGAATTCTAGGTCGACAGTGACTTAGTTTTCATCGACGATTTCTAAGTTAGTGGTGGTCTATATGCACTGATGATTTTAGGATCAACCATAAAATTGGGTTGTGTTGACGAATTCTGGGTCAGCAGTGACTCAGTTTTCATCAATGATTTCTAAGTCTGCAGTGGCCTTTGTGCGCTGGTTGATGACAAGTTATGTGATTACCGAGTGCAAATAGATTGATTTGTGATTATTTATGTGTTAGGTGTTGAGACCGGGATCGGACCTTTGACAGGCTAGGGCACCCCATGAGAAAAACAGGTAGGTGATTTCCACCTTTTTCTTGTATAATGTTAATGTTCCGAAATGATTTAGTTATGGATGATATGTTATTGAGTTATCGATGAATGTTAAACCGACTATGAAATGTTGATTGATTTGTTGATGAATGCTAAATCGACTATGAAATGTTGATTCAGTTCTTGATGATTGTCAAAATGACTACGAAATGTTGACCGAGTTGTTGATGAATGTTAAACTAACTATAAAATATTGATTGAGTTGTTGATGAATGCTAAAATGATTATGAAATATTGATTGAGTTGTCGATGAATGATAAACTGACTATGAAATGTTGATTGAGTTGTTGATAAATGTTAAAAGGACTATGAAATATTGATTAAGTTGTCGATGAATGATAAACCGACTATGAAATATTGATTGAGTTATTGATGAATGTCAAAACAACTATGAAATGTTGATTGGGTTGTTGACGAATGTTAAACCGACTATGAAATATTGATTAAGTTGCTGATGAATGTTAAACTGACTATGAAATGTTGATGAGTTATTGCTTAGCTTCGACTAATGATGTAACAACCTGGCTTTTCAAGCCCAAAACAACGGTAATTTTTTTTATACTTGACACACATCGTGTCGGTAATTAACGAACTTGTTCCCTCACCACATCAAGATACAATCCATACACCAACAACAATCAACATTTCATTTAGAAGTGAATTTTACATAAACACATATTATTATGTTTGCATGATTAGAAGTTCACATTAAAAATATACATATATAGACATGAGTTTGCATTCCTGTCCTACTAATAGTCATCAAAAATTTAAACAAAAAGGATCTAATAATAGTTATACATTCAGTACATTGATTCATACAAAATACATCGTGATTTAGAATGCAACTACATGATTCCTTGCAAAAGTAGGTTCCCATGTATTGGGTTACCTGGGCACCTCGTTGGTGTGACGTCTCTGCAACAGTACAAAACATTTATAAGAATGCGATTACTTAATAATAGTAATGATAATAAGTAGTCTGGCAATTTAATGAAGCATTAACATTAACCCATGTTTGAAGTGTGACATTTGTAGTTCCTTTATGTACTTGGTATGTACGGTTTGTTGTAAATTTATATACCTCATTTCTTGCAATCAACTATAATCTTAAATTCGGTTATCCTCTTAAGTCATCATTAGCCGAGGTTAACCATTCACTCGTCTTGACCATCCACTTCGGATGCCATTAGCCAAGTTTAACTAACCATTTTAACTAATCAAATTTTTGTCAACATTACTCATTTGGCAGTTTAATTTTTATACTAACACAATACGGTAACAATTCATGTTAAAGCATTTCATAAATCAACGTTATGAAAAAGGAAGGTGGAAGTCACCTACCTACTCCACCTGCGGGTTGTCCTTGTCCTGAAGATGGTCCGATTCCGATCGCACCACCTAAGACATCAATGGTCACAAATTAGTACATTTATATCTTTGAATCACATTCATCACCATACTTATTTCAAGAATTCATATGTTCACATTCAAGTGTTCCATATTTTACACCATCACACAATGAAATTGTTACAAACATTTGAGTCATTTCTGCTTGGGAGGCCTATTATAGAAATCGACAGCGCAAACTGGTTCGCAGCGGGCTGCACAGTTCGATTTTGAAAACTGGTTCGCTGTAGGCTGCACGCTGCGGCAACAAAAACTATTTCGCTATTGGCGCATAATTTTGGCAGCGAATGGTACTTCGCTGCAGCAAATGCTAATTCACTGTAAATGACTCAATTTCGACAGCGAATTACAAATTCGTTGTAGACAATTCAACGTCGGCAACGACTCCTAAATTCGTTGGAGGACACACAATTCTGCAACGAATTATTAGCTGCAAACAACTCAATTTTGTATTTCGGCAGCGAATCCCAAATTCATCGCAGAACACACAATTCGGTAGCGAACATTAATTCGCTGCAAACAATTAAATTTCAACAGTGAATTACAAATTCCTTGTAGACAATCCAGCTTCGGCAGCGAATCCCAAATTCGCTGCAAGACACATAATTTGGCAACAAATGTTAAATCACTGCAAACGACTCAATTTTGGCATCAAATCCTAAATTCACTGCAGAACACACACGCTGTAACCAACTCAATTTCTATAATTTTGGTAGCGAATCCTAAATTTGCTGCAAAACACACAATTCGGCATTGAATGTTAATTCACTGCAATCCACTCAATTTCGGCAGGGAATTTCAAATTTGCTGAAGACAATAAAACTTTGATAGCAAATCCCAACTTCGTTGTAGGACATACAATTCGGCAATGAATGCCAATTCACTGCAACCAACTCAATTTCAGCACCGATTTACAAATTCGCTGTAGACAATACAATTTTGGCAGCGAATCCCAAATTCACTCCAGGACACACAATTTGGCAGCGAATGTTAATTCGGTGCCGTCAACTCAATTTCAGCAGTGAATTTCAAATTTGCTACTGGCAATACAACTTCCACAGCGAATCTCAACTTCGCTGCAGGACACACAATTCGACAGCGAATGTTAATTCGCTGCAACCAACTCAATTTTGGCAGCGAATTACAAATTCACTGCAGACAATACAATTTCAGCAATGAATTACAAATTTGTTGTTGGACACACAATGTGGTGGCGAATGTTAATTCCTGCAAACAATTCGACTTCGGCAGTGAATTACAAATTTCAATAGCGAATCTTAAATTCGTTGTAGGGCATACAATTCAACTTCGGCAGCAAATCCTAAATTCACTGGAGGAAACACAATTCAACATCGAAAGTTAATTCGCTGCAAATAACTCAATTTCATCAGCGAATCCCAAATTCGCTGCAGAATATACAATTTGGTAGTGAATGTTAATTCGCTACAACCAACTCAATTTCTACAATTTCGGCAGTGAATCCCAAATTCGCTGCAAAACACATAATTCGGCAGCGAATGTTAATTTACTGCAACCAACTCAATTTCTACAATTTTGGCAGCAAATCCCAACTTCACTGCAGAGAACACATCTCTTGGGTCTGGCATTGGCCAAATCCAACACATCTATATTGGGGCGTGTTTATTGCTTGCGCGTGCTAGCCCAACACACTAGAGAATTCAAGAAAATTATACACATGTTTTTCTTAATCCAATATTTTTTGGTAAAGATATATAAAGATATACTGATAAAATCTTGGTTCATCAGTAATCCTCAATCTTTGTGATATAATAATATGCAAAGACTTTAATTCAAGTAAAGTGGTGAGTTTTGCTCATATAAAACGGGGATGTAAGTTGGAAAAGGTGCAGAAAAATATGCATTTGGACATAAAAAAAAATTTTTAGATAAAAATACCAAGTGATTATAGTAACAATTTCTAAGAGATTGAGGGTACCATACCCATCATTTATAAAAATTCCTAAGTCGTTGTGTGGAACCCAATGAGGATGAAACTATACTTAGAAATTTCTAAGTGATTATAGGTTTTTTTAAGAGTAGGAGCATGTAGCTTTCCCAACATTGTCATGGGTCTTAAAAGCCTTCCACTAAAGAGTGGTCATTATGATCATTCATTGTTTTTACAGGGTACGAGAGCCTCATACTAAAGAGTGGTGATTGGATGATGTTGCTATTTCTATAAGTGAGACCAAGTCCATTCCTTAGAAACTAAAGTTATTGCCCTTGGGGGATCAAGTCCATCCCATGGAGAATTATGCAAATAGCATTAGGGAGATCAAGTCCATCCTATAGAGAGAGGCACATATAGCACCAGCGAGAACGAGTTCATCCCATAGAGAGTGGTGCAAAAAACACTACTAAGATCAAGCTCAACCCATAAAGAGTGATGCATATAGCACTTTAGAGATCAAATATATCCCTTGAAGAGTGGTGCATATAGAACTGGTGAGATCAAGTCCATCCCTTATAAAGTGGTGCATATAACACTAGGAAGATCAAGGTCATCCCATGAAAAGTGGTGTATATAGCACTGAGGAGATCAAGTCCATCCCTTGGAGGGTGATGTATATAGTATTGGAAGATCAAGTCTATCCCATTACGAGTGGGGCATATAAATAAGGAAAGATCAAGTCCATCCATTGTAGAATGGTGCATATAATAATAAGTAAGTCAAAACCATCCCATGAAGAGTGGTGCATATAACATTGGTGAGATAAAGCCATCTGTAGGGACCTGAAATTTCCAAGTAATTTTCATATTTCTAATCATTATGTCTGAGTATAATAGGGTAATTTTTTTATGCAATCTGTCTAACAATACATCTCATTATTGATTCTTTGGTTTACCAAATTTGTAGCAGAGTTTCCCCTATAACTTGTATATTTTCTCAGTTCTTTTCTTATCCTCTTGGGCAACACAATATCAAATAACTCTATACATACATGCAGTAGCCTTCGGCCACCCACCAATTTAATTGTTTATCCATTTGATTTTTTCACATCACTTCTCACAATTCATCTTATATTCTTTTTATTTTTCATTTACTTAAAACATATGTGTGATAGATACACACACACACAACAAAAAAAGTTATTAACATAATTTTAAGTATTCATAGGACATAAAAATAAGCACCTAACAAAATTATAATAGTAAAACAACACAATCAGTGCTGGCTCACCTTGTGTCAAAGACCTGCAACATATATAGCATTATAAGAGTTATTAGTCATCAAGAAAACTTATTCTCATGATTTTTTATAAGGAAAATGAATCATTATGTCAAATAACACTTTTAACAATCTTGCTCAAAACATTCAACTCAAATTCAATAATACCTCAACTTATATGACAATACTCATGCTCATCATTGCAACTAAAATAACATTATAAATTTGACATCTAGCCATAAAATACATGTACGTGGTTTTTCATAAGGAAGGAGAACAATATGCTTATCCAGAATTTTTTTAGCATCAATTACATCATACACATATTGAATTACACACTAGCTGTTATGACGTTTAAATTCATATTTGTCACTTTCCACATTGCCTTTACAATGAGTTAATACATTTAAATATAAGGTTGTCGACTATACATCACCACGTAACAACTCATTTTTTTAAATTTTTGATTCCTTGATTAATAATTAATATTTCATTTCCTTAGTTACTGATTTTCTTGGGTACAATCCTTGAAGTAACCACACGTATTAATCCAATGTTTACTCATCACCATCACTACTTAACATAATTTGTTTGTAACATTACCATATTTTATATTTTTTAGGTATAATAGATGTTTGTTACATTATCACCCCCATTCACATTTATTTTGACTTAGTAATACATCGAACGATATTATGTCTTAAGTTTGTAATCAACCCCCTTGTTATATACATTTTTAAGCATTGGTTAATGGTCTTACACAATGGTTTCCATTATTTAATCGAGGATAGTTTCAATGATTTCCATTATTTGGAAACAACAACACCATGATTTCTACTTATTGGAAACAACAAGACAATGGTCTCCATTCAAAACAAAGACAACCACATGAATTCTCTTTATATTAGGGACATCTAGGAAGTAACTTATGTTGCCCACAATTTAGTTTAAACGATTTGTCAACTTAAATAGAAGCATAGGGAAAGGAGAATCTACATCATCATCTTATAATTAACAAAATCAAACTTTGCTTCCTTGGTCATCATTGTTTTGGGCAACTAAATATCAAAAAGTTGTCATATTCATAGATATTGGTAATTAATAGTCTAATATCGATTTATACCTTGTCCTTAGTCACTAATATTGCGGCCATTAAGTATTGTTCCTTTCTTATCCTTAGTCACTGACACTGCGGCCACTAAGTATCATTCTTATCTTATCCTTAGTCCCCGATACTATGTCTACTAAGTATGATCTAGTCATCCCCTCACGGATGGATGCTAATAATTCTGGCAAATCCATTTGATTGCCAACAAATTCGACTATTAATATCTTCCTACCGAGCTATCTTTAATATTTTACTCCACATCTTAATACAACCTTATACCACATTATTTTATTTGAGCTATATTTAACAAACAACTGATGACACGTATTATGGTCTAAGAATCCTTGTACAAATAAGATTCTTCCATGCATAACTATTCATGTATAACTATGATCAATTTTGTATATGGTTATTTAAATATTAATTTCGATTGTGAATAACACCTCATACTCTTTATTTCATCATATTATTAAATGCTTTCAAATGAGATGACTCACAACACTCATTACCGGTAATCTTAGTATGGACCCTATTAACCAGAGTTAACCTCATTCTTTACTCCTGGCTATCCAACATAGATATTATTAGCCAAAAGCGAGGAAAGCCCTTTCTATGTTCCGCGCTACGCTAGCTGCAAACTAAAGCACACACTAGACTTCTAAAGGCACCGACTCTCTTCTTACTGACAGCACAACTACATACTGGCACTCAATTAGTAGTGCGGCACGTCACTCGGCTTCTTGGCGTGCTTCGGTTGCACACTGAATTTGTCTTAGGTGCATGTCTCAGCAATAGATCTGCTAATTGAATTAGATATTCTATCTCTTCCTTGGAACAGGTGAATCAGAAATTGGATCTCCATACCCAGGGATTCGTTCATTCGTTCTGACTGCACGACATTCATTCTTGTTATTGCCAGGTCGTTGAAGGTGGAACTAGGAATAAGAATAGGGATCCACGTCGAGCCATCCTGACGGACGAGCTGCATCAATTGAATCGGCAGACAATGTTGGGGCAAAGAGCCGAACCACTGATAAAACTTCGGGCAAACGACTAAGGAATGAAAGATAATGTTCTCCGCCCTGAACAAAAAGAACTTATAGGATGGGTTTGGGGATCCCATTCCAAACGTTTCCTGTTGTCCCCAGACTTCATTCTTTCAACATTTGTATACATGCCCGAATCCGACCCAGAGAGGCCTGACCTATCTATAAAGAGGCTTGTAGCTTCACCAGAATCAGATGCATATGTCGAAAGGTGCAGATGAAGTGAATCAATAGGAGAAGGGACAAATGGCATAGAGGGAAGAGAAGTCTTAGTTAAAGTCACCTTATTGGGCTTTTTTTTTCTGTTAGGGACTGGACCTCCACTTTGTTCTTCAGAGAGATCTCGTCTTCCTACTACTAGACAAGACTCTGCAGCAGTGAGCCAAGGATGCAACCCTAGGTCAGTCCGCCCTGGAAGGAAGTAACTAATAGGCCCTGGAGAACTCCGAAGCGAAATCTTATCCCTTTCTTACCTTGTTGTTCTAGAAATTGAAGCTTCAATGCTTATTCTCGGCTATCCAACATGGATTCCATTAGCCAAAGCTAATCTTATCATTCATTCCCAGCTTTCCAACATGGATACCATTAGCCGAAGCTAATTTCATCAATAAATCACGACTATCCATTATGGATACCATTAGCTGAAGCTAATCACATCATTTAATCTTGGTTGTCCAATATGGATACCATTAGCTGAAGCTAATCATATCATTATTCATTGCATTTCATGAGTAATTTTAATCGATTAAAATCAAGTAGCAACATTATGTATAAATATTTCAAGGATTTAATAATAATTAGTTAAAAGTGGAAACCATCTACCTGCCCCTCCCGTAATGTGTCCTCGCTTGGTTGAAGATCTGATCTCAATTGCGTCTTCTGATACATAAAATGACCATTAATCTATATATTTTTATTTAGGTAATGTCAAAGACCATTTCCACATATATACCAGAACATACATACATTCATTCAAACATCTCTCATGTTTGTATAATTGTACAGCGATAATATTGTAAGAAGACATCCATATCTAATTTTAATGAAGGTCATCTACAAAAATTATATCATTATGACACTGAAATTGTCAACAAAACTGAGTTATTTTGACATTAAAAATCATTAGCGAAAGCTAAATCATTCTGAAACTGCAAATCATCAACAAAAGCTAAGTGACACTGAAAATCATCAACGAAAACTAAGTCATTCTGACACTAGAAATCATCAATGAAAAAACTAAGTCATTTTGACACTAAAAATCATCAACGAAAACTAAGTCATTCTAGCATTTCTTTTTTCTAAATTCACGCATATGGTCAATACTAGGTTTTCCTCCTAAATACCATACTCTAACCTAGTTTTGGACATAAACTACAACCAAATTCACATCCAAAATATATGAAGCAAGGGAAACATATAATGTTTCTATTTCATGACAATATCACACATTCATCAAACATTGTTAAAGAGAAACCATCACTATCTTCATGAGGGTCTTTCTTTGCTATCCTCTTTTAAGGTGGTCGAAGCCTATGTCATTCCCTTAACAAGCTTATTTTTTTGTTCTTCATGTGGCAACATCAAATTCTCATTCATTATCATGTGGCATAAGGTGTTTTACACATACCAATTACGAAGTACTACTAAATATGTTCAAGGATCATATTATTTTCCAAAACCTCATCAAGATCATCACAATGTTGTCAAGCAGTACACTATCAAGTTCAACATGTACATTCTCAAGGATTCTCCCTTCTAAATTCCTATAGACCGAAACATGGGTATTAACATTAAATGTTTATTTCATCAATTTTTTACTACACCATTCCAAGTGTTAAAACCTTTAATCATCAACAAATTCTAAGTAAAGATTAGAGCTTAATTAGTCCTTGCTGGTTTAGTCCACCCAACCCTAAACACTATTTGGTGTTTTAATTGTAACTAAAGTTTCAAAATCCTTTTTTGAGCATGGTTTGTCTCTATGAAAAGCTAATACATAGGGTGACAACTTTCATAAAGGACACAACACCTAATTTTTCCATCTATATATCTAAACTCACTCATTATAGTAACATAAGAAATTTGTCCAGTACTATGTCAGTCTGGACCTTTACTCAATGTTTTCTCATGTCTAGAGTTATACAACTACAAATAAGTCAAGACTAGTTCCATTTGAAATACACCAGCTCCAAATTATATTGTTTTAATGCTCAAAATTAACAAGTACAGTAGCACCTAAAATTTGTTCAATACTATGTTGGTTGACACGACCAAAAGATTGATGTCTTCTCCCAAGTGTAGGAGTGTCGAAGTAATAAATAACCCGACAAGACCAGGGTCGAACCACAGGGAGGTTAACTCTATTAAATTATAAATAATAATAATAATAATAATCATAATAAGTTGAAGAGAGCTTTGAGATGTGATATTGATATAAGGATTAAATAATGATAAAAATAATTGTGTAGGTTAGAGGATCCACTAATGATATTTCAAACAAGTATAGTATAAACTCTTATTACTCAACTAGAAACCACACACAAAGGAGGTTCCAATCGGATTATAAATTATTAACATGATTACATTAGTTATCTTCTTCGAATAATGCTAATACTTGTAAATGTTGTCAGGTATTCATGATTATAACTTATGTTAACAACAAATCAAGTTCCTTTCATAGCATAGGTGTCGGTTATATCATGCAGTTTGGGCTATGAAAGTGCCAAGTATTTGTTGTACCAAGGTTATACAACATAAATCTAGATTAACCATTTAACAAGCAAAGTATTAAGAGTGAATAAGATAGCAAATACAAAACATGTTAGTATCAAACATTAAAGTCCATGTTGAGTTTATACTATACTTATTCTTACACCATTGGTATAATATTTTCACCTTAATGTAATAAACTTAGCTAAACATAATGAAGAAGAGAAATATAAATAAACAAGATAAGAACATAAATAAGATATAAGTTAACTAAGTAAAGGAAAGGAAATGAAAAGCATAAACAAGATATTAATATAAATATAACTTAAGCATTACAAAAATATAAAGAGAGAGAGCAAGAACATGATCTTGATCTGAAAACCAAGATGCCTAAATACATGGCAAATGCCTCCTTTTATAGGCCAAAATTTGGAACTATTGATTTGATGACTAATTGTTGAGAGGGTGGCCACATCTTGACTTGGTGACAACCCTTATCTTCTTGTCTGAACAAAACATCATTGCTAACGTCAAAATTTGAACACATTGTCCATGAAAGTTCTAGGAAATTGTCTCAGCTTTCCAATAAAAAAAATCAGCGCATTTGGACTTCTAGAACTCGAGATATGGGCTGAACACTGAATAGTGTCTGGGCTGCAGGACAGATTCCGACTTCTCCGTTGTTGCTAAGATTTGGACTTCCAAACAGCAGAATTGAGTATTTCACTCCTCATGAGTGTTTTAGGCCTATGTTTTAGCTTTCTAGCTAACACGATTAAAGAGTTGATGTGTTATCCCAAGTGCAAGAGTGTCAAAGTAATAAATAACCTGGCAAGACCGGGGTCGAACCACAGGGAGTTGGACTATATAAATTATAAATAATAATAATTATAACAACAACAACAACAACAACAACAATGATGATGATGATGATGGTGATGGTGATGATAAGTTAAAGAGGACTTTGAGATGTAAGATTAATGTGAAAATTAAACAATGATAAAAACAAATGTCAAGGTTAGAGGATCCACTAATAGTATTAGAGATAAGTAAAGTATAAACTTTTTATAAATTATCAACATGATCATATTAATCATCTTATTTACGTAAGACCGTACTTATAAATTTTATCAGGTATTCATGATGCTAACTTATGTTGACAATAAATCAAGTTCCTCTCATAATAACGATGTCGGTTGAAGACTATATAGGATCAAGTATTTAATGTACCAAGTGTTATACAACACAAATCTAGATTAACCATTTAACAAGCAAGGTATTAAGAATTAATAAGATAAAAATGATAAGACATGTTAATAGCAAACTGTTTAGGATATAAGCATTGAAGTCCATATTGAGTTTATATTATACTTATCCTAACACCATTAGTGAAACCTTTTCACCTTGATATAATTAACTTAGCTAGACATTATGAAGAAGAAAAACATAAATAAACAATATAAGAACATAAACATGATATAAGTTAACTAAGTATAGTAAAGGAAATGAAAAGCATAAACAAGAGACTAAGAAAAATATAACATGGAATAAAACTTGAACATTACAAAGAAAGAGAGCAAGAGCAAGATCTTGATCTGAAGAACCAAGATTCCTAAATGAATGGCAAATGCCTCCTTTTATAGGCTAAAATTTGGAACTATTTATTTGGTAATTGATTATTGATGTAGTGGTCAACTATTGATTTAATGGACTTGGTGGACAACAGCACTCAAGCATTTTGGCTGGATGAAATGAAATTTATGCAATTAAAATTTGGCAAAGTGTTCTGCATTAACATTGTTGGAAATCATCTTATCTTTCCACCCATAAAAGTTCAGAGCATTTGGATCACTAGAGCTCGAGATATGGCTAAACTACTGAGTAGTGCTTTTGGTGGACGTGGTGGATAGCCCTCAAGCTCTTGTCTGGATGAAATGTCATTACTAACATCAGAATTTGAGCAAGTTGTCTTTATGAAAGTTGTTGGAAATTGTCTTATACTTCCACCCACCAAATTGCATGTCATTTTTCCATCTAGAACTTTAGCTATGGGTAAAGTTCTAAGCAGTGTTTGGGCTGGATTGCAGGATAGATTCCGACTTCTCTTTTGTGGCCAAACTTTGAATTTGAAAATGGCAGATTTGGGTCTTCCACTATTCATGAACATTATAGGCCTATTTCTTAGCTTTCTATCTATATAAATCAAACTAAAATCCAAGATCTACAGCTCTAGATATGACCCAATAACTTATCAGTGTTTCAATTTGAATTGAATCGGTATCTCCTTTCTAAGCTTAGCCTTTTCTTTATCCTTTCACTTTCAATAGTTAATCACATTAATCAATCCTTTGAATTTTGAGATATGCCTGCATTAAAATGAGCATTTACCATAAATTAAAGCTATCTTATATTATCAGACTTGTTATTATAAAACATGCTCTAGTTAAGGAGTTATTGATTCTTCAAGTGCAAAATGAAGATATAAAACCTTGATAAAAATGCACTTTTAAGTACTAATCACTAGCCATATAAACCAAATTGAAATCCAAGATCTATAGCTTCAGATATGACCCAACGACTGAACAGTGTTCCAGTTTGGACTGAATCAACATCTCTTTTCTAAGCTTAACCCTCTCTTTGTCTTCTCAATTTCAGTAGTTAAACTCATTAATCAATCCTTTGATTTATGTGATAGGACTGCATTTAAGATGAATATTTACCATAAATTAAAGGTATCTTATAGTATCAGACTTGTTATTATAAAACATGCTTTTAGTTAAGGAGTTATTGATGCTTTAAGTGCAAAATGATGATATAAAACCTTGATAAAAATGCACTTTTAAATACTAATCATACCCCCTAACCAGCTTATTACTAGTCCCTAGTAATCAAAGCATTAAAATAGAAAAACAATTTGCAAGTTCCACAAAGCAAGGCTTTCATCATTTAACTTCCATTAATCTATCCAAGTAAACAAACTCTCATTAAATTTATATATCTGCTTCATACTTCTTAAACAAGATATTAATAAACCTTCCTTTTGTGCTCAATATATCAACACATA
>Ga0325401_1002269_pt1 | contig 17001 bp, 12 predicted proteins | sample PopdelMetagenome_FD_205666 | JGI IMG/M metagenome (GOLD analysis project Ga0325401, IMG submission 205666) | Populus deltoides microbial communities from Bellville, Georgia, United States - Xylem-PdKOR-R2 | ecosystem: Host-associated > Plants > Phyllosphere > Stem > Wood/Secondary xylem | place...
ACCGACCAGTGCTTCTGGTGAATTCATCATCTTCTTCCATGTTCCCATTCAGAGCCTTCCTTGCATCTCTTCTCCTCTTTATTGAATCAGTACTTTCGTTGCTACCGCTACTATTTCTGTCTCCCTTGTTGTATTCCCTAATGGTAGATTCAATGGTTTCATTCAATGGTTTCAAGCAATCGATCTCCATACTTCCTGACCTTGGCCCTGAATATTGGAAAAATGTCCTTTCAGCCCTGAAGAATCACCACACAACCTAAAATCAAAACTTACCTAGTGCGAGACATTTTTCCGACACCACAATAATCTCATATAAAGAAAACCAAGATATATAACAAAGATTGGTTCTTAATAAACTTAACACTTGAAAATAAAAATGAAAATAAAAAATAAAATAAAATTACAAAATAAAAAACTAAATGAACTTAGTTTTTTATTATGGCTCTAGACACACAAAATCATAGATTGGAATAACGTAAATACAATTTTGCTCTCATCAAAAAAACTGATTAGACTTGTAATTTGGGGTAGAAATGTCTTTTCCATAGGATACACTCTGTCATTACAAAATTGATTGAAGACAAAATGGTTCAGACATGTTTTTTACAGTGTAATGACTATCTTGCCCTCAAAAACAAAAAACAAAATAATCTTTGTTGTGAAGGTCATTTTTGTCATTTTTTAAAGAATAATGGAGTTACGGTTATGCTCTTGGAAGAGAAAACAATATACATGAATAGAGGGGTTTTTCTATCTTTTCTTTTTTTTAAAACAGTAGAAAGGCAGAACTAACCTTGGAATTTGAAGAGAAAAAAAAGGCTACTTACGAGGGTATTTTGGTCATTTTTTATTGGTTTTGCTGTTATTTTTAGGCTTTGTCAGGAGTGGCTAGGTAATCCTAAGTGTTTAAATATTATTAAAAACAATTGCTCACGCACTCGTTAGCGCGTCATGGCCTCTGCACCATTCAAATGGTGCGTGAGGGATCGTGTGATGGCCAAAGTCCTGCTACCGCCACAACATTGGGAGTGACATGTCATCCTCTTTTCGATAGTGTGGCGCATGCTTGAAGAGGAGGTTTGGTTGAGTTGCGGTGGGAGGTTTTTCTTTCTTCTATCTTTTGTCTCTCATTTCTTAGAAAAATGTGTTTGAACTCCCAAAAAATCAATTATGTCCTCTAGTTTGTAATCTTATTTATTTTGGTCCTTCTTCTTTTAATTAATGTTTATTTGGCTTTTGATGCTTTTTGAAGTTTGAATTTTTTTCAATTTCATTTATGGACATTTTATTCAATTTGATTTTTTTTATCCGATTTGATTACTCTACTTTTAATTGCTCTATTTCTATGCTTTATACTTTTCTTAATTACTATTTTTTTTTCAATTCCATCCCTTTTAATTTTATTGCATTTGTTCTTTAAATCATTTTTTGTCCTTATTCTTTTGATTGCTATATATTTTATCATTTTCTTGATTTCTTTCTTTTTCAATTTTGTCTCTCGACATTTAATTTCATTTGGTTTTTTATCCAGTTTTGGTCCTTATTCTTTCAATAACTTTTTTTTATCCCTTTCTTGGTTTTTTTGTTTTCCAATTTAGCCCCTAATTATTTTCTTTTATTTTTTTATACCATGTCTGGTCTGCATTGTTTGGGTTTTAAATTGTTTTACGGTTGAATATTTTACTTTGTTATTTTTTCATGGTTGCCTCCCAACAGGGAAGTCCTTTATTGAAAATTGATTTTTTTTTTCAAATTTATCCTTTGACATTTGGTTATTAAGCCCTTAGCTTCATTGTTTTGCTCTTTTCTTTTTGTTGAGTTATCATGATCTCATATCTCGGGTAATAGGTTAGTCAAGTTAACCATGATTGCCTCATGTTTTTTCCCTCGATTTTTTTATAAAATTATTAAAAAAAAAAAACAATTTCATACTTTGGTGTTAAATTATTGGCCCTTGAGCCAAGTGATTTTTTTTTCACTTTTCTTTATATTGGGTTATCCCAAGTACAAGTTAATCAAGTTAACCCAGGTTAGCTTGTATTTTTTTACTCGATGTTTTTTTATTTAACTTTGGTCCTTTTCGCTTTGTCTTTCTTTTGGAAGTCTAATTTTTTAATCCTGTCTCATGCCGTGAGTGGCGGGTCAGTCGAGGTAACCCAAGTTGACTCGGGTTTTTTCCCCTAGTTTTTTTATGACTTTGTTTTTTTTTTCAATTTCATCATTTTGCATTAAATTATTTGCCCTGAGCTTTGTTATATTTTTGCTTCTCTTTCTGTTTCGTTATTTCAAGAGCGGGTTGGTTAAGTTAACTAGGGTCAACTTGTATTTTTCTTCACAACATTTTTTTTATTTAACTTAGGCCTTTTTTGTCATGCTCTTTTTTTTAGAGGTCTAATTTGTTTTTCATCCATATCTCATGTCGCGTGTGATGGATTAGTCAAGTTAACCCAGGTTGACTCGGATTTTTTTTCCTTGATTTTTTTATGAATTTTTTTTCAATTTCATCATTTTACATTAAATTATTTGCCCTTGAGCTTTTTCATTTTTTCACTTTTCTTATTGTTTGGTTATTCCGATAGTAGGTTGGTAAGCTAACCAAAATTAGCTCAAGTTTTTTTTTGACATTTTTTTCATCAAACTTTGGTTTTTTTACTAGGTCATCCTTTTGAAATTTTTTTTTTAATCCCAAAATCATATCATGAGGTGTTGGTTTGTCAAGTTACTCAAGTTGACTCGGGTTTTCTTCTTTGGCATTGTATTTTTTTGAAGCTTTTTTTTGTTTACATCTTTGACATTAGGTTATTAGGCCTTGAACTTTATAAAAAAAAAAATTCTTTTTATAGGTTCTTTCAATATCATATCCCAAGTTGCATTTTAGTTAATTTAACCTAGTTGTCTCATATTATCATCGCTTGAATATCCCTTTTTAGCGTGAAAAAAGTTTGGTCCGACCCTCGGTATGGCACGAGCCACCTTCTTTCTAATGAACAACACTTAAATAGTAGCGTTCAAGGAGAGGAACAATGATTTCCCTCCATTAGTTTTTGTTGATAGACTAGATCGTTGACCTGCGCTACGCCTCGAGTCAGATCAAAAGTTTTTAGCATACAAAATAAACATCTAGGCATTGCTAATATCTTTCTAGTAAATATTTTTTAAACTACGTGGAAGTTGAGCCGATGTGACCTGATCGACCTGATAGATCCATATGTAACCCCAGACAACCTGTAAAAACATTGTTTGATTAACAAAAATTCAAGACATCTTTTTTTAAAAAATAATATTAGAATGACAACATATTGAATCGATTTGGGCTAACCCGGGTTACCTATCAAATCCACGACCTGGATTATAAGACCATGATAACCCCATAAAAAGTAAATCGAAACAAACTATGAAGCTCAAATCTCAATCAACTCAATGTTGAAGAATATGAAAATAATTAATTAAAAAATAACAAAAAATTGTCTAGGTTAACCTGTCAAACCTGTGACCCAGGTCATGATATCAAGATAACCTCATGAAAAGTAGACAAAAAAATGACTTGATTTAGCTCGGATTAATCTATCGAACCTGCGATGAAGGTCATATTGTGATAACCCCATTAAAAGAAAATCAAATAAATTATGAAGCCTAATTTTTAATAAACTCATTATTAAAGGTTGAAAATGAAAAAAAAATCAATTTTAAAATAGAACACAGTAAAATAACTTGAGTCTACCCAGGTTAACCTACAAAACACGTGACTCGAGCATAAGACTAGATAACCTCATAGAAAGCAAAACAAAATAAATCATGAAGCCTAATTCACAATCAAACCAATTCTGAATCATGAAATATAAAAAATGCCAATGAAAAAGTTTTTAAAAAACTCAAGTTAACCTGGTTAACTCGCCAAACCCGCGACTTGAGTCATGAGATTAAGATAACCTCATAAAAAACAAACCAAAATAAAACATGAAACCTGATTCCCAGTCAACTCAATGTTGAATGATTAAATTGAAAAACATTAGTCAATTAAAAAAAGAGAAAACAAACTCGAGCTAACCCACTAAACCTGCAACACGGGTCATGAGTTCGAGCTAACCACGTATAAAACAAACCAAAATAAATTATGAATCCTAATCTCCATTAAACTAAATATTGAAGTATGAAATTAGAAAAAAAAAATCAGAATAATCTCATAGGAAGTAAATAAAAAAAGACCTGAGTCAACTTTAATTAATCTGTCAAACTCGTGACCAAGGTCATAAGACTCCCGTTAAAAGCAAATAAAAATAAATTATGAAGCCTACTTTTCAATCAACTCATTGTTAAAACAAATTGTGTGGGTATTTGATGAGCATGTGTGGAGATTGATTTGAAAGGTTGAGAATGGGTTGCTTTAAATTTCTATGTATGTGTCATGTAAGATTAATATATTAGGATTGGGGTGGAATTTGGGTTAGTTTCCACATAGATGTTGAAATAAGTTCCTATTAAGATCTGAGATGATTTGACGTGGAAGTGCCACCAGTGAGAATTTTGATCGACATGTAAAGGAATTAGGGAATAAGACAGTTCTTGGAAATAATAATAAAATAAATAAATAAATATAATAATGATGGGAAATTAGAGTCCCTTATAAAGTGATTAAGATGAGGTAAGTTGAGTAAGAAATTAGCTTGAAATTTTGTTTTTGCACAATTCGAGTTAACAGGTGGCTATGTGAACATGAAATAATGATTTAATTTAGATATGGAAATCTTGCATGAAATAATATAGTGATGCTTGCTAGTTCATAAGAAAACATTGAAAAGGGGAGTAAATGATATTAAATGTTGGTCTTGTGTGGAGTAAAAGAGACATCGACTGTGGGACCTCAAGCTAGCAGAACGGGACCACTAAGAGGAGTAGGTAGGTGATTACCACCTCACCTCTTTATATTTTGAAGGGTTTAATGCATTCTAAAATGTTATTTGTTTATGCTGCATGTTGAGTTACGGTAGTAAAGGATGAGAAATTTAAAAGTGAAAACAAGATTAAACATGATGGTTGGTGTCATGACTGTTTCCAGAAAAATAATAATAATAATGATAATAAAATTATGAAAGAGTTCCCATATTGCAAAATGAACTTGGATACGGGAGTCTAAAATGATGAAAAAGAATGCAGAAATTGCTTCACAGATAGGTATGAATCTTAAATTTCGAGGATGAAATTTTATAAGGAGGGAAGAATGTAAACCACTGGTTATAATTTTTCTGGGTATTTAAAAGATGAGAAATTTAATCAATAGTAAAATGGGTTAAATTAAATTAAAGAAACCTAAATCAAGATAAAAATAGTGAAATTAATGAAATGAAAAGTGAATATAGTACTAAATCATTGGAAAGAAAAACATTTGTGAGGAAAAAATGAAAACGTAAGATCAAGAGAGGTCAATATTCAAATAATATAAGGTTGGGAGTTTATGTATAAATGATAAAAAGGGGTGGGGATAAATGTGCAATTAACAAGATGTTAGAACTATAAATATCATTCTATTTTCTCTCTTGGAGGGACTGGCAAGAGTAAGAGAGAGTTTAGAAAGAGGCTGGAGAGAAGATATATTGATGGTAAATACACTGACAGCTATAACTCCACCTTCCACCGTTGGATCAGCACGATATTCGGATATGTTGTTCTCATCCATTTCATGTACATTGTCACCGTAGGGATTTTCTATATTAGTCCCCGTGTGAGAGATACCGAGGGAGGAAAATATCTGGAAAAATACACTTCTGGACAGTCTTCTTTGCTGTCTGTTATCTCTTTCAACCACCGTTGGATTATGCTATAACTTGGATATGTTGTTCTTCCTGATTTTTCTAGATTATGAACGGTGGAGATTTGAAACAAACATTCGGTATAGAAGTTGTATATCTCGCACAATAGGTCTGCAAGTTTGAGGTCATTTCGGTTAAACCCATATTTCTGGAAATTTCACCATTTGATGAAGTTAATATTTGGATATGTTATACTCATAATAATGCATTATAACTTGACAGTATAGATTATTTGGAATATTATTCGTTTGTTATTTATGGTTGATAGAAATTGTGTCAAGGATTGTGTTTAAAAGAATATTGTTCGGAAAGTTTGTAAAATCGACAAGAATGTTTTATTTTGACGTTAAGAGGGAAGATTGAAATAAATAAGATAAATTAGCTCTTATAAAGATATTATTTTTTTTACAGTCTTAAACGATATGTGATATGGCCAGGGGTTGAGATGATAGAGAAAAAGTTAAATTGTGGATGTTTTGTGTAAATGGAAAAGTTGATGAATCTGGACAGATTCGTCTCCTAACTTTTGGAGAGAATTCGAGTAGAAGGATGAGAGAATCAGGATCAAGTTTCTTCATAGTAATTGTAGTTTTGGATGTTAGCTAACTAAGAAATTGGTCTTGCTCAATATGGAGCTGTAGAACCCCAGCTATGGGTCATCAACCGAGATTGGGTCTTGACAGACCCTGTAGAGTAGTGTTTATTGATGAACAATTTTGATTATCTCAAAGGCAGAACTGAGTTCTCCTTCCTTCAAAGAACTTGTAGCCTCGTGTATTAGCTTTCCAACGATACTAATATCGCTTGAAAGAGTTCTATAAGTCTAGATATAGTTAAAAAATCTGATGAGTGTTCAGACAGTAACAGTTGGATAGTAGCAGTTCAATATCTAGATAGTAACAGTTCAATGTGTAGACAGTAACAGTTCAAATGTCTAGACAATAACAGTTCAAAGTTAGACAGTAACAGTTGAAATGTCTAGACAGTAACAGTTTGAAGTCAGACAGTAACAGTTGGAAAAGTCAAACAGTAACAGTTGAAAGTCAAACAGTAACAGTTCGAAGTCAGACAGTAACAGTTGGAAAAGTCAAACAGTAACAGTTCAAAGTCAAACAGTAACAGTTCAAAGTCAAACAGTATCAGTTCAAAGTCAAACAGTAACAGTTGAAAAAGTCAAACAATAACATTTCAAAGTCAAATAGTAACAGTTCAAAGTCAGATAGTAATAGTTGGAAATTAGACAGTAACAGTTCAAAGTTAGACAGTAACAGTAGACTTTCACGTGAATACTATATAAAAGAATTGAGTCATATGAACACTCGCACATTGAGATTCTAACTCTGAAAATATACATGATATATGTATGTATGTTATTATGAGGAAATGAACATGCATAAGAAAGTAACATATGAGTAATGGATGAATATGGATTCTCTATAATATCGGCCTGAAGGAATGATAACTATGGTTGGATAAAGGATGACAACATTGATGGGTGTAATGAGAAAAACGTAAGATATAAAGAAAGAAATGATTGAAAGAAAGATTTATTAGCTATTGATATGATTATTATAAAACATATCCTTGAATGAGGAAAATTTATGAGGTGAGTCTGTGACTGCAGGAGGGACCACCGGTTTGGTGCAACAATAGCAATAAGGGAGCACGAGTAGAGCTTCTACTGCAGGTAGGTGACTTTCACCTTCCTTTTAAATAATGTTGAATAATGAAAATACTTTATCATGAATGTTACTGTATTGTGTTAATTCAAATACCAGACTATCAAATGCTTAAATGTTGATAAATGGTTGATTAGCTTCAACTTATGGCATCTGAAAAGATGACCATGAACAATGAAATACCTTATCATGAACGTTGCTGTATTGTGTTAATTCAGATATTAGATTGCCAAATGCTTAAATGTTGACAAATGATTAATTAGTTTTGGCTAATGGCATCTGAAGGGATGACCGGGACAAATGAATTATTAGCTTCGGCTAATGGCATCTGAATGGATGACTAGGACAAAAAATCGATTAGCTTCGGCTAATGGCATCCAAAGGGATGACCGGGACAAACAAATGATTAGTTTTGGCTAATGGCATCCGAAGGGATGACCGGGACAAACGATTGATTAGCTTCGGCTAATGGCATTTGAATGGATGATCGGGACAAATGAATGATTAGCTTTGGCTAATGGCATCTAAAGGGATGACCGGGACAAAGGATTGATTAGCTTCGGCTTATAGCATCCGAATGGATGACCGGAATAAATGAATGATTAGCTTCGGCTAATGGCATCTGAAGGGATGACCGGGACAAAGGATTGATTAGCTTCGGCTAATAGCATCCGAATGGATGACCAAAATAAATGAATGATTAGCTTCGGCTAATGGGATCCGAATGGATGACCGGGACAAACGATTGATTAGCTTCGGCTAATGGCATCCAAAGGGATGACCGGGACAAATGATTGATTAGCTTCGGCTAATAGCATCCGAATGGATGACCGGAATAAATGAATGATTAGCTTCGGCTAATGGCATCCGAAGGGATGACTGGGACAAACGGTTGATTAGTTTTGGCTAATGGAATTCGAAGGGGATGGCCGGGGTGAGTGAATAGTTAACCTTGACAAATGATGTCTTAAAAGAATGGTCGGATTTAAGATTATAGTTGATTGCAAGGATTGGTGCATATATATGTACTGCAAGTTATGCATACCAAGAACATGAAGGAACTACAAATATCACGCTTCAAACATGAGATAATGTTAATGCTTCATTAAACTGCCAGACCATTTTCTTATTGTTATTATTATTATTATTATTATTATTAGGTAATTGCATTCTTGTAAATGTTTTGTACTGCAGTAGGGATGTCATACCAATAAGGTGCCTAGGAAACCCGATACACGAGAACCTACTTTTGCAAGGAATCATGTAGTTGCATTCTAAATCATGATGTATTTTATATGAATCAATGTACTGAATGTATAACTATTATTAGATCTTTTTAGATTAAATTTGCGATGACTATTTGTAGGATAGAATACAAACTCATGACTATGCATGTATATTTTAAATGCGAACTTCTAATCATGCAAACATAATATTATGAGTTTATGTAAGATTCACTTTTAAATAAAATATTGATTGTTGTTGATGTATGGATTATATATTGATGATGTGATGGGAACATGTTCGCCGATTACCGACACGATATGTGTCAAGTACAAAAAAAAATTTACTGTTGTTTTGGGCTTGAAAAGGCCGAGTTGTTACAGTAAAACATAAAGGGGTGAACAATGCAGCTTCACGATGTTCACCTCACATATTTTCCCTTTAAATTTATAGCAAAACCTTAGTTTATTTAGGGTAAACCCAGACCATGAATTCAACTGGGTTTAATACCCCCCTAAATTTATAGTAAACCTAAAAAAAAAGTGAATAATGTCGTTTACGGTAAAACATGAGGAATGGTTTAGCTAACGATATAGTGGCAACAACAGCAGAGCTGGCAACAGGAGAGATGGCAGCAGCTGAGTTCTCAACAACAACATTGTTGAGGGCAACAACGTTATCGTTAGTAGTGTTCTCGTCCATGTTACTAAAATATCCTTAAGATTAGTGTAAAAACTAGATACATCGAACATAAACAAACTATAACTTGAGGCGTGTACAGACATTGTCCTTAAGGATATTTCCTTAACACAAGGCTATCCTCCAGGATCCAACAAGTACCACGTCTAAAGACAAGGGTTACAAAAACAGCGACCAAGATAGAAAGGAAATACCAACAAGCCTTGCAAACACAGACAAATAATACTATGGTTTTTTTAGCACCTTTTTGCTTGTAAGAGCGCATTGTATTTATAAAGTGCTAACATGTTTGCCTTGGGTTAAGTTGATTGTCAAACCTAAATATTTTGGATCTGACACGTTCGCCAGATCCATATTAACTTGGGTTTGACATGATAGCCAAACACAAGTATTTTGAATCTGGCATGTTTGTCAGACTCATATTTCTTTGGGTCTAGCATGATTGTCAAACCTAAGGGTCTTGTGCCTATCGAGGTCGCTATACCTATATCAGAGTTCACTATATAAACACTAGATAAAAACCTTTTGAAATAGTATCCATTATTTACAACAGAAACAAAGTAAAGAAGGAATGAGTAACCTGGGACACACCGGAGCTCTATTTCTTACACATCCAGTACCGTTAGAAAGATCTTGACGATACGATTCAATCACACCTTGGAAATCTACCAAACGAGGTTGTAATTAGTTAGGTGTTTTGTTTGGGGTTAATTTAGGGTTAATTGCGACCTTGTTTGGTGTTTTCCAGGTGTAGTTAGAATCATCTTGTTGAGATATTTATAAATCTAAAAGAGGTGTCGAAAACAGAGCCTCAATATGTCCTCATGTGATCCTTTCTTTATTTCCTTTTTCTTATTTTCAATTTCTTTCTTGATTATTAAATCTTGAATCTCATTTTTTAGCTATTGAATTTTCATAAAATTTTGAGTTGATTTATGTTTAAAACAAGATCAAACCTTAATGATTCATATATAAATAATTTCTTTTCATGTTTTGAAAATATTCTCGACCTTCAGCAACTAATTAAGCTATGTAACAAATGATTCCATTCCTGTAAAAAAAGCTGAATAGTCTTCAGCATACACTCATCATACCCAATCCATTGCATAAAAAGATTCTAGAACCTATAAGTAACAGAGCAATGAATAAAAAGGAACATTTTTCTGTAGGCATCATCATAACTAATAATTTTTCTGTAGGCAAGAAATCCCTTAATACTCAAACTACCCTGCAATAACAACCACAGAAACATCTTAATTTTAGTAGGAAATATACTTTGCCAAAGTAAAGTACCAAAATTCTTAGATGTTAGATGCCAAATATCATTAATGAGAGCACAAGCTGATTTAACTGTGAAAATCTCATTCTTTTCCAACTGCCACACTCTTCTTCTATCAGTTGAATCAGAAATAGATAAATTCCACTCTACTTCAGCAAGAAGAGACTCTATACGCTGACACTCCCTATTTTCAGCCTCATGTATGACCCCACATTTAGCAATACATGCTAATGAACGCGTTTGCTATGATCACGCTGATTTGTTGTGTTCTGTAACGATGACGTAGTTTCAATGGATTAGATAATTATGGACATGTCTAAGCTAATTCCCTCGAGTCATTAAAGGAAATTAGATGGTCAAACAATTTAATTAAAATAATATAAGGTATAAAATCCAAATTTTATTTAATTAAAAATAATTTTTAATTAAATTATAATCATATTATAAAAAATAATTCTATAATTAATTTAATTTGAGGGGTTAGAAAAGGCATAAAGAGGAGGGTAAAAGGGTATTTTATATTAAAATAAAATATATGGTCATAACACAAAAGGGAAAGGGTAAAGGGGTAAAATACCCCAAAACCCTAAAACTATATTTATCTCCCCTTCTTCTTCCATGTGTTGTCGGTAGGGCACTTTACCCTTGTTGCCCACGTTCTTTTAAAACCCTAAAACATTTCAATTTTCCCCTTGAATAATATTCATATATTAATTCAGGATAATTTTCAAAATTAACTTAATTGAGTCCTTTCTTTATTTTTCTAAGTCTAGAAATACAATATTTGTATTAATTATATTCTAGTTCTTAATTTCTAAAATATATTTTAATTAAGTCATACCTAATTAAATTATACCACTTTAATTTTTTACTATTGGTTCTCAATGTGTGTGACCCGTTAGGTTCCTAATATGTTGACCCAAATATAAATTTTAATTTTAATTAAATAAATTAAACAATTTAATTTATTATCAATTCAATAATGATTAATTTATATTTAAAGATCAAGTGCATTATCTAACAACAAGTCATGATCCCCTAAATATTAGAAAAGTCATTAGTGGTTTGACTTAACCCTTAAGTTACTGGTTTTGCAGTGTAATTAATATCATTTCATCAATAATATTCTGATTTAGCATTAAAGCATGAAGTATGTCTGCCATATCAAATCATGTGTGTTCTCTACATAATAGTCATTGATCGTTTGAATAAGATTTAAAACTCTTTTCAAATCTCATTCCACCTTGGCCAAGGATTTCTCAGTCAATACTATTTGAGAACATATGAAATATTTTCTCTAATTCACCTAGGGTAATGAATCCTCCATTGATCACTCAAATACTTTCATTTAGTTCATGTTATACTCAATGTTTACCCTTTCATTACCTCGATTAAGATAACAAGTAACATGATCAAAGCATAACATTCTTTATATAAGATAACTTAGTGATCTCAAGTTTAAAGATTACTTACACAACCATCACGTGAGCCTTTCCATAGACATTGGTGATCTCTCCATATGAAATTCTCACGTAGGTCAGTTCAGTGTACATGTCTTATAACAGCTGCTTCATTTCATAAAGGAAAGAACATAATATGTATCAGTTTCAACAGCTTTAATAAATGTCTAGTATTTAAGAGGGCATCAACCAAGAATATTTTAGGAACAATGCTTTAATGCATTAGAAATCTCATAATTATACTACATCATAATTAATAATGTGTAAAACAACATTGTATATATCACTTGCTGAAAATCTAGCAAGTGATATATTTCATCATTTAATGGACCTCAAAATTCATACTCATTTACGTCTGGAGGTATGAGAGTCGCCACCTACTTGTTTAGTTCAGGGTCACTAGGAAACCCGGGTATACTGGTCTTATTAGAAATTTTAAGGGTAAGGAACTGGTTGTGGCTACGGAAGGTATTAGCACCCCTGACGCACCCTACATGAGGTAAGTTGTATTGTGTAGACTAAAAGTGGTTTTAAGATTTTGATGGGTTCCTAACTAGTGGTCTGTTTATAGCTTAGTGTCTTAAGTGGTGAAACATCACGGTGAATGCGTCCACTCTTGTATCTGAGTAATCAGGAAATGGGTGGAATAGGATTTCTTGTCTTTTATCAGTGGAAAGAGGAAATGAGAGTCTCCACCTAGTATTTTGGTTACTAGGAACCCTAACTAGTCTCAAAGATATGGCACGGGGACTGGTTGTGTAAAGGGAAGGTATTAGCACCCCAAATACGCCCTACCTAATGTAAGCTGCATTGTTTAATTGTCTGATATATGCTAAGGTATTATTGTGTTTTCTAATTGTTGTTGATAAGGTTTAAAAAAAGTCCTCCTCGGTAAAGAGATCCTTATTTTTTTGGGTAAAACTTAACCATTCTAACATCAATAAAAGAAGAACTAACTCTTATTTAATATTAGAAATACGTCATACATATAAATTTGTAATCCCAAATATTAAAAGAAAACAAAATATTTTTTTTGTATTTTTTGAAATTTTTGAATTTTTTTGTTTAATATATAATATTATATTATAATAATATATATTGGGATGGGCTGGCCTAAATATATGGGCTGAACCCATCCTTGCAGGGCCGAGATCAGCATAAAAGAAGTTAGGTCGAGGTTGGTCCAAAGGTGTTAGGCCAACATCGACCTAGAAGAGTGTTGGGCTGGTGTCGGCCCAAATGTATTTTTCTTTTCTTTTTTGGACTAGGTCAGATGACATACATGATCCTTACCTGGTTTGAAATATAGGTCCCCCCCCCCTTTTTTTGATGTTCCATTGTCATAGGGTGCCTTTGTTTGATATCCAAAGCCCTTTTTATTCTTCTGATTGACATGCTCATTTGTGTGCTAGCCCTTTACTCAAATGTAAGTGCAGTGTCCATCCTAGGCTGTCCACGATGATTACTGCTTTCATTGTTTATCAAGCATGACCATGCCCCCAAGTGTGATGTTGCTGGGTTCATCATGAAGGAGCTTAACCAATCATTCATCTTATGGATTCTCTCAAAAATTCTTCTTTGATTAGTTGTGTGTGTCTTGCCAACATCCATCATAAATTGTTAATTAGCCATAAAATTGCCTTCAGTAGAAACAATACTCTTTAAGTATATATTATCATGGAACCGTCAAGGAACTATCAAGTCATCCAAACATGCATCTCATAGCATGCGGTAAAAGGTTCTTTGTTGTATGCTTAGTGTTCTTCTCAATGGATTCCTCTCAGCTAATCTAATCAGATTATGAAAAGAAATGCATTGCCATTATCAATGATGTTCATTTTATCACTCATATTCATGCGGTGAAGTGCACCTTGAGCTTCAAAACAGATGGTCCCACAGTCAGCCTTGGTGGTATGCATCCTTACGATATTTATTTAAATTCAATTGTGCAATAACATCTACCAGGATTCGTAACCATGTTTCAGAAGGTAAACCCAGATGAAGATGTCCTTCAAGTGCAGCGTTGCTCTCAAATGCTACTGGAGTATACCAAATCATGGAATGTCTTTGAACAATATCACCCTTAGTTGATCTGAACATGCTCGTTCTTCTATCTATCATCAAGAGGCTTTTGTCAGTGCCAGATGCTAAACATAACTTTGATGGACTTTGCTAACTCATCATTTGATTCTTTCTTTTCCCCAAGATAATCTAAATATTGTTTAATTTCCTTTCCAGGGTCCAATGTATTGCCCTTAAAAGCTCAACTGTTCAAGGATGATCAAGAAGTGTCAGTGTCATTTCTGTCGAGAATTTTGCAAACTTGATCGATGTTCTTCTTGTTTGACAATCTTTCTTTTTCTGGAATCAACTCTCACATGTCAAAGATCATATCCTTTCAAGTCCAATTATTGAAATGAAATTAGAGAGATGTAAATGTTTTTTTTAAGTATTTTTGAAAATCAAACTTCTTTGATCAAAGACCCAACACATGCCATTCAATATATGCAGTCATTTGATTGTCTTGTATTTTGAAAACAGGAATTGACTCGTTGTAAGATTAAAATGGATTTTTCTATGGTTCTTTGTGTCAATTTCAATCTTTGCTCTTAGGTATATCATTTGATGGAATACCAACGATTGAGAAATCGCTAAAAATGAAAAAGCCCTAGACTGGAGTGGCATCCAAGAAAACTTTGAGGAAAGCTATGTGAAAGCCAAAAAAATGAAAATCACCCGCATTTAAAAGCAAGTTAAGGCTAAAGGTAGGAAAATTCCTATCGAGTCTGGAAAGAGAAAATAAAGGTTTTTAATTGAGGAAGGGCACAACAAATGTCAAAAGTCGATGTCGAGGGCGAGAATTCAAAAAAAAGAAAAGGAAAGGAAAGGAAAAGAAACAATATATATATATTAAACCATGAACATGTCTTTGGTATCTGTGATAAAACCTCTCGCGTCTTCAAAATGTTTAGATTGGTTATTCATCAAAGAAATAGTTGGATTTTCTTTATGGCCCGCCCCTGTTAAGAGAATTTTGATCGTTTAGGTAAATATTGTTATATGTAATTCTTCTACAAATATAGTGAAATATAAATAAGGAAATGACGAGAGTCTTGACCTTTCTTTTGAATTGAAATTTGAGACAAAAGAGTATCATGGAGATAAGAAATGGGCAATGGCTTCAGTAATCTCTTTAAGTTTAAGATTGACAATGAAAAGAGTGATATGATGATATGTCAACATTTGACCTTAATTAATAACACCAAAATTTTTTGACCGATAAAAAATCTTGTTAAAAGTAAGGCATGATTATTGCTTAATTATGATGGAGTTTCCTATCCAGTTTTAGGAAACAAGATTTATTGATGAAATATACGAAATGTCACTCTCTTCTACAAAGACAACAAGAAAAAGAGAGCTAATAAATAGTTGATGGTGATCCTAGATCTTTAAAACCCTCAAACACTTTTGAGACTATGAATTTCCCTTTCTTTCTTAGTTATGAACTATAAGCTTGCATTATGTGCTTTTAAAAGCCCTTTTTAATCAAGTAAGTGATTTGAACCAATAAATGACACTCTCAAAACTTAAAGAGTTTTTCCATAAAAGTCGTAGCTTCATAAACTAAGTTACCGGTTATTGCATACTGATAAAATAGATACTCAAGAGAGATAAATTTTCAACGAAATCTCGAATCTTTACTCAAAACCTCTTACCAGTTGAAATCTATAGAAGGTCACCTCGTGATGTACCATCAAATATCATACCCAAAATCAGATATTAAAATTGACACAAAAAACTATAAGAAAACTATTTTAATCTTAGAATGGGCTAATTTTTATTTTTAAAATACAAGACAATCAAATGATTGCATATGTTAAGTGGCGTGTGTTAGGTCTTTGACCAAATAAGCTTGATTTTCAAAAATACTTTAAACATTGACATCCCTCTAATTTCATTTCAAAATATACATGATCTTTGATCCAAGTACGCAAAGTCCTAAACGGAAATGACATCAACATTTCTCAACACTCCTTGAATAGTTGACCAGTCGGGGGCAATACAGCGGATCCTAGAAGGGAATGTAAACAATATTTAGATTAGTTGGAGAGCAAATAAACATAATCAAATAATGATTCAATGAAATCCATCGAAATTATGTTTAGCATCTGTCAATATCAAACGCCTCTTTTTTATAGATAGAAGAACGAACACATTCAGATCAACTAAAAGCATTGTTGATCAAAGGCAATCTATGATTGAGTGAATTCCAGCGGCAATTGAGAGTAACGATGCACTTAAAAGGCATATTCATGTCTGAAATCTTGGTTTACCTTTTTTTAGCCTAGCCGCCGCCCTTCCCATTTTTTTCTTTCTTTCTTCTTCCTCCTGAGTCAACCGTACAAACCATGGACCCCCTTAATTATCTACCCATGGGCCTCCATCTACATAACATCCACCATTCTCCATAACCACAACATTCACCCTCACTTCCTTTTTGATAGAGAATGGTGGTTTAACAAGCTGCTTGTGACTATAATGCATGATTTATCTTAGTTAATTAGATGTTGCTAATCATATTAAAGCAATGCACTCATGTTTTTATCTGAAGAGATGTAACTTTATAAGAAATTATAGCAACCATGCTTGGTGTTTACAGTTTTGTTGTTTAAGTATGATTTTTATGTATCGATTTATATTCATATTAATAAAGAATTCACAAGCACATTACTAGGAATTATGCATTGTGTATATTTGGACTCAAACCTAAAAGCTTATGCTTGCTTTTAGCATCTCATTAAACGACATCCTTGCCAGCTCTAGCTCACCGCTTTTAGCGTACCCGTTAACCA
>Ga0325401_1002270_pt1 | contig 16998 bp, 10 predicted proteins | sample PopdelMetagenome_FD_205666 | JGI IMG/M metagenome (GOLD analysis project Ga0325401, IMG submission 205666) | Populus deltoides microbial communities from Bellville, Georgia, United States - Xylem-PdKOR-R2 | ecosystem: Host-associated > Plants > Phyllosphere > Stem > Wood/Secondary xylem | place...
TCTTTTTTTCTTCTATAAAATTTCTCTTCGAATACTAATATATTAATTAGTTAATCAAGTAACCTATTATACTTTGTGCTTTAGGTAAATTTCATTTATTTTTTTTCTATTTGTTTTATTGTCTAATTTTAGTTTTATTGTCTAATTAATTAGTTATTGAAAATGTTATGGTTTATGATAATTTAAGGGTTTGTTGAATTAATATGTGTGTGGGTAATATTATATACATATAGATATAAATTGAAATGGGTTTTGATGAATTGATAAATATTTTGTTATGATTTTCATATGAAAAATGAATGGTGATGAACTTACTAGGGATTAAAAATGAAGTATAGGACTAATCAAGAAATTAGGGATATAATTGGGAGAAAAAAAATTTAACATTATATTTTGAAAGTAATTTTAAATTAATTTATTTTATATGAGTTATTATATATATTTTTAATTATTTTTTTATATAACACATGTCTATATAATATATAATATTAAACATTTATTAATAATTTACCATCTGATTTCAAAATTACTTGCTCCGCCACTGAGTACCAAGTTTATAAATACCATCAAAATCTACTTGATGAATGTTAAAGACTAGACATCGATACTAATCCTGCCAAATCTCGTTTATTTATTTTAAATTTCGGTACTATATTGGCGTGATGACAAACACCCCATTATAACATGGAAAAAAAAAAGTGGAATCAAAGCCAGTCAACCAGCCACCCTGAAGTCCTTGTGGTCTTCTCCTATCTACGTCAGAGTCAGAGCCCAGAGGAGTGGTCGACTGGTCGTGCTTATATATACACACACAAGCGGAAGTAGCAGTCGTAAGTAACGTGAATGTTATAGAAAAGAAAAATAAAATTCTTGAAATCAAAATGTCAGGAGGAGGAGGCGAAGGGCAGGGTGGGTCTGGGCAGGAGTTGAGAGCGGCAGACTCAGCGGCAAATAAGAGGGAGTTTGTTGTAAATGTGGAGTCATCTAGTTCGAATCGCCACTCCCTTCATCTTCGCAATAGCGCCTTCTTCATCCCACCACCACCACTTACTATTACTACCGCTCACCCCGAGGTATTACCTATTGCACTACTCTACTCTCTCTCTCTCTCTCTGTTTTTATACATCACAGCTGGCCAAAAAGCATTCATGGACTTGGCGAGTATATTATACAATAATAACGTAACCATTCTATTGTTTTTGCAATTTTTTTTTTCAAATTTAAACATGACCGTATCAATTCGTCTTGATGGAATATTTTTGTGTTTGAATGTTAGACTTATTGTTTCTCCTTTCCTCCTTGATTAAATTTTCTTGTGGGTTATTCCTGTTTACCCTGGATTTAATTATTTTAATGCCAACAGGCTTATAGGCTATAGTGCATTGGCACTCTTGCAAAGTAAGAGGAACCTAGCTTTGTTGTTAATGAATTTGTTTGGATGTTAACTAGGAGAGGGGAAGATGGGAGACAGTGGTGCTAGCATACAAGACACTTGGAGTTGTCTTTGGAGGGCTTGTGACATCACCATTATATGTATATCCATCAATGCCATTGAAGTCTCCTACTGAACAGGACTACTTGGGAATCTATAGCATCATGTTTTGGACTCTCACACTCATCGGGGTTGTTAAATACACCAGTATAGCCCTTAAGGCTGATGATCAGGGCGAAGGTTTGAGCAGCTAATCGATCTTGTTGATTTGCATTCTATTCTTTGTGTTATGTTCAAGTTCTGCCCCAGCTGTCTTCTTGTCTTTTTAACTTTTTCGTGTGTATAACTAATATATTAGTATTAAAGATGAATGATGTGGTTTTTCGTGTCTTTGATTCCTTCTGGTTTAAGTTTTATGGTTCAGTCCCACCCCAGAATTTTGTTTGCAATTGGATGGATACTCTTCTTTTTTTTCCTCTCACAATTTGTATGGATAATAGGAAGTAAGGATTGAGCAGATGTTCAATTTATAGAATGAAGTACGGATTTCTTTTTTGAGGAGTTGCCAGAGGTTGGTAGAACCATTTGAATTTGCACTTTGTTGTTCAAAGCTGTGTGGGAGATTGGATAACTGGTATATGATTGTTTGTCTATATAATTTTTTGCACCTTGATTTCTTTCACTTTCAAGGTGCCTATGCAAGAGTTATGTTTTTTTCATACGTAATTACCTAAACTTTTGATTGCTCTGTTACTTCACGATGGTCCTTGATCTGCCAGAATGAACATAAAATAGTTGCTAGAAAAGTATACTCTCATAACAGCTAACAACTGATCGTGTGCAGGTGGAACATTTGCTCTGTACTCGTTGCTCTGTAGGAATATGAATATCAGTATCCTTTCCTCTAAACAAGTACAAACAAACTCAAGTTTATCTCACTCTGTCTTGCATGGAAGCACTGAGAATAAAAGCAGACTTGGAATTTTTTTTGAAAGAAGCATAGTTGCCAGGAGAGTACTACTTTTCATTGCCATGTTAGGCACATGCATGTTAATTGGGGATGGTATACTTACACCTGCAATCTCAGGTTTTTCATCCTTCCTTTTCCTTTTCCTTCATGCACAATAGTATTTTTCTTGGATTGTTTCCTTGAACTCTTAAATCTCTTGACAGTGTTGTCAGCTATGGATGGAATAAGAGCACCTTTTCCTTCTGTCAGCAAATGTAAGTGGTAATGATGAATGTTTTAAGTTGCAAGTTGCAATTACCTTGAGAATCTTATTCAGATACCCAAAGATATGAAGATACCAGTGCACAGTTCTTGTCAAGTCATCCCATGTCCACTGAACATATTTGTTCTCGCCTTCAATGCTCTTGAGATTGCTTTTTTGGAAATTATATATATATATATATATATATATATATATATATATATATATATATCATTTCAGGTTAAGGATTTATATAGATCCATAGTGCCATTTGTGTTTTGTGAACAATAAAGTGAATTGGGATGATTTCAATCATGGATTTGAGCTCAACCCTGTTTATTGACTGTGAGATAAGTCCATATGCAACTTGCATAGATTGAATCACGTAACACTATCATCTGTTAAAGAAAACCTAATACCATATGTGTAGTTTGAACAAGTAAGTGAAGATAAAAACAATCAAAGTTTAAGGTCAAAGGAAACTTCAAGGAAGTCATCTTAGATGGAAATATATTTTCAAACATCCTTGATGCCTTGCCAAATTATGCTTGAACACGGGATAATGGAAGGTCATAATTTGAGTTATAACTGTCTCTCCATCTTAAATGAGATTTTCTCTCCTTGAGTTTACAAGTTAACTTTTTTTTATATATATATTGTTCCAGCTTTGGTGGAAGCACTTTCTGCAGGAGTTCTAGTTGTTTTGTTTCTGCTACAAAAGTTTGGCACCTCTAGAGTGAGTTTTATGTTTTCCCCAATAATGGGTGGGTGGACCTTGTGTACTCCATTAGTAGGGATTTATAGCATCATTCAGCATTACCCTAGCATATTCAAAGCTTTGTCACCTCTCTACATATTCCGCTTCTTTTGGAGAAATGGAAAGGAAGGCTGGCTGTTGCTTGGAGGAACTGTTCTCTGTATCACAGGTTGAACTTTTTGCTGCTCTTAAATTAAAAGATTGAACATTTCTTTCTGCTCTAATTGATTTGACTTTGTGCTACTCGAATATTGTTCCAATATTTCTAACTATCCGAGGAGTTTAGATATGACAGCCAGGTTTCTTTTCAAGAAATTCATTGCTTAAAATATTAGAACTAAAATTCCCTTGAATTTGGAGAAGAAATTCCTAGTAGCTTGTTTGGTGTTTCATTGGATGTCTAGACTTGCTCGCATGTCCTATAACAGTTTGAAAATGCTGATAAGAATGTCAGAGTGAGTTTCCTTCTTCCTTTCCATATATCAAAACTAAAACTTGCACTTTTTTTATTTGACTTTCTGTTATAAAGGTTCTGAAGCACTGTTTGCGGATCTCGGTCATTTTAACAGGAGCTCAATTCAGGTAAACTGTTGATTTTCATTTTACTTTCTCGGACCTCTTTTAATATATCGATAGCTTATTCTATGTTCGTTGTTCAATAGATCGCCTTTTTGCTTACAATATATCCATCACTTGTTCTGACATATGCGGGGCAAACTGCATACCTTATCAAGAACCCAAATGATCATGATGATGGATTTTACAAGTTTATACCTACAACGATTTATTGGCCAATCTTTATTATAGCCACCCTAGCCGCTGTTGTTGCAAGCCAGTCATTGATATCAGCCACCTTCTCTGTCATCAAGCAATCCGTTGTTCTGGATTATTTCCCTAAAATTAAGGTGGTGCATACATCTTCTAACAAAGAGGGTGAAGTCTACTCCCCAGAAGTCAATTACATTCTCATGATTCTTTGCGTTGCAGTGATACTTATTTTTGGAGATGGAAAGGATATTGGAAATGCTTTTGGTATGGTAAATCGGTACACTCAGCTTTCTTTAGATGACATTTTCAACAACCACACATTGCTTTCATTTTGTAGATCTGATCTCTTTTCACATCACCTAAAAAGCTGTTGTTATCAGTTATACCTCAGCGTATTTCAACCCCAATAAAATGTAGTAGAGAGTGCACTGGCTGCTTAGAGGCAATTACAATTCTCAAATGTTTGCTCATTATTAAGTTTAGTGATGATAACATCTATAAAAGTGTTATAATAGTGCTAATCTTTCATTCAGATCATTTTTTTTTTAAATTCTGCAATAAAATGTTGCAATTTCTTTAAAAAATGCTGAAAGGTAGGTCTATTTCCAAATTCTTCAACCTCATTCAACAGAAACATAATTGGATAATGCTTTTCTCTAAATTGACTCTTATTGGCTTAAAGCCGTGCATTTTATGCTGTTGTTGGAGTCATTACGTGGCTCTTCATCCTGGCTGACAAAACCCATGTACTTTCTGTTTTCAGGATACAACCTATTAAATTTTTTTATACGTGCTTGCAGGTGTTGTTGTTAGTCTAGTGATGCTTATCACCACAATATTACTGACATTAGTTATGATCATGATATGGAGAACTCCGCCATGGCTGGTTGCAATTTACTTCTTCATATTTTTTACGATGGAAGGGGTTTATGCCAGTGCTGTTTTGAGTAAAATACCTGAGGGTGGATGGATTCCTTTTGCCATTTCTTTTATCCTTGCTTTCATCATGTTTGGCTGGTTCTATGGAAGGCAGAAGAAGATAGATTATGAGTTGACTCACAAGATAGACTTGGGAAGACTGGGAATACTATTATCCGAGCCAGGTATACAGAGGGTTCCAGGATTTTGCTTCTTTTACACCAACATTCAAGATGGCCTGACGCCTGTCCTTGGACATTATATTAAAAACATGAAATCTCTACACACAGTCACTATTTTCACCACGCTTCGATATTTGTTGGTGCCCAAGGTTGCTGCGCATGAGAGGATTGTTGTCAACAAACTTGGCCTGGAAGGAGTTTATGGGTGCGTGATTCAATATGGCTATGCAGATTCCTTAAATCTCGAAGGTGATAACTTTTTAAGTCAAGTTACAGATAGCTTGCAGTTGTGCATCCAAAACTGCTCTGGCGGCGTAACATCCGATCATGGAGAGGTTCAGGAGGAGATTTCTACATTTGAAGAAGCAAAGCTGGCTGGAGTGGTTCACATTCGAGGGAAGACGAGGTTTTATATAGGCAACAACTGTGGTTGGTTTGAAAGAAGCATGCTTGCATTTTATGAATTCTTGCACAGTAATTGTAGGTCTGCGCTGCCAGCCCTTGGGGTGCCCCTACCACAGCGTATTGACGTTGGAATGCTCTATGAAGCTTGAATGGATTAAAGCTTTATTATATGCATAGCAATATAAGAGGAAAATCACTACAAGTGCATCATGGAATTTGTATTTTTAGCCAAGAAATCCCACCATTTCTCATGTTAATGCTCTATTTTGTAAGCTGCCTGAGAATTGAATAAATAGATACTGAGAGATGTTTTACATAGGTTCAACATTTGGATTTGAGTGCTAGGGAAACCCACAGTTAACGAAAAAAGACAAAAAAACTGAGCAATCTACGAACATAAAGAGCATTGAAATTACAATTGCAAGTAATAATAGATAACCCAATCCTTTTTTTCATTTTTGTTATCATACTTTTTTTCTATACAATCGCATCCTTTTATGATTAAATTAACAACCAAATTATAGTAAATTGTTATACAAAGGCAAAACTTATAGATAAGGGACCAAATTGTAAAGCATGGAAGAATAACGTGTTCAACCCATAATTTTAAAACCCGGCCTGACCCGGCAGGTTGACCCGGGACCCGACTGACCTAGGGCTGGAATTGGGCCAAGTTTAAGAAAAAATAGGGGAAGTTACGACTAGGGGTGACCCGACAAGTTGACTTGGCAAGACCTGGTTAAAAACTTGGTTGTAACCCGTTAAATTTTTTTTTTTACCAAAACGACGTTGTTTTGAGTTAAAAAAGGATTGACTCAGTGACTCGCTCAAAACCCATGACCCAGCCGGGTTGACTACTGGACCGGGTTTCAAAACTCTAGTTCAGCCTAGAATTCACGTGACAAAAAATATTCCCTTATTTCCCTCCTCCTTTCATTGTAGTCACTTTAGTTTTTTAAAACATTTCATTTTGGTTTACAACTTTATTTTTCAATCCTCAATGTAGAGGAAAGAAAATCACCAAAAAATAGTAAATGAGGGAAAGAAAAGTCAGCTGACCACGTTTTGACGTCAAAAAAGATTTTAATGTTGATGGGTTCATTTAATGAGAAAGTTTTGTTGAAATGTTTTTGAATTGTTATTTTATTTGAAAAAATAGATCGAAGTTGTGGAGTTTTTTTGAGTTGTTTAATTGTTTTTTTTAGATTTTAAAAGTTTTTATTAGATGAAAATAAAATGAAAAATATATTTTAGATTAAAAAATTCTCTATCCGATTTTATGGCCACCTTTTCATTGGTCAAAAACTAAGTAAGTAGTGCATCACTTACAATATTTTTTTTAAAATAAAAACAAATGACATATCATCCTTTCTATTACATGAAAAAAAAATAAAAAAATAAAAAATCTAAGAGCACATGCTTGACCTTGCAGGCCCTCATTTGTGGGCTTTTTTTTTTTATTGGCGTTGGTGCTGGCTTTTTATTTTTAAAGCTTTATTTATTTATTTTTAGTTAAACTAAGCTTAATTAAATGAATGTGTGGGATCCTCAACATGACATATATTTAATTTTAATTCAAATTACTTAAAATAAGTTATTTAAAAAAATTTATGATATTTTTTCAACAAAATAGCATTTAATTTTTGCTTGGTTTTTTAATAAGATTGTAACATTTGTTTTTATAATATTAGCAATTTGTTTTCAACCCTACATAATGTTTTCACTTTATTCTTATTCAGTAAATTCCCTTAGCATGAATAATTAATTTTAGAAAATAAAATTATTATATCTAACCAGTTTAATAATTCATATTATAAAATTATATATATATATATACACACACTTTTTTAATTTAGTCTTTAGTTTTCGTTAATAATTTATTTATTTATTAGTGCATATTATTTTTAATTTATTTAATAAAATATGTGTATCAATTTTGTGATTTGCATTAAAAACATGTTGGAAGCAAATCCCCATTCTGATGTTAAAAAAACAAGTGAAGAATCAACTTACTAGATCTGAATTAGAGAAACTTCACAACTTGTTTATTTTGTTTCTTTATATACAAACTCACTTAACATAAAAAACCCGAAAGCCACAGAAATTCAATAATCACACTAGAGATCACTGACGACACAAACTAAGATTCCTGATGGAATGACAGCCTACTAGGTGAATCAATTCTTACCACGATTTCATCTTCAGCATCAGATTCATCACTGTAATTATCCATGGTGTGAGACTCTTTTGTGCCTGCACTATGCAGTTGGGGAGCAGGAGTTTTTCCAATCAAGTTTCTCACTACAAGAGTCATCCTTGCAGAAGTAGCTCCTTCTGATGGGACAGGAACTTGTTGGCGGTTACGAAACGATGCCATTCTTAAAACTGACATGCTGTGTGATCGCTTTACTTGGCTACTGGAAAAGCTGTGGGCACGCCTCCGCATATCAACCTTACGAAATGAAACAAGAAGCCAGTAAATTCAAAAGAATCAGGACATATTATAGTAAAGTTCCATTATCAAGAAATACGTGTGTGATGATTTCTAATAGCCACAAGCCATAATTTCGAGCTCCCTCTTGTTTAATTTCATAGCATGGAGGCACGATGAACTACATCAAATGGTTGCCTGAATGATTAATTTATTAGACAATAAAGCCAGCGAGCCTGCATCCATCAATATAAAAATTCCAGACATCCATTTTTTGACCAGCAATGATCCCCGAAAGGTGCTTCGGAACATATCTTTGCAAATAGATGTCAATTGAACATACCATGCTGCCAAAGATACTCAGCTGCATTGCTCTTGCAGACAAGCTATTTGCTGGTCGATATGTCCCTTCACTGTTTGGCTTACGTTCCCTTGGTCTGTAGAAATTTTCAGGCCAACTCATAAGACCACCATGCTCTCTAGTTAAAGGTCTATTGGGGCGATCAACTGATGCTAATGAGGATGGCCTTCTCCTCAAAGCACCATCAACTTCAAATGCTGCAATGTCAAAAAAGATTACTCTTGCTCTCGCCTCAACTTGATATCGGGATCCTTGATGAGAGAAACTGGCTGCCTGGGAACCTGTAATCCATCAGAATCAGTGACCTAGTTCAAGTACCTTCTAATTGTCATAACCCATCAACCAAAAAGAGCATGGTTGAATTAGAGTAGCTTAACACATCAATAACCTGTTTACATGATGGTTAAGTAAGTTATGATTAACAGTAAACAATTTATAAATCTAAATGCAAATTCATCGAATACTTGACTCATTCATTAGGGCACTGATATCTATGACAGCCCATCGTGTGTAATTTTTTAAATCGAGTCCAAAATGGATGTACAGTTAAAAATAGCAAATCACTGGAAAGGCTTATCTAGACACTGATGTAGCATCAATAGGTGTCACATCAATGACATTGTTACTATTGATTTATTAGTCCAAAACAAATGAAGGCCACCTATCCTCCAAAATCATTTCAAACCACCGCAAATCAAACTTCCAAACCAAGATACATACACTGAATTAACCAAAAAAGCACCCAATACCCATACCACCATACCAGTGACAACCATATAGCAAAGCTATACCAACTAATCAACCCTAACACTTGCAAAATTGCTCATGTTTGAAAAAAGTAAACATATTATGCCACCAAAATATCAAGCTAAGTTCCAGGCCTCTTTGTCGCTCTCCTCTTAATCTCGACCCTCTAACAAAAACACTCCACAGGCACTACTATATGGCTTGAGAAATTAATTAATTTAGCCAGTTTTTAAAAATATAAAAACTAGTGAGGAGAGGTCATTAAAGAGAATAGGAGTGATATAGCTATTTGTTTTTGAGTGGCATAATGCTATAACCTTTGCATAAAGTGCGAAGAATAGTTAGATATTAATCTAGCGAAGGGATGTTTGTTATTTATAATTTATATTTTGTTCTGAGTGAAGTATTTTGACAAAAGTCTCTTATATATTTAAGGTATTTTGTTTGAGTCAAATATTTCAGTAAAACTTTGTACTTTCATTTATGGATTATGCATTTGCACAGATGCAGAGGATATAGACATTAACATCCAAAAAAGCATTTAATGATCACAATCACTGCATTAATGCATTTAAGAAACATTTGTTTAGGACCTATTTTAACCAAAAATTAGAAGTTCAAATATTATATTGGGGAAAAAATCAAACTCAAGTAGGAATTTCCAGACAGTTCAAGGACTATTTTTGACGCTATCCTGAGTGCAAACATTCCCATTCTGGCAAGCGGTGGCTTGAGAGTGCTCATTGAGCAAGTCCTGTGTTTGAGCCGTGATAGGTTCTTGGGTTGGGGTCAGTTTGGGTGTTTACATGACCTCTAGGTTTCGTGTACCACAAAAACCAAAAGAAAAGAAAAGGGGGAATTTCTTTGATGGTTCAACACGGTGCAAGTCTCTGTCTGCCTGCGACCCTGTGGTTGTCCAAGGGACCAAAGTAACTGAGAGTTTCAAGTGGAACAGAAGCACCAAAAGCTCACGGACTGTTTTGCAATTTTTCCAAAACTAAAACAGACAAATCATCCATTATTTTTTAAACAAATTCAGCATAAATTACCTGATATCTCTATGTTTTGAGAGCTTTGATTTCCTTGCAGAGGCAAAAGGACTGCAGGTGATGCAATTAATTCTTGGAAACCATGGGCTTTTATGAATCCTTCTAATAGAAAGCCAAGAGAATGATGCGGCACTTCTATAGTTTCTCCCCTAATGTATGTGGTGATCACTGACCTTTGTGCAACAAGGACTCTCAATTCTTGCAGTGGCAATTTTTCAAATACTTGAGGAAGCAAGAGTTTGGCAAGAACGATTGCACTTTCCTGAAACACCACATGAGAAAAGGAAAGAGGAATGTAGCTTCAAGTAACAATAACCTCACTTAACATAACTGAAGAAATTTTACCCTCTTCCAAATTTGGGGCATTACAAGGCAACCAGACAATATGGTTTTGGGAAACATCCAACTCTTGACTTATTCATCTTAATCAATGCGAGTAATTTCATGGATGGAGGAAAAATGAGCTAATCTAAACCAAAATGAATCATCATACCTGCCATAGGAAATCTTCGACTGCAGGGTCAGAGCCTAGCACCGAAAGTATTTTCTCGCTTTCAATAAAAAAGCAGAGTACCACAGAATCTGTTATTATGTCACACATGCAACGTTTCCCAACTAGCAGTTCATACAGGCCCAGTGTGCTCCCATGTGTAAAAGTTGGATGCAGTGAGTGCCTGCTCCTAATGTTCTTGCTTGTCCACTGCCAAACAATAATTTTAACTTGTGAATTGTGATAAATTTGTTAACAAGGAAACCAAGAGTGGTATTTTGACTTATTCCTCAAATACCAAACTTGCCATATAAACTTTTATTTACCTTGACAACACCATTGGAAATAAGCCAGACACCATTTGGTTCGGAGCCTTCTTTGTAAAGGGGCACTCCACATGGTTTCATTATTTCTTTTGCAGAACCTTCAAGGGCTTTACGCACCATAGAAGGAAGGGCTCCCAACAGCGGATGGACACTAATCAAGTCAGTTATTTTGGGAACCTTTACCAAAGGAGGATTTCTTAGAAGTCTTTTCAAGTCAGTCTGCATTAGAAGATATAAATATCTTAACTTCAGATTACAAAAGCCCACAATTGCATGTAGAATTTGAAAAGGACAACCAAAATTACCTGGACAGCATCGTGAAGATGAAGCATTTCCTTTTCTTCCAATAACCCAACCTTCTCAAGATTTTGGACATAATCAATTAAATGGTTCAGCACTGAATATGTTACTTGTCTTGTTTTCACAACACGTAAAACCTGAAAAAGCATTGAATAATTATTTGTGTTCTAATTACTGTGTAGATGCCATGGTTCTGTTTGGCATGGCTTATGCAAGATGACTTTGACTTTTAGTTCATAATTCAAAAACTCAAAAGTTTTTTTATTTTAAATAACTTAGACAAAAATGATAAAGCTAGAAGTATGTTTGGAAAAATGAACACAGCAAGTTATGCACTGAATATGTTTACTTGTCTTGTTTTCACAACACTTAAAACCTGAAAAAGCATTGAATAATTACTTGTGTTCTGGTATCCTTGAGTTAGAAGCCATGGTTCTGTTTGGCATGGCTTATGGAAGATGAATTGTGGTTTACAATTCAAAAGTTATTTATTATAAGTAACTTATGAAAAATTAACTCAAAGCAAGCTTTGTTACGAAGGGAGATAATGTAAGTAAGATGTTAAAAATTTAACTTTTGACTAAAACAAAATTTGGACTTAATTTTGTAACAACCTTTTCATAAGTCAAAAGTTAAAAAACAACTTAAATCAATTTGCAAAAGTCATACCAAACAGAACCTGTATCAACAACAAACTCATCTTGAATTGCCACCACCAACCAATTCAAACCATATGAATGAAACAAATGCGATGACCCACAGGCCTCAGCCTACCTAATTCAAGCAGAATTCATTATGACTAAAAAAATAGATAGGGACAGTTAAACTCACAAACCTGAGGAAATGTAACACGGACATCTTCCAAGAATTTTCTTGCTTCTTCTCCTTCTGCCTCACTTTCGTTAATGACTATAGAAGCAATATCACTGCCACCTAAAAATATAAATAAATGGGAAAAGTCAATCTTCTCACAAAATTTTACACTATAGATACATAGAAAACAAATATACCATTTCAAAACAAAATAAATGTATCACTCCACAAGAAGCCACTGAGCATACATTTAACTCAAGTTATTAACATTCAAAATATTTTTAGATGGGTACGAAGTTGTTTATTCCAAAAGAAAATATCTTCCCAATTACATTATAACAACAGAAGTACAAAACAACATTCTTCTACCCAGCCCAAAATCATGCAGGAATTATGTTTGAGTATGACCACCTACTATTTATCAATTCAAAACCAAGATTATCATTTATCATGATCCAGGTATTGCAGAGCATCTCAGAGCTCCTATAAAGTTGACTTTCCAATTCATCCTGGAAATGGCTGAGTGCAGTACCAAGATGGGAAAAAAAATTAAGGGAGGAGAGAGAGAGTTAATGCGAGAAGAGAGGAGAATGGACCATAGAGGTTTTGGCAGCAATTATGAGACTCAATGTTCAAAAGTTAATGATCAATAGCAACCTGACTGGTATGGGTAACAGGGTGTTCTTCAAGAGACTCCAAACCAAAACCAACTGGATTAGGAACGACTATTCATTCAGAACAAGTAGGTTTCTACACCTAACTAGGAATAGAACAATAAAATAGAAACCAAAGTCAAGGAGCAGAAGTAAAACTTCGATTCTAGTTTCTATTTTTATTATTCTCCCAAGGGTAAATATCCTAAAATTCCTTTGATTGTTCCTAATTATTTTCTTTCGCTCAAAGAAACTTGATTCCAAAGAGTTGACTGCAGAGAAACCAGCAGTAGTAGAACAATAAAATAAAACCTAAGTTAAGGAGCCAAAATTAAATTTTTAATTCTAATCTATTTTTATCTATCTTCCTATATAAATATCCTAAATTTCCTTTGACTATTACTAGTTGTTTCCTTTACCCAAAGGAACTTGATTTCAAAGAGTTGGACTGCAGATAAACCAATAGTCAGAATCCACAAAAATAAACCTCTCCAATCCAGGTTGCATTGGAAAAGAGACAACTGCATGACATGAGAAGAAACCTCTAAAATCTACCATTAGAATAAGCAACAATCTCAACATGAACTACAACTTCAGTTTTTACTTTGTGGAATGGAAGTCTATGAATTTTGGGCGCATGATTGACTGCAGGAAAACTAGAAAGCAAAGTAGGAGTAAAATGTAGAAATTTTCCAAGTACATTTACCTAAGAAAGAGCTACAAGATTAACTTAAATGTATTCTAAATTCTTCGTTGAAACACACCATTTACCAATGAAAATCCCAGTTTCCAATTAATTTTAACTTCTTTTTTTTTTTAAGAAAAACTGGGACATGCTTTAAGGTTGGCAAGTATTTCATAAAACAATCAGCAAAGGATCCTGGCACAACTCAATTTTGACTTAAACAGAATCTGCCAATGAATGAGCCATAAGACTAACTTCAACTCCATGAAAATGCATCTAATACATCTTCAGACATGTAAACTCTCACGCAAATATTTAAGTTGCAAATTCCAGGCAGACCACAAATCAACATTGTAAGGCACTTTAAACAATCTCGTGACAGCATGTGAAAACCTTCATAACCTCACAAGTATTACCTCCACCATGGCAGCACTAAGACTGTCTTAGTAAGATGTATTTGGGAAAAAACTGTACAGGGATTAGAACAATTTCACCATTAACATAGAAAATAGGCTTGTATCACTGCAGCATACCTTTACAAACTTGTATACTGACTGGTTTTTAACTGTATTCCATGAATGTCCAGCTACGGACTAAGATTCTGTCTACTGGAGGTAGTTCTGTGAATTCAAATGAGTGATTGATGGGGAATTAAAGACAACATTGGGAATTAGTATTTTATTTATTTATTTATACGCACCAAACCAAACAAAATAAGAGAACCTAATAAGTCTTAATTCCATAAGAAAACTAGAATCTTAATTTGAATATTAAATAATAAATACTAATATTCCTAAATAATAGTGAATATACAAATACTAATTCCCACTGTTGTCCTTCATTCCCCATCAGAATTCCTACATTTCCCCCAAAAAGATTCACTGCCAAGCTATTCTCACACTAGATTGTGATAAGAAAAATCTGCGATTGTTATCTCCCTCTCCATGCCATTCTACCTTCAGACCTTGTAACTGATAACTATCAGCTATAATTAAGCACTCTATATCTCTCTTCCTAATCAGATTTTTTCTAAATCAAATGAAAAACAATTTTAGCCACAGACATCAGATGATGATAAACAAATTCTTCCACTACTTTCCAAGTTGTAATCAGTCTGTTCATGCACGGAGTAATTGATCAGTCATGACAAATTTAAACAATTCTTCCACTACAGGGACCAGCTCAAACTCTGTTGTCATACCTGGACAAACCCAACTGAAATATACACAAACTAACAGTAGAAATCTATCTTCCATGTTGTCATCAATCTGTTCATGCAAAAAGTATTGAATCACCATGATACATTAAGTTTCTAGATCATATTTAGCATTGGTCAAGGCTACTACGCATGGTTGCAGTATCTTTAAATGCAACTTAGATATAAGATTCCTCGAAATTGAAATAAGACATCTCATTAAAGAAAATTGCTGGAAAAGTTAGATTGTGTGCAATAGCCATTGCAAAATGATGTAAACTGTGATGCATGAAAAATCAACCAAAAAAAAAAGAAATTATAGCAAATATAATGGCCATGTAAGCTTCAATTTTCTTCTGGAAAGAGCGGCACACAAGAACCAGGCACATAACACATTTACAATGCATTGCAACTGCACATGGGTTAATAGTTTCTAATCCTGCAGACAACTATATTAATAGAAAATATAACACGCTCCACAGACTGCATTCAAGGAAAACTTTAAATAGAAAACTAATTTTTTTAAAAAAAAGTATTAAATCAAGTAAAATCTTGTCTATTAGAAATGCACCCAATTTACCAATAAAGTCGTGTAGTTGCCGCCGTGCAATTCTATGGGCACGTAGAAATGCAGCACAAATGTAGCATGCAGATTCAAGCCTCTCCACAGTGAAATAAGTAACCATCCTCTGAGGGAAAATGCTTGCTTGAAGGAACTTGTAATAACTTGGAAAATGAACATTGGATCGCAAGCCCTTCCAATCACATAGACACTCATGGGAAGCCAGGTCGATTGCTTCATCTACTGATTGCATCAAAATATTTGCAGTTGTTTGCATTATCCTTCCCTCATCAAGCATGCCCCAATAAGCAGCTTGGACTCCTGATATGAAAAATTATTCTATAATCATCAAGTTACTTGCATATTTATAGCAAGGATTGGTTTAAGAAAGAAATTGACAATGATTGTCTGCTAAATGAAAAAAAAAGTTCCACAATAGAACTTCGATGCATTGATGAAAACAGCATCTTCTTTGTCCATCCACTAGATAGCATAACATGCTTTTGATTGGATTTATAAGCTCATAACATTTGTTTATTGGATATGGTCGTTGCTATTTCCGTACATGGATATGGTATTTGGATCTAGCAGGATGCTTTTGCACCTTAAAAAGTACTTCTTTGTCCTTTCAATTATCCATGCAATTAATGATTGATGTGATGCAAGTTTTTCCTTTCTCCCTTCTGATTTTAGGTCTTGTATGAATTTTTGTTACAATATGACGCTGGAAAATCTATGGTTTTTTTTTTTTCCAGAGGAAACATCCATTTTCGAAGTTTTTCCTAGAACTGTATAAAAGACAGTAGAATTACAACTGAGTTTCTTCATAGAGTCTAAAGTGAAATCCTTAGGCAAACCGCAAGGCCTTTGGTACTGCATTCAAAGATGATATTTAGGTAGCTTAAAGCATCATTCTTGTGAAACCAATCTTTTTCCAAAAAGCTGAATGTTCTTTCTCCTCTTTTTTTGTCTGGTTTAATACTTTACTTCTAATTGTGTATAGTCATTCAAAATTGTGTTTAGGTAATCATGATAGATTGGCCTAGAGAAAGTGCCCATCTCCATTTAGGTGTTAATCTAAAAAATGGATGCTTAACATCTTCTCATTTATACCACACCCTGATTATCCTTTCCTTACTTTCATTTTGTTGCTTTCCCCTTCAAAAATGAAGTGCAAAATACTTTGTTATTTCTACAACTCCAAACTAGTTCCCTTGCTAACCGATAGTTCTCAGTTCTGCACAAATTAAATCCTACACAAGCTTTCAGGCATTTTTTCTACAAACTAGCAGATTTTTAACTCAATTCCTTAGTCTGTGAAGAAAATAATATACATCCAACCACACAAAATCCCCCTCTCTTCTGGAGATAAAGTAAAAGTGCAGGGCATTTTAAGGTTTTATTTCTCTTGCCAAAGACCCATACCAACCACAGAAAAAGCACAAGCAATTAAAATAATAAACAGAGTAACAATGAACAGCATACATACCATTTAGAAGGCGTAAGCGGATATCTTTCAAATTATTTGGGTCTAAATTATTGCCAGCTTCAGATGCACTATGGGGGTGTTCAAATGACCCTTCCAAATTATTTAAGCTTGCAATATATGTTTTAACTGTAGGCCAGTCGACAGGTCCAAGTTCCTCATCATCTCCAAGATCACCAAAAGCCTCTAGTGCTTTGTTCAGCATTTCATACTTTGTATAGTTCAAT
>Ga0325401_1002271_pt1 | contig 16998 bp, 15 predicted proteins | sample PopdelMetagenome_FD_205666 | JGI IMG/M metagenome (GOLD analysis project Ga0325401, IMG submission 205666) | Populus deltoides microbial communities from Bellville, Georgia, United States - Xylem-PdKOR-R2 | ecosystem: Host-associated > Plants > Phyllosphere > Stem > Wood/Secondary xylem | place...
AAGTTGAATCTAAATTGTAACACTAATTAACTTCAGCAATAAATACTGATAAAAAGACTTCGAAAATAAATATATAAAAAAGAAAATGAAGGAAATATCGGATGCCTTACAGGCTCGGCAGGCACATATTAAAAAATATATACTACGATCCAACTCTAAAAGATAAAACAGAGACAATTATAACGGGTTGATTGAGTTAGATTTTTATGCTCTCTATTTCCATACCCATTTTAGATAGGGTTAAAATCAAATCGGATATTGTATAACCTTGTTTAAGGTTGAGCTCCTCCCATATTCTGGATTGGGTCGACTTCATATGTTATCTTAAAAATTAATAGTGCAGCAATACGTGATAATTTAATCCTATTTGTGTGTGTTTAATTAGTTAGGTCGGGGCATCAAAACTTAAAATATTCGGTAATCCAAGTGGCCATCTAGAAAATAAATGGACTTCAAACGTATAAGGCCATGGGAACCTTTTTCTGAAGAGGAACTGTTGGTAATCTAGTCCTGCTTGCTACATAACCATAAAGGTTGATTGAAAGCCAAAAAAAAAAAACATTCTCAAGAGGGACAAAACCCGCAATTAATAATTAATTGGGATATTACTACGAGGAGATGGGTTCACATTTGTGAAAGATATGATTGGATTTTATTCTTCTTTCTTGTTGCTTTTTGTTGCATGGTGGAAGAACATCCTCCATCATGTTAAGAGTTATGTTGGTTGCCATTTTAGGATGAAATCAAGGGGGCGGTTGAGGGTGTTTCGGTCAAGATTGAAGATCAATCTCTAAGAGCTACGGGAGTGTGTCTGGGTAAGGCTTCCTGATCTGGGCTATTTTCAGTCGACCCAGTTTTTGTTTTCGTGGAGTTGAACCTAAAAAAGACAGCAATTGTTAATCTTCAGACAGGTTTCATCAGCTATGCTAGGGCGGCTAGGCCATGGTTTACACAGACCTCATTGGACCTCTAGCATACTAGTCCAGAGCTACACATAATGTTTACCTTCCTCCTCATTCCTCCATTGTCACTGGCCCCAAAAGGAAACACTCAAAAAGGCCGGAGAAGGGACGGTTCAGATAAAGAAAATGGAAAGAAAAAAACCACAATCTTCTAACAACATAACAAGGAAACAACTCATTGTACTATTCATTTGTATAATGGTCGGAAATAAATAAAAAAGTTCATTCTTAATTCAACTACCTGGTGGAAGATCACACAATGTAAGGTCCAAAATATGACAAGATGAAGATGTGTGACAGTCACGTGTTAAACCAGTAGGATTTTTGGTTTCTATATGGATCATTTGTCGCTTGTTGCTATCGGCAGCCCTACTTGGACTGCTTCCTCGCTTGCTTTTAGGCTTTCCAAACAAGTAGAGCATATTTTTATCACTTGTTGAGCGAACAGCTGGGAGGGGTTGACGATATATTCGCAGCGAAAAGGGCCCAGGAACTGTACCTCTGCGGTGTTCTTTTCCCAGATCCCATTCTCTTTCTTCTCGACCATTCCGTGTACAGAAAAAAATCTTCTTCTTTTCTCCCCGGCTTTTGCATTTTCACTTTCCGTTCCATCAGAACAAACACCTCTTATTGTTCTTTGATTATTTTGACTTCAAAGAACATCACAATTCCTGACCAGAAAACAGCATATCTCATGAATGAAAAATCCTCTTTATCCCTTGTTTGATCCAGAGCTAAAAATAGAAATCTTTGCACGCATTTAATAGGAGAAGGGGCTTGTTGCAGATTATAAAAGTCCATGAAAACAACCCATAACTCCTATAAAAAAAAGAGCATACCTGATAAATTAGTGATTCGTTGAAGATGGAAATGGAACTTCAGCTTCAGAACCAAGATGACAGGCTGGTGTCAGGAAAATAACCATTCTATTTTAAAGCTTTTATACTCTCTGGTGAACAAAGTAACATGATGGAGCAACTCAAGAAAAGAGTCTGGTATATTTTTCGAGGGTCATTCCTCGATCAATATTGACCTATATTGACACCTAAAATCTGAGATGGGTGAGATTAGCGAGGGACAAAAAGGCATAAGAGAGGGACAAAAGGAAGTAAGAGAAAAGTTTGAGGAAACAAGAGAAGAGGCTGCCAAACTAAAAGAGGAAACTAATCTAATCTACCAGCAGAGTGCAGCAAACCAACTTCGGCTTGATCTTATGTTTTAGATCTAGACGATGTTGCTTTGCAGCATTCTGCAGAGAGATTATATTAGTTACCTCTTTTAGTTTGGCTAGACTCTTCTCTCGTTTCTTCAAACTCTACTCTTACTTCCTTTTTTTGAGTTTCCCCATGACTCCCTTGCTCTTTATATAGGAAATGCAGGCCTCTTTTAGTGGATGTCTTCTTTTTTTTAAAAAAAAAAAAAAAAAAACGGGGAGACTTTTCTTTTTTAAAAAAAGAGACGATTTCTCTTGTTTGTTTTTATAGATACCCATAAAAAAACAAGAAAAATTAATTTTTTATGATTGAATTTTCTATATAATTGAATTATTCCCTCAAACTCAACTACAAAAACAAATTCACTCGTAATGTTAAGACTACCTGCTTTACAAGGCAACCACATATACGTGGCAGTTGTTGAAGCTACCACGTAATCCATTGTAAGAGATCACTAATATTATTTTAATTTCTCTCGAAAGACTTCTCTCATACAAATCATTTTTTTCTCTAAACATAAATGATATTGATTTTATTTTTTTTTTATGAAAGGGAGGTCAATTGATTAAAATTTACGGAAGTAAAATTGAAAAGATTCGCTGATTCTTGCTGTATAATTAAGAAGTTATTATGATTTGACAATGGATTAATCTAATAAATGTTGATCTACAAAAAAATAAATCTTTGTTATAGTGTATATTTAATGTTATCACCTGATTAATAAGATTAATTCTCAAAATAAAAATTTTAATTTTGAGTTGGCAAGTTAGATCCAGGTGTAAGAACTTCTAAAATTTTAATAAATTTTAAAGAAGAGATTTTATTAAAAAAATTCCTAATTTTTTGTTAGTGTAAAATTAAAAAATAAAATTCATAAAAAATTGTCATTTGCTTTTAGTTTCCCAACACTTTTGTTTTAGGTTAAAATGGTTTTTCCAGGAATATTATAGTTATTGTGTTTCACTTAAAAATATATTAAAATAATATTATTTATTTTTAATTTTTTAAAATTTATTTTTAATATTAGTACACTAAAATAATAAAAAAATAAAAAAAATAATTTTTTTTAATAGCAAAACAATTCAACAATAACACCAAACAATCACTGACTTCTATTCAAAGGGACCCTTTTTCTCCATGTCAACTGAAATTTTTACTCGGAGAAGGGCAAGGAATCACGCGGAGAAAAGACAGATTCTTTTCGGCAATCAGTCTGTAACATGCAAATAAATTATGAAAGACCTTATCAGCCAATAACGGTGAAAGAGTGCATAAAATTAATGTTTTCGAGTTTGCTGCCGCGTACAAGGCATAAGGAATGCTGCTAGCTTCTGCCTTCCAGCCCAGTCAACTTGCCCAACTACCCTCCTTTATTAAGCTGAAGGGGTCACCAAAAAATTCAGCTTTCTTTAATGCTTCCAAGTTTGCAGCCGCGTACAAGACTTTCGAGAGGAATTCTAACCGATAGTGATGCAGCTTGGTAAACGGAGGAATATCTCTCGGTTTTCGAGGGCGGCTTTTTTTTATTTTTTTGAACACTTAGATTTTGCGTCATGAGCAGTGATGGAAACATGAGAGACCGGCAGGTGTCCGGGCCGGCTCTCCGGGGAAAAAAAATTCAGCTTTCTGTTTGAATAATTTTAAATTTTTACTCTAAAACTAGTAAAATCTAATTTTCTTATTTGCCCCAACAGAATTTCCTATGAGACTAGATTTCTTCGTGCTCCGAGTCGTGAGTAAAATGTAAACATCTAAATTTAATTTCTTAATATATTTAATACATGTGTGATTTGCATAAAATAACTTTTTAATATATTTAATGGGTGTGTGATTTGCATAAAATATTTTACAGTGTTTATATTTTAATATATATTTACATAAAATTTAACAGTGTAATGAAAAATATAGTTATAATAAAATAACAATGATGGGTGTGGTATCGACTGTGACAAAGGTTTTGATGATGCTGGTGGCAATAATAACTAGTGTTTTGAAACCCGGTCCTTTTCGGTGGGTCGATCCGGGACCCAGCCGACCCGGGCATGGAATCGGGCCGGGTTGATGAAAAAATAGCATAAGCCATGACCCGGTGTGACCCGGCTGATCCAATAGGTTGACCCGGAAAAACCCAGTTGCAACCCGTTGACTTTTGTTTTGTTTTTTTACTAAAACGACGCCGTTTTGAATTTTTTTAACATAGAAATTGACCCAGCCGACTCGATCAAAACCCGATGATCCGATTAAAACCCAGAATCCAGGCCTTGAATCGGGCCGGCCACCGAGCTAGATTTAAAAACTTTGATAATAACTAAAAAGAGGTGGGGTTGGTGTTGATATCAGATGCTGCCACGATGGGTGAGCCTACAACAGCGACTACACTAGTAGTCACATCAGGTGTGGCTGCAAGCCTTCACCATCTTAAAGCCTATTTATATTTAAAAATATGTTGTTTATTATTTTTTAAAATATTTTTTATTTAAAATAATATATTTTTTATTTTTTAAAAATTATTTTTAATATTATCACATCAAAATTATTTAAAAATATCAAAAAAATATTAATTTAAAATAAAAAAAAATTTAAATTTTAAATTTTTTCAAAAACACTTTTGAAACGCAAAAATAAAAGGAACGAGTAAGTTAAAATATATTTAAAATATTTTACAAAACATTATGACTACAAATATTTTTTAATATATCAACTAAATTAAGTAATTATATATATATATATATATATATATATTATAAAATTCTTAATGCAAAACAAATATAACAAAATTTGAAAACATTTTCCTATCAATTATTTTATATATAACAAATTTCATTCGTACCAGAGATGATAGTATATTATGTAAATTTATTTAAAGTGCTGTAGCTTATTTGGAAGTTTAAATAGTTATTTTTTAAAGTAATTTTTATTAAAAAATATATTTTTTATTTTAAAAAAATTATTTTTAACATTAAAATAATATAAATATATATATATATATATATAAAACATTAATTTAAAAAAATTAAAAATATTTTTTAAACACAAAAATAAACACAAATAACATCTAGAAAACATAAACATAGATGAAGATAACATATTTTAACATGTTAAAATCATCATATTAAGGTACAGGTTTCAGATGTTTCTCCACACTGGTGAAGTGCGGAACCATCCTCACATTGAACATACACAATCACTTTAAAAAAAAAAAAAGGTAACATGGAAGTTGCCGACCGCCGGGAAGGGGATGGTAGATTGGAAGCACATGCTGGGCAGATTGGCTGATGATGGTCCTAAATCGGCTATAGTGGCAAACTAGAGCGTAGCCATCAATGTAATGAGGGGAAATAAAACGACTCCCAGATCAGTAGAGGTTTTCTCCACAGAAACTCCACTGGCAAAAGGAAGGTTTCTCAGTAAGTTTTGGGAATCACTGGCCCCAAAAGGCTGATTCAAAGCAGAAAAGGGCACACTAGTGCCTGAGAGGGGCTGGTTCAGAGAAGAAAGTGGTTGAGTAAGGCCTGACCGAGGCTGATTAATGTCTTGCGGTGGATTATTCAGCTCTTGTTGCTGCTGGTAACCCAGTGGAGACTGTTGCCCTTGGTTGCTTAATGGTTTTCCAAAAGGAGGCACGTTGTTTAGAATAGAAGCAGCAACCGGAGGGGAAGCACGAGCCGGTGTATTTTCATCATTTGGTGGGACGTCTAGGACATGCCGATCTGCAACTGTTGATAAAGCTTGTGCGTTGCAAATAAAAGAAACGAGGAAGATGAGAAAAACATAGAGAAGAATACAATATTTGCGTGACTTGGAGACCCCCATTGTAATGAATTCAATGCATTCGTGCACCAGAGACCTTATATAACCAGGGAATTTAGCACACGTTGCTAGTTTTAACTGCTAAACTCGAGTAGGAGCAGTTGGAATAGGAAGTGGCATGAAAGAGGAAGCAGTTGAAAGCAAGTGAAGTAAGCCAAACTAGTTCAACAACTATAATCTTGTAATAAAACCATCTTGCTGTTCAGAAATAGAACGCCACATATCTATGATTTTGAACCAGAAAATATATGATCCACTAGCTACCAATCAATGTCATTATTACTGCTGTGACATAGATATCATCATAAACAAGGGCCTTGTGGACTAGAATGGGAAATTTAACAAGAGGGTATGCATGGAAAGATGCGATTCAGAAGGGAAGCCAATACTTGCAACAGGATTAGACAAAGAAAACTCTTATTGCTAGGAATCTAGGCCATCTATTACATCCCGAATATAGGTGTTTGATGATCCATGTTGTCTTTCATCCATTAAGGATGACAATGGATGCCTACGGTAAGATTTTGTATAATTGATACCGAATCTAAATCCAAAATAATTACTCATCCTACCTTGAACATGCATGGATTTTTTGGATACCAAATCTTCTTTGGCTTTGAGTATCTATTTGATATCTATAACCTAATTCAAACATCTAAATATTATAATTTACAATTTACAATTATTTAATATATAATTAGCTTGGTATACTTGTAATTTTTTCAAACTTTAAGATTATTTAAGGTCAAGTTCGGATTTGAGTAGGGGTTCGGGTTTAAGTTGGATAGACCAATATCCATAACCAACCCAAACCCGATTTTCTTGCTTCAAGTTTTACCCGAACCCGACCCAAAACCTGATTGGATCTACGAATTTCCTAACCATTTGACCCAGTTTAGGTCCGTCTGCTTAGGGTAAAATTGCCATGCCAAGCACCAATCTCCCCAACCGGAGAAGTTTCAGTGCTCCAGATCAATGCCCAAAAGTCCCCTCTTTTTATTGGCCGCAGAGAACTACTGAATTTTGATGATTATTTACAGTTTGTAAACGTGTGGATATGATTATAATCAACACATGGATGAAGTTCAGAGCCAGCCAGGGCATATGAACAACTTAAAGTTATTAACAGAATAAAAAGCAAAATCAAGTGAAAAGAAAATTAAAGGTTCAGCTGGATTGCCTCGAGCTGACTATGAATGTTCAACACTTACCCTGGATAATATACAATTCCAAAACTTCACAACAGAGAAGGTCACACATCAAAACAATAAGCGGAGCACAGAAGTGCAGAAGCACTTCACAATAGATGCAGTGTAGTTACATACACGTGCACAGATGTGAAGAGGCCCGGGGAAGGGGTCAGAGAGTAGAATTTAGTTTCAGCATGATATTTTCATTCATCAACAATTCAGAATCAGAATATTTTGGATGAACAAAATGAGTGCTGATGGTGATTTTAAAATGCCCAAAAGTTGTCAACGAGCTCCACTAGAGGTAGCACTGACGGGTCTTCCCAGGGAGCCAAAACATTTACAAAGGTTTTAATGCAAATCCTTCTCCAGTGAAAATTTTTAACTCCATTTAGTCAGCTTCAGATTTTATCAGAAAATACTCACCTGATCTCCCAGTCGTTCTACAAGAAGGATCTTCAGAATTGTTAAGAATCATAGCAGCAATCCCACAAACCCATTTCACTCGTTCACCAATAATCTCCACAAGAACAAACTCCACCTTTAAACTGATGGAACCGGTTTGTGTCTCTAACAAAAATCTCTCTCCCTTCAAAGTCGGATATGAATTTTATAACAGCATGACAATCACGACAGATTCTAAGGTTCTTGATAACCTGAAGCGGAAATCCTGGCTTAGTATTTAGAAGCCCCAGCACTACAGCCAGCTTCTCACTATGGCCACAGAGGATCTGCTCCTTATCCTGCTCCTCCACATCTTGTAGCACAAAGTCAGTATGTGGAACATAACCTGACTTTTTCATCTCCACAGTCAATTTAGCCAACTTCTCAATAATTTGGGGCATTTGTGGATGGGAACTGTCACCAGCAAGGAGCATATGCACTTTGTTCTTGATTTCAATCCAGCTGTAGCCAGGGTTTTTCTTCAAACCTCTACTTCTCATCATATCCCTCACCATATCTACTTCAACCCACATCGCCTTCGAAGCATAAATATTGGACAGAAGAATGTAATTACCAGGATTTCTTGGTTCTAACTCGAAGACTCTCTTTGCTGCAATCTCACCTAAATCCACTCTGTTGTGAACTCTGCATGAACTAAGTAGAGCACCCCAAACACAAGAATCTGGTTCAAATGGCATTTGCTTGATCATGGCATATGCCTCTTCCAGCCTTCCACTACGACCAAGAAGGGTCACCATGCATGAATAATGCTCCATTCTAGCTTCAACGCCATGATTTCTGGACATGCTATCAAAATAAAACCAACCTTCCTCCGTTAAGCCACCTTGGGTGCATGCAGATAATACACAAGTGAAGCTAACATGATCAGGCTTTTGCCCACATCTTTGCATCAATTCAAAAATATTTATAGCTTCAAAAGTCTTTCCATGCATTGCATACCCAGCCATTAATGAATTCCAAGAAACCAAGTTCCTGTTGGGCATCATATCAAAACAAAGCCTAGACGCCAGCATTCTTCCACACTTAGCGTACATATCAATCAGCGCGCTACCCACATAAACATCATTGAAGATTCCATTTCTAAGTGAAAAGCAATGGGCTGCCTTCCCGTGCAGTAATGCTGCAATATTTCCACAAGCCGGCAACAAGCATGGGATCGTTACAGAGTTCGGTTTAACTCCCTCAATCTGCATCTCTCTAAAAAGATCCAAAGCCTCGATATCTTTTCCATTCTGAGAGCAACTGGCAATCATGGACGTCCATGAAACAACATTCAGATCCATCCCTTTAAACTGTTTAAATACCTCCAATGCATTGTCAACAAGTCCATTTCGTGAGAGCCCGGTAACTAAAGCATTGCAAGCTCCTACATCAACCTCATCCATTTCATTGAACACTCCTGACATCTCAGAAGCACACGCACACTTACCATACATATCAATCAGCGCACTAACCACAAACTTGTCCGGTCCTAAACCATGCTTAATAACATAACAATGAATCTGAATCCCCATCAACGGCATTTCCAAGTCACCAACAGCTGGAAGCACACTAGAAACACTAGTTCCATCAGGCTTCAATCCTTCCAGGTGCATGTTTTGAAACATAAGAACCGCATCAAGATAGCTGCCACTACGATTAAAACCAGAAATCATACCGTTCCACGATACCAAATTAAGCTCAACACCTAAATCTCTTGTCTGATAAAACAACTCCTTTGTCTCCTTTACACGCCCCTTCCGCGCAAAACGCGAAATCAAAGCACTAGACGTAACCACACCTGGTTGAGGCAATTTATCGAACACATTGCGAGCATCCTTTAAACGGTCGAATTGAACGTACATATGTAATAAAGAGGACAGGACAACGGAGTCCAAACCCAACCCAGATACCACTGCAAAACAATGCATCTGTTTTCCGGTTTGCAATGCCGATAGCGCAGCACATGTCTTGATGACAGTAGGCAGGACACGGCTATGAGGCACGATACCTTGTGTGAGCATGTAAGAGACGACGCGGATTACGTGACCAAAATGATTGAGCTTTGAGAATATTTGAATGGTCTCCGGCAGTGAAATGCCAGTTTTGAGGATGTGGGCATGTGCTTGTGATAAAGAAGCTTTTGTGGCTGAACAAAGGCAGTGGCTAAAGTTTTCGAACAGAGGGAGTGCTTGCCGAGCCATGACAGTTCTCCATGACAGCTCTCCTGCCACCGCCAAATCTAAGTATTTTTATTCGGCCCAAAATAAGTAAGGGAATTTTTATTTTTTTTTATTAACATCTGTTGATACTTATTATTTATATCTCAATTAATCTTATAAATTTTAAATTAAAATTCTTATAAACTTCTAATGACAGAGAATTTTAATACTTTTAAGTCTATGGTTTAAAATTTACAAACATAGTTGCCATATTTTACATGAGAATTAACTCCAAAAAGTTACTTACTAGTTGGATTTTTACGTCAATTTATAATTTATATATTATTGGCTAAATAATTTTTATTAAAATCATAACATAGTATTTTATTCATTTTTTATTTAAGATTGAAGGGCCAAGTTTTTACCCATTTTAACTGGGTTAATCAAGCCATAAAAACTGATTTAATCAATCTTAATTCGTATTAGATTTTAAATTCTAAATTTTTAAAGTGCTATATTTACCAGTATTATACCCACGGTTAAATAATTAATGTAAAAGTTCATTTGAAATGAAAAAAAAAAATCATATTCTTCATTCTTTATCTTACTTCATCTCCTTTCAAATCCCATGATAAACATCTCAGCGAAATACCTAAATGTCTAAAAATACATAACAGAGAAGATTTTCAAAAGGTAAGCTCACCACCATATTCCAGTAGCAGTTAGCAATAAACATTGTAGAACCTACAAAATTTGCTTTGAGAATTGAAAATTTTGAAAATTTAAGAACAGAGATGAGACCTTACAGGAAAAGAAATCGAGTCTACTTTGCCTCGTGCCGAAATATCAGAAATTTTTAATGCTAAGGTTTGTGATTCTTGCGCTTGGTTGTGTACCAAGAAAGCCTGTACATAAGTTACCAAAGATTGGTATAGGTTTCGCTGTGGTTGATTGCCTCTCTTGTGGCTTTCTTTTGCACCTGGTGGCTTCGTTTTTTTCACCGAATAATATACAAGTCTTGATGCTGGAAACTATAGCAGAACCGGCGATCCATCTCTTCTAATACCTCCAGGAATGGAACTGAGAGATCAGTAAAACTATAATATTTATACTGCTGCATATAAATATTATCATATATATAAGGTATATACAAAAGAATATACATGACAGATGAGATTCGTAACTCGTAAGGGAAGCCAAATGCCTTTCAGTGTAACCACATTAAGTATGGTCTTATATTGTGTTATCTAGGCCATCCATAACATCCATAATATTAGTTTTTTGATGGTCTGATTTTTGTCTTGCTGCAAACCTTCTAACCGGTGAGTTTCCGGCACTCCTGCTCAACGTCAAAACCTGCCCTCTTTTCTTGTCTAAAGAAAATTCCTGACTTTTGCTTATTCCTGGGACTAATCTCCTCTGACATGCATTGGCTAACAAATCTCGATCTTCTTGACAAAGTTGGGCATCGTGGTTCTGGGATTGAATTCGTTGCATCTTGGTGCGGAAAACCAGTCCCCTGCGAGCTGGAGATCGAACAGGCATAGATGAGAAACCATGATCTCTCTGTCTAACTAAATTTATCAACCGGTGAAGCCATGTCACTAGTTCAAGGATGTATAGGTCAGTCTTCTGCTTATCTGCGTGATAGAGTGTCTGGAGGCGGATCAGGTTAGTATTTTCGGCTGTATTCTTGCCGAAATCATTTCTGTCAAAAAAGAAAAAACAGTGTCACTCATCTGCTGCTAAGGTGAATTACACCCTCGCAACACAAAGACAGCACAAAGGCGTTCACTGACCCAGTGTTCGCCCATTCTCCAACCCATCCAAAGCCTTGATGTGCTCTGGAGCCAATTGAAACAGAAAGGAAATAAGCATAACACAAATGCAAAGACAATAATGCCGATTCTCAAGGAGGGAAAATGAATAAAGAAAACCAAAAGCCAGGCAGTGAAAACCACTCCCAAATGAAACCCTTATCTTGTTCACACGTGTTTAAGGAATATGAGGGAAGTGAAATTAGACTCTCATTTATATAACCTACTTGGTCGTGTTTGTGGCAATGGGCGCAAGCCAATGGAGAGTCTTTTCCATTTCACCTTTCACCAGAGCCATTGTGAACTGCAGAGAAACATAGTGGAAAGCAGCTATGTAATGAGTTTGAGCATGAGGCAAGAGTAAGAACAAACACCTATCCTCAATCTCCATTTGAAGAAAAAAGTAGAAAACAGGCAGAACAAAAATATGCGCGCGTACCTCTTCCTTGGAATCAACCATCTGCAACCGTGAGCGTAGAGCTGCCTTAACACTGTTTGGCATCCCTTGATACAAACTGTCCCTCGTATTAGGAGGTAGGGAGGTGGGTCGAGAAGTCTAATAACATATGATATTTCAGTTGAATTAATCCCAGCATAGAAAAATCATACCATCTATAATAAGCATGTGACTAGTGATGAAATAAAGAGCTTTACTTACAATATTATCTATCTGGTTGATCATGTTAGCATAATGCAATGCAAGACCAGATGTGCCAAGTCTTTGAGGACCCCTGCCAGGTTCCTTGTCAGCCAATATAACACCTGCCATGGGTTGTCAATCCCTAAGAATTAATATTTAGAGCACATCTTTCAAAGCCAGAAACATTGAATTGCATGCTGTTACGATGCAAGGGAGTAAAATAAACAAAAACAGGCCTCTATAATGGCATCTTTCTTCTATATTTGACCAGATCATTGTAGAAAAGGATAGTACTGTTCTTTCATGAGCACAATTCACTAACATGTTCAAATATTCAAAACTAATGCTGCAATTCAGATTATATGTCCATCAGTTGCCTGCATAAATCCTCTTCATGCCTGTTTGGGAGTGTGGTTGTGGTTGCTTTTTAAAATACTTTTCACTCATAAATGTATCAAAATAATATTTTTTTTATTTTTTAATAATTATTTTTTATATCAGCACATCAAAATGATCTAAAAACACCAAAAACATATTAATTTGAAGCAAAGAAAAAAATAAAAAAAAAATTAATTTTTTTCAAAAGCGCTTTTGAGTGTGTTTTTGTGCTTCAGAAATAGTGGAATATATGTAGTACACAGATAGAGCTGAGATAGTATCTTCTGCCATGGCATTCACCTCTTTTATTATTCGGGTGTTAGAAACAGCTTTCATTTCTAATAAATACAATTTCCCAGACATAGTAGCGCACAAATGCACACATTTCCGGGCAACGGTTTCGGATAATAGCTCCACATGAAACCCATTATTCCACAAATAATCAACCATTTATCATGCACAAATGAAAAAACAGTGGTTCGGATCTGGGAAAACAAAAGGAAATCATTGTTGTTTGCCGACATAAATGCATGGACATGGAAATCCATCCAATTATGATTTTAATGCAAATTTCCTAATTTTATCAGGAGAAATCCTTGTCCTACCATTATTTCCAAAAGCTTCCAAGATCGCTTGTTGTAAGAAGGTAACAATATCAACAAGCTTCTCCATGATCTGCAGTTCACAAAGAAAGTTACATAATGCTCTACTGTTTGAGACAGAGCAACTAATATTCTCATGGGTTGAAATGTAACTGTGAAAAATGTTAAATCACTCTAATGAGATGAGCTACATATTCATATAAATAACAAGTTCAATTAATGTTTACTGCCATCTATTCCATATAACTGACAATGGAACCGATCAAAGCAGCTAGGCATAAATGTTGTGAGGGGGTTAGAGCCAAGATTGTAACAGTGTCCATTACAAGGCATAAAAGAGGGGAAAATTGTAATAAAATCTTCAAAACAATAGTGATCAACTTTCTCAGCAGATGTGACTAGTGGCTCATAGACATTTACCTCCTCCAAAGTTTTAGACCAAAGGGATTTCTTTTTCAAGCTCATTACAAGCTTTTTTTGCTGTTTTAGCTCACTTTGTAAAATTGTGAGACTTTCTCCTGCAATTACAAAGAAAATGACCCATTAATAAAACAGCTGCTTCACTATGGTTAGCAGGTATCAAGCAGATATTGGACATGATGCCCAAAAATGAAAGGTTTATAAATGTAATGAGCAAAAACTAATGGTTGGGTATCAACAAGAACTGATTATAAAGCAGCATGTAATTCACTTTGAAGGACATATCCTTGTAGGTAAAATAAATTGATGTCAGAGCTGCGGAAAAGGGTATGTTCAGCAACTAGAAGGACACAAAAATTGTACTCCTAAGAATTGAATATCTCAACAATGCTTAATCTTGTCAAATGTAACTATCACCTTAGATATTGCTTATTAGTCACAAATGTGTAAAACATCATGGACACACATGCTACCACAACATAAAAATGAAAGAAGAATCAAGTGAAGAGAAAAAGGTTCATCCATGCCAACCTTTTTGGGGGAGATTTAGGGATTGCATTTCATCAAGCTTTCGCTGATAATCTTGATCAAATCTGTCCAAAGCATTCAACTCGTGATATAGTTCCTGCACATGAACAGAGATTTTAAAACAGGATCACAGGAACAAAAGCTCATATGAAGACCCCAAATAAAGCCCAGCATTCTTCAACCGTGGTTAAATAAGCCAAAAATCGAGATTAGTGATCCGACAAATTCTCAAAAAGATCCATAATGCACATGTCAAACACAACTGCAAACTGCTCAACATCACAGTTCAATACAGTAGATAAGTTAAACACGTTACTGCAATGTTCACATGGACACTGTACAGCATACTTAAACGAGTGATTAAAAGAAAATCAGCAATGCTTTTTCTGAGAATTCGATAATTGAAGTTAATTAATGAAGCAAATTCCAACAGTAGTTATAGCCAGTGACCAAGTTTCAACTACGGCACTGTACAGACATTGATCAACAAGTAGCAGCATCCCAAAAAGACATGGCACAACACAATTATCTACATAAACGCAAGCATCTACTTCCTGCGGGAAAGAAAACTTACAGAAGTGTGCTGCACCAGAGTGGTCAGCTCTTGCATTGTCACCTCTGCCTCGGTTCTGTGTTGCCTCTCAAATGAGTTTTCTGAATCCAATCTGATATATTACAAAGATAGTTGCATTGTTAGAAAACATGAAGAACGTAATCAGGGAATATTACATAATAAGAATGTACCGTACTTTGAAAAATATCGACCCAGATTGTGCCATTGAGGGTCTTTACATAAATCTCCAAACCGAATCACTTCGCGTGAGAAAACATCGAATTCCTCTCTACAAAAGTACCCAATTCTTTTTATTAAATACTGAGATTACAAGACAAGGACTACGTTAGAAGTAACCAAGTCAGATGATTTTTTTAACAAGCAATAACCTTTTGTCAGAAGCAGCAATTATGAGCAACTCTTTCATGTCAGTAGAAACCAACTTGTGCACTCCTTCTGAATGTAGTACCTCTTTTTTCAAGAACTCAACATTTTTTTCTGAAAGAGATTGAAACAAGTTTGCGCCTTTGGCTATCGTATTGGCCACTTCAAATGCCAATATCGATATCCTGTTCCCTCTAGAACCCATTCCATAGGCAAATCCCCCTCTGGGATTCAAATTTGACATGCTACTTCCTAGAGTATCCAAGACTTCCACTGCTTTCTCCAGTCCCACTGTCCCAGCTTTCCCTAAAAATGACTTCTTTTGATTTATCTAGACAGAAACCAAAGGCAAAAGATAAGCCAACAATTGATAGAAATGGACATCAAAAGAAACATTATGAAGAAAAAACATAACATGACAAACAAAATCATAGAACATACCTTGTTGGCCTCTGTCCTAGCAGGCGTTGATGGCTTGAGTTCCCTTGAGAAAGACGATAAAAACTCACCAGAGTTCGACCTCTCTGGCATCGTTTTGCGAAAGTCATCCCCGTTATTATTCCTATAAGGACTCTCTCTTTTCTTGCCTATACTGTGTAATGACCTTAATTTCCCTGAAGTATTGTTACCACTATTATTTTTCTTCTCCTCCATAGCCTTCACATTCTTCCTTTTCGTTCCACCAGGACAAACCCCTCCCATTTTCCCTCCTTCCAAGCTACAGTCCCTCCAACAAAGAATTCAAAAAGATCCCATAAATGATAAAACTCCCACTTCAGAATCAAGAAGAAGAACCCAAAAAAGTATTCAAAAGTGAATGCAAAGTCAGATAAACTACAGTACTAGCAATCTAGTGGCGGTTGTTGTGATTAATTTCGATAAATGAATGAAACAAACGCGTTGTTTTTTTGGCAATTGAACGGAAGTCTCGTGGACATATGGAATTTTGAATGGAGAAATGCAAGACAGTGAAGGAAGGGAAAAAACAAAAACAGAAATTGTTGACTGTTCTCTTGTTGTTTCTCTGAATGTGTAAATTTATGAGCGGCCGAGAAAGAAATGGTGGTGGGCGTATGTGAAACTGAAAGTCATCCCCGCCTACCTTGGCTGAGTTTGGTGTGTTTCTGTCTCTGACTAAAGTCTACCCTCTAAAATTTATCGTGTTCGGAATAAAAAGAAAAAAAAACAAATAATTATATATAGTTAAATGCGTTGTTCGCCGCATAAATAAATAAATTTCAAAAAAAAAAGAGAGATATGTTCTTACGTTATTTCTGCTCTAAAAGATATAAATTTGTTTTAAAAATTATATTTATTTTTATACCATTGTTTTTGTTTTTTCTAACTACATATTTCATCTTTTTCTGTATTTATTTTTTGTACTCACAACACTTATAAAAGACAGTTTAAAGTCTAAGCTCGTTCTTCTTGTACTGTTTTGCCCCTTGTCATGTTTCATGACTCTTGAGATTGAGAGGAAAGGCTATAATAAACCATAACCATGGCACCTTGTGTTTACTATTCTACCTTGAATTGATGTTTTTTGATATTCTACATTTCGTTCTGAATAGTCAATGATTTTCAAGGATAAGAGATGGCTGTTGATGGTGGCCTAGCTGCCATCATTAAATTGATCGTTTTATATATATATATTTATATATATATATATATATATATATTGGATTTGGGAATCCTCTGTATGTGTTTCATAAAGATTGAAGTCGTGACCCTAAGAATGAAATGTTTGTGCTGATTAGATGAGAAGTTTGAGAGTTGACTACTAACCTCTAACCATAACATTAATTGGTAAGGGAAGTTGGAGCATTGGACAGTGTATTGATAATCTCACCACAAAACAAGAATACGATGTGATGTGATTTAAACTCTAGCTTCA
>Ga0325401_1002272_pt1 | contig 16994 bp, 7 predicted proteins | sample PopdelMetagenome_FD_205666 | JGI IMG/M metagenome (GOLD analysis project Ga0325401, IMG submission 205666) | Populus deltoides microbial communities from Bellville, Georgia, United States - Xylem-PdKOR-R2 | ecosystem: Host-associated > Plants > Phyllosphere > Stem > Wood/Secondary xylem | place...
CCCCCAACAGAATCATCTTGAAAGGGGAGGAACAGAGGAAAAAGGAAGAATCAAAATAACAATAGAAAGGATAATAAATTTTCTCCATAGAACATACGTCTTGCTGGAGAGCTAGACGATACTCGTGAAACGCTGTCGTTTGTTTTTCCAAGTTGGCTTGCAAAATGGCATTACCTTTGACCTATGAAGGAAGATCCAGCAGATTATTAAAGTGAAAAAAGAAAGAAATCTCCATTTACTGACATCAAGAGGCATTATTTAAGTCCCTACCTCTTCAGAAATTATATTTTGCATCTCAATTTTAGTTGCCTCCAGCTTCTGGATTTCAACACTAAACAGTCAAAAAGTCAGATGATCAGCATGGCTGAAGATAGTAAAGAGTAGTCCACGACACTAAAACTAAGATTTTATGTCACTTCCAAAAGCAAAATGTAACATAACATGCCATATTATGAAAGTTTCTGTATCATTTAATTTAAATAAGATGCATGGATTGTTCTATTAATGGTGCTATATTACAGCCATAATAAAAATCATGGGAGCTAGACATTACAAAGATGTGACGTGCCTTAATATTGTCAACGCATAAAAGTGCACTTTTGCCAAGCATTACCTAGTTGAACTGGCTAAAGAAAAAATTCAAAGAATAAAAGTAGGGTGGCACTGTACCACGTGGATTATTTTTACACAAATCACACAACTAAGAACAACGGCACAGGTTCTGATTAGATACAACTGTTTCACCATTGTTTCTTGTGTGTATTTATGTATTGTGCTATAATATCTTTTACCATTTAAGTACAGAAAAAAGAGAAGGAAGAGCTGCATTTAAGCTAGAGAGTATCATAGTAGGACATTCTTATCTTCACCATATACCAAAATTAGAGTCAGCATAAGAACTGATTGAACAGAATAGACAAAATCCTCGCCTGTTGGTGATGAGGCCACTAACACTAAGAATTCCAAACTCCAATCAATCTTCGAGATGAATGAGGGTAATAAACTGGGATTCAATTTTTCTAGTGCTAGATGGAACTTCTACTTCAAACCCAAAGTTCTCCTAATTACTAACACAGATGAATAGTAAGCCAGTATATCAATTAGAGGTTAGTTCCACATAATTCGTTGACATCAATTTGATCCAGCTAACTTTCTGATTTTGTTCAGATATATCAAAGGGGCCACTGGCTATAAAAAACCTTACTTTTATACGAGATATTTTTCTAGAACTGAACTTTACATTAATTAGAATTATTTCCTCAGAATTTGGTGATATATTTTTGATCCAGTTGAGATACAATGGTAATTGTACTCTTTTAGCTCAGACTTGCAGAAAGTGACAGCTGGCTGTGGAAAGCCCTGCTCGTGATGGATATTTTTCTACCATGGATATTAAAACACACCCACATACATGGGCATCTAGCCCCTACTATATCATCTAAACTAACAAAAAGTTGTGTCTAACACATTCCGCATTCATCCCTTCTACAAAGAGTAGAACAAATGGGAAAGAAGTCCAACTGCAGTGGTAGTGCTAAGGATGCTGACCACACGTTTGATTAGAGAGAGATGCATGAAGGCTACCAAAAATTCATGAGAAAAATGCTTGTGAAAGCAGAAGCATGATTCATTTAGAGGAAATGTATGCTTACTCTTCCTCAATAGGGTAATCAATGGATTCCATAGAAAGGTTCTTCTTTGCCTGAATTCGTGCCAAAAGGAAAAAAGAATTTGATTAGAAATGCTTATATTGCACAAAAAAGCATTCTTTGTGATGAGACAACAATTCACGGTGGAAAGTCAAATGCCCTTTCGCAAGAGAAATCATTTAGCCACAAAACATTAAATTTTGGGGAGAATTACTGAAGGAAATGGCAAGCCAACACATAAATTTAGATAACATGCACTCACAGCAGTACGTCCCCAAACAGTTGGACGCTTGCCGCGCACAAGTCCATTTGATATAGTGGTAGTTTTTTTAGCATTTGGGGATGCATTATAATCAGCAATCTTATTCTCCAAACTTGTTTTAGTAGAAACATCAACATACAGGTCATCTGACTTATCTGGCAGCATTGCCAAACTGTTGTTGCTTTGATCTGGTGTATCAGGCAATGAAGCTTGAACTGGATGTGATGACAACTTTTGTTCAACTTTCAAATCATTGTCTACCTCAGCTTCAGGGTACTTGAAACCAGAACTAAGATCATCACTGCCCTGCATCTTTAATGCACACAGAATAAGAATAGTTCTTGTTCTTAACTTTCAATTCACAAACAAGGAAACTAAGTCAATAATGAGTGGAGTCATAGATGACAATACAATAAGATATTCAAATTATAAGGATTCGATGCAGCAAATATGCATCAAGAGCATTGAAAAGATGCCCAGAGTTGCAAATGCAGGAGGTTTATATCCATAGTCTTGCATAAGGTTTGATGATTGCTAGGTTTAAACAAGATCATCACTTTGTATAAAAAAGCAGGTCAGAAAGTCCAATGGATGCACCTCATGGTCAGATGGATCATCTTCGCAAGAGTCACCGCTCTGAGTGCAGGTTCCACTTGATGCATTGTCATGATCATCATCTGTATATACATCAGATTCTTCCGTTGCATCATCTGCATAAGACTCATCATCGTCAGTTACCTCCTCATCCTCGCTTCCACATTCATCTGAATCAGAGTACAGTCCTGGGGACATGGAACCTTCCTGCAGACGCAAAGCAAATTCAAGCATAAAATAAAAACTCGCAGCAAATGAAGTAAAAAATACAGCATGGGGAAAGAATGGCCAAGACATTCAACTTCAAATGTACGTAACCATCAAATAACATTTAACAACAGCCTCTATGACCTATCATTTCTTGTTCTGTTGAGCTATAAAGTTCCCGTATTATCCCAAGCTTTATGCTATTCTTGTATTTCTTGTTCCTCAAGTAGACAGAATGAAATTCAGGGGTAATTTCTGCTAAAACCAAAGGTCGGGATGATAAAGATTCCAAGGCATCAGTAACTAAAACTGCAAAGCTGTTAAGTGGCCCTTATGCCTTATGGAATATTAATAGTAAATGAAAAGACTGTTGGGCTTGACTTTTGTTATCCATCAAATGATTGTTGTTCACTTCGTGTTCATTTTAGGCTCCAAAGTAAACAGAAAGTGTTTCAAACCTAGTTAGTATTTAGTTAGTCAGAACCAGTCTACACCTGATTAGGAAGAAAAACTTTCTAATTTAAACACTGGTAAAAGAAAAAACTGTTGAGCTTAACTTTTGTTATCCATCAAATGATAGGTGTTCACTTCATATTCATTTTAGGCTCCAAAGTAAACAGAGTGTTTCAAACCTAGTTAATATTTAGTTAGTCAGAACCAATCTACACCTGATTAGGAAGAAAAACTTTCTAATTTAAACATCCAATGTCTGTAATACATGAAGCTATGTCATACTCAAGTTAAAACAACAACAGAGACGTGCAGCTTACACTGAATATTTTTTCATACTCTTCCAATAATGTTATAACAATGGCTTGTGCATGATTAGCTGCAGCTGCTGCTTTCAGAAGCTGAATGGAACCATCGCCCCCCACATTAAAATTGGATTCAATTTCACAGTCACCGGCTAGAAGAGGACGAAGAAGTAAGGGTGCCATACAAGCAGCCACAGCAGAAGTGCTCATTCGGTTTACATCTTTGTGAGAAGCTACAGTTTGCATCATTAGAAGAATTCTGAACATAAAAAAGAAAATGAAGCAAACTGATTCAAAATCAATGCAAGAAATGCAGAGCGGAGGAGCAACATCTAGGCCTCAATCCAGAAAGAAAAGAGGTAAAGAAAACACAAACGAGATAGTTTGATGCTCCAAATCTACAAGACTAAAAAATGAAGTTCAGTCTACAAATATCATTTATATTTTGTTACATCCTGGAATCCCAATAATTCTTTTCCGAAGTGTCAAATTCCAACATGCATGTCAAAAGTATGAGAGAATTTATCTACCTCTGCAATAATTGACGGTTTGGCTCTGGGAACGTTTCACATACTGCCACCCGCATGGCATTTACCCTACTGCCACGATCAGTTCCTAAACATTATAAAATCATCAATAATGGAAAATCAGATAACTAATAAATTGAATAACACAGACTACTGAAAATTCAATACTATGGTACAAAAGAAAATTATTGAGCAAAATTCCATGGAATAATTCCCACTAAAATTTCAAATTTCATCAGACACGGAATATCTACAGATCCTCAGGATGTCTCAACAAACACCATGGGATTGGGAAGAGACTCAATCTTTGACCCAAGTCAGTAACATAGCCATAAATCCACAAAATTGTTTCTAAAACTTACTGCAGACCAGTTTGTTGATGACAAGCAGTAAATAAATCTTCTAATAGATTTTAAACTACATCTAACCAATCACCATTATTCTCAATGTTTAACATCCAAGCATATAACTCCTTCAAAGGTAGCATAAGGATTCCAATTGCGAGAAAAGCATGACCAGATTAATGAAGTGTAAACATAAAGGACACTAAATAATCAACACATGCAATGCGCATATCTGAAATATGTACATAAAGAAGATAGCACTGATAACTAGAAAGAACACAGTTGGAATATATATGCACATGCATTACACTGTATTCCGTTTAATTCAACCGACAAGTAATGTCACAGTACCTTTTTAGTCTTCCAAAACTCTCTAAATTTGGTAATGAAAGAAACAATTTTTGTGAACCAAACTATATCACTGGATGTAAAGATTGTGACTGATAAATTTTATATGAAATAAAATGGTTGGGCATTGAAAAATACATAATGCACTTGACAAGTTTTCAGCATAAATATTGTAAGTAACACATAAGGCAGAACAGGAATAGATGAAGATAATGAAATACATACTCCAGGAACAGACTTACGCCATGCTTCAAGCAGTGCATTGCAGCATGATGTGGGGACTGGAGATGATGGCAACTCTCGGAGGAAATACTGTAATGTTGGGAGACGATATTTATTAAAGAAACATGAAGACAGCTTGCACAATTTGTTATTTGTAGGAATCAATACTAATATTGCATCTGGAAAGAGAAATACCTTGACACAATCAGCAATGACATGTGCATCCTCCTTCGGAGAGAACTCGGTTGTTCCTAAGGCACACCAAAAGCATTAGTTTGAAACTAAAAAAAATAAAAACATATTATTTCCATGACATTTCCACACAACTGGTTTCCTAGCCTATACTGCTTCATTAGTAAAGAGGGTTTTGATTCTTATATTTTCTTGAGCTACTGTTAAATCTTAAATCAATGAAATGTATATCCGAGCTTTAAAGTGTGATTGGGCTCCATTGTGAAACATGAGAAAAGACACAACCCATGGGACCTGCATTTTAAAGTAATAAACAAAAAGTACAGGTTTACTGAGGACAAAGGATATCTGAATAAACTTACCCTGCTCATATTCTTTTATTCTATGCTCAACATCATCAACATCTGCAGCTTGCCGCAAGATGCCTTCCACCTTTATTCCTGTTAATCGTTCAGTCAATCAAGTTCAGACAAGTGAGGAAAAACAAAAATATATCATTACATAAGTAACCAATAAAGAAAGAAGTCTTCCAAACTCTAATACTAATGTTAGATTAACAAAGTTCATATAAAGAAGACAATTATTTGTGAAATTCATGAAGGCAAACAGGTCGAGATGAAAAGTGAAACAGATGAATGCATCGATCCTTGTTAAGGTGGGGGGGGGGGTCATAGTAGCCTGTAACACTAGAAGAAAGTAGTCTTTAGTCACTCCTCACTCCACAACTAACAATTCATGAATATTTTTTGAGACAGTTTAAAAGCAGATAACCCAGAAGAAAAGTACTTGCAACTTACAAAGCAGGTTAAATATTTTTTTCCATATTTGGTACCACCACCATCAAATGTGATGGGAAAACACTGTTAATAAGAGGACACTAACAAAAATCAGAGCATGAGAGTTGAAAGGGGCAAGTTTCAACCAGCCAGACAGCACAGAACTTCCCTCATTCATTATAGTACTCGTAGCTTATTGAAGGCCCTATTACAGCACTCCACAAGCAAGCATCGGATTAAGTATAGATGATATTCAGACTCTTTATCTACAATTGCAACGGAAAAGGTGCAGACTATGAACTATGGTATAGTACCATATCACATTGAGATCACATCCATATGGTTAATTCACTATTGATAAAACAAACATCTTTAGATCATATTCATATGCATATGCAAATTAATTCACTACTGATAACATAAATGATCATATCCTTGTGTACCAGAGAAGGAAAAAAACAGGAACTATGCTGTCCCAGGTATTGCCAGTTTTATCTCTCAACTCTCAACCACGAGATAAAGGAATCCATTGATGAAATAGGAAAAGGAAGCAATCCAGAGATGTGGACAAGGAAAGGCAATAACAAACATAATGGAAAGGGAAACCCACCATGGTCTTCTATAAACCTTAAAGCCTTCTCCAGAAAAGATGGAGATCCATCAACATCTTCTATAGCAAGTAAAATCGGTCTGCCAATGACCAAAGATTTTACAGGATGCTTATCCTTCACTACAGGAAAAAAAATGTAAAAAATGTCAATATCTTACGGATCTGAAAAATAAAAACAAAGTTTTTAAGTTCAGAATTTCATAAAAAAAAAGTCCAGTCTCAAATATTATAAATCTCACATATTTTTGGTCGTCACAAATCATGACGCAAAAAAAGAAAATAAGAACAAACAAGAAGTCACGGAAGAACAAAAAACCTAAAGAAAATGGCATGCAGGCCAGTAATTCTCCTTCTTATAAGAAAAAAAACGGTTGAAAACTAGGGGCCATGAAATCATCATTAACCCTTTTCCATCTAATCTTCAGTGGTTCCATCATACTGTTGCTGAGGAAAGCTGTAATTTCTAAATGCATCTAGGCAACAACTAGTGATTATGTTTTCTGTGCTATACAAAAATTTAGATGCAAAAACCACACCACATAAGCACAAAGTACACTGATGTCAACCAGAAAGGATGAATACTGACACTGTTCCAAAGAACCATCAGCTCCATCAGTCTGATCATCTTGGAAGATACCATTTTGCCCCATCACAAGAGAGGTGCTTGGTGCCTGTGCCAGAGCATTCTCAAGAGCAGTCTTCCATCCATATAAATCTTCAGAAGTTTCAGCCTGTGGCAGCAACACAAAGCAACCACAAAAATGTAATCAAGATTGCAAAAAGAGACAGAAACAAAGCACAAAAATGCACACCCAATTCTCACTTAACCCCATAGGATTTGCAAGTTGAGAATAGCTATGTAGGTTAAATCCATTGTGGAAAAATAAGGATGCATAGGATGAAGAACTAGTGGGATGGATAGAGCTTATGAAAGGCATTAAAATTGTGACCTTGTCACCTAGAGTCATCTGATAAAGTTACAATTATGACCTGCATAAATGACTGATTGAACTGCTTGTGTTCTTGAGATCAAGTATGGTGAAATAGTTTGATGCGTTCTCATATCAAATAGTGGAAAAAAACTGAATGATTAAATGCAAACTAAGCTAGACACTAAGCTGGAAAGCTTGATCTTTGTTCTTCGCCAAGTTACAACCCGGATCAAGCTCAAGCCAAGTGAATACCCTTAGGCTAAACTCTTTTGCAGCCTCAGGAGATTATACGTGAATACATATCAGAAATGCTATCTAAAGCAATGTCAAAAGGGATCACAAAGAAGGAAAAAAAACATCACCTTGAGAGTGAATGCCCGTCCATCACGGCCATCAGGAAAGAGAACAGTCAAGAGCTTTTTATCTGCTTTGACAACCACACTGTGAAGTTCCAAAAGAAACACGAAGTTAGTAAACTACTTCCAGTTGTGAAAAACAATGAGAAGAGTGCATGATTAACAGTGTCTAACTTGAAAAAGCAAGCCAACCTGCCTGAATTGTTGAGGTCAATACCACCGAGGGTCAGGTTCACTTCACTCCCCTTCTGAGGAATAGCACTCTGATAAAATAAAAATGCTGTGGTGAAGGTTACATGGTAAAAAAACAGTGCACCAATGCTGGAAGGGTGGGGGCTAAACTTCCATAATTGTGAGAATTACCACCATTGCCAGTAAAACATATGGGAAGGCAAATTAAAAAGATGCAATAACTACCATAAGCAAAACTACTAACCGGATTGCTTCTGAAGAAAACCAGTGATGTTCTTGTTAGAATAAACCACCTTTTCTTCCAGGATGTCCATCCAATTCCTGTACAACACAGGGTTAAAAAATATAACCCCAGAGTGAACAAAGATCCTCAGAAATGCACATTCAAATGCTCACGGTACAGTTGTTCTCAAAAGAAAAGGCTTGGTTTTCTTGATTGGATCCTCAAAAAGGTGACAATATTACTATCTGTATACATGATATCTGCAGTGTTTAATCAAGTATGTTAAGAAATGCCTCTTTAGTAATATCTGCGGTGTCTAATCAAGTATGTTAGGAAATGCCTCTTTAGATTAAAGAACTCGCACCCCCATCTTCTCTCTCTGTGTATTATCTCTTTCTATGAAAGTACAATAGCATAGCAGGATAAAACTACAAAATCGAAATAAAAACCAAAAACAAGCCAGCTCCAACTGGGATGAAACTAAAATCAGAAAAAAGAATATCATCATAAACTGTAGTCGATTGAACACAAGTCAACAACATTTTTTGTCTCCGTTCCATGCATATTTTGCTATTTGTAATTAAGCGTGAGAAAATTCGTAAAACCAAAAATATAACACACCTTTGGATGAAATAAAAAGCGGCCCGCTCTTGAAAATCTGCAACATAGATTATTATACTTGAGAACAAAAGAAGCAACAGACTCCGATCCATGAAACCAGAACTAAAAATCGATATCATCTAGATAAGCTACCTGATCAGCAATCATTATGATCTTGGTCTTGAGAAAAATAAAAGCGTGGGAAAGGGGGGGGGGATTACCGCATTGCCACCGTGAAAACGCATATTTTCAAGTTGTCCTGGTGCTGGAGGTGGAGGTGGAGGAGGGGGGCCGCCGTCTCCCTACATTTACGTCATTATGAATCACGTTGTGAATTAAAAGAAAAGGAAAACAAGAGTAAGAAATCATTTTGCAAATAAACCTTGGAAGATTCCGTGTTTTTGTTGTTAGTCATCACTTGATCGTCCAGGAATCACAAAATCACATAATGTGCCTTGTTTAGATGTTTGAAAAGGTGACGGGAAGACAATGAGGAGCGAGGGAGAGAGAAGCGTGAAGAAGGGAACGGAGGGAGACTTTAGTTTTTTCTTGTCCTTTGTTGCCTCCTGTGGGGTGGGGTGAAGGGGATTTCTTTTTTTGTTTTTCTTTTTCCTTCTATTTTCTTCTCTCTCTTTCTCACGATTTTTTATTTATTTTTTTACTTTTCTGGAATGTTTAGGGAGGGGGGAGAGAAATGAAATTCCAACGGAAACCCGCTGGCAAAGCAAAAAAGGAGGAGGTCCAAAAGAGAGCAAGCAGGAGTCTCCCTCCTAATATGCTGCGCTTGTACACGTCACCCTTATTCTTCTTCCTCTTTCTCTTTCATCGAGACGTGGTGGAGGGATATTATTATGGAAAATCGGAAAGGATACCAATACGAGAGATATTCACACGCGTGCGCGCACGCACACGCACATATATAGACCCACACACTATAGATTTATTGCCAATGCTTCAATGCTGGCCGAGCAAATTCTTTTTTGATGTAAAAAAAAAATTCAAATCCCGGGTTATTGATTCAAATAATAATTTAAATAATATAAAAAAATAACAATAATAAATCAAATAACAATAAAAGTCAAAATCTGGGTCTATCCAGATTATCAAACAATTAAATATTAACCTCATAGAATGCAAACTATAAAAAATAACAAAATCAAAACTAAAAAAAAAATTAATTTAAAAAAAACCAAGAAAAATCAGACGAACCTTCTAAACCAGGTCTTGTCTTAAAAACCTAACTCATTAAATTATGTATTTGAGTTCAATTAAAAAACTTAACTCTAAATTAATTTAACTTTAAATAATGAAAATGTTAAAAAAAACTCACAAAAACAATAAAAGAATGATGATAAAATTTAAAAAAAAAAATTAAAAGGGATAAAATTTGAAAAAAAAAAACAAGATAAATAATAATTAAAACAATGAGTATTAAATTTAAAAGATTAAAAAATTATAGAGATGAAATTGAGAAACATGTGTAGTATAGATTATTAATAGATTAAAAAATAATATGAAATTAAATTAAAAAAATTACCCAATGGAATCAAACTATAAAAAATAAAAAAACAAAACCCAAAAAATAATAAGAAAAACAATTAAAATTAATATTTATATATTAAACTATTTTCACTTGCTAATTCTTCCAAGACACGTCCATAATAGCTGCAAACATCATAGATTATTTCTGCTGTCTATATATTTGGTATTATGGTTATGATTTGAAAAAAATTATTCTATAAAAAATACTTTTAGTTAAGGTTGATTTGAAAAAATATATGTTTAGTTAAAATTGTAGTTGAAATTGAGGTTGAACAAAAAGTAGTTTAATGTGTTTGGTTAAAAAAATACTTTTCAAATTGAGGTTATAAAATAATTAAAAAATATGTATATTAATATTGATGGTTTTTAATTTAAATATTGTAGATTTAACTACTGTTATTACATCATTAAATAAATAATATTGATATCAAATATTTTTTATTATTCCATTAAATTATGTGCAATTTCATCACGTACAGAATCTACCAAATTAGGACTATATTTTTCATGGTTTCTTAAGCGCGCAACAACAAAAACTGAATTTTTTATTATGTCATCAAGCGATCTCCTTCTAATTTTTCAAATAAAACACCAAAAAAAACACAATTTTTTTTTCATTTTGAATAATGCCAAGTGAATAGCACTGTTCACTTCAAGGGCACCGTTCACTTTTGAAGTGAACAGTGCCTAGATGAATCAATTCACTAGAGCACTGTTAACTACAAAAAGTGAACAGTGTCCAAGTGAATTAATTCACTTGGGCATTAGACACGGCCACATGAGAAGCAGTTAAGAGCTATTTCTCATGAATCATCGTTTTTAATGGGTCCCATGTATAAAGTAATTCATGTTTTATTGTTACCAAACATATTATTTACATGATTTGCTTTAAAAGCAGCCGTAGCTGCGTAAATAAACAGCATTAATTTTACACTAAGTTTACACACAACTACACATTCAATCCATCTCTGCGACATATAACTATGAAATTCCCAGCACCATATCCACTTACCTGTTCGTCCTACACACATCCATATCAGTTCATAACATCATAGATTAATTTTACACTAAGTTTACACCCAACTACACATTCAATCCATTTTTTAACACAAATTTCACAATTTTCCATCCCTAATCAAGATGTGATGTGAGTGTGAATTTTCTCAGGATAATAACACGTGTGTGAGTGTGAATTTTCGGTCATGTGATGTGAGTGTGAACTACGAGGGTTTTTCCTTCTTGCTTTTTCTTGAATGTGACTATCTAGTTAGTAGTTTCTTGGTAGGAAAATTACCATTGATTTTTAACATGTCGCTCATTCCTTCTTCTTCTTCTTCTTCCAGGTTTACCTAATGATTCTCACAGCATGTTGAATTGGTCGGTGCCATGGACATGCTCTGCACCGCACAAATCGTGTCTATAAAGCAATTTCTCTGTCTCTCGTATCTATTTTATGTCGTCCATCATGCATCTTCACTTTTTTTTTCTAGGATTATTATGCGTGTATACAGTTTGGTGCTCGATTGATCATCGTCCCGTATCAAGGGCAGAGACTTCTTTGTGGGGTCAAGGATTGGAGGTAAAGATCACTCGGTTTTTTTATCATTTTGCAATTGATTATTTTCTTTTAAGTATCACTTGTTATTAGGGTGATTATTTTTTGTTCGGTTTAATTTTTATTAAAAAAATAATTAAATCCAATTTTTTTAAAAAAACTAAAACCGGGTCAAACCGACCGGTTTCAGTTTGGTTCGGTTCGGTTGTTTTAGGGCAAAAACCAGTTCAAACCGGTTTGGTTTGGTTTTTTCCAGTTTGACTCGTTTTTTTTCGGGTTTTTTTGTTTGGGTTTGGTTCGGTTTTTTCAATTTTTTACTTATAAAACCGAAACCGAACCGAACCGGCTGGTTTTTCAAAATTTTAATTTTATGATTTGGTTTTTTCAGTTATTTTTTTTATGGTTTTCTCAGTTTAATCAGTTTTTCAATTTTTTTGTTCACCTCTACTTGCCATTGATTAAATGGAACACGGGATTTATAGAAAGGAAAACCCAGTATTTTTTTTTGTTTTAAAAGTTTTTTTAATTTTTTTAATTTACTTAATATTAATATTTTTTTGATATTTTTTTATTGTAGGGTGATGTTAAAAATATTTTTTTTAATATATATTTTTAAAAAAATATTTTCCACATCCATAAATACCCCTCAGTGAATGCACTTTTTTACGGGACAATGATTTTTTTCGATCCGAGAAAAAGAAGGGAAATAAATGAAACGAGAGGATTGGAAAAACCTTGTCTGCCCCTGTCGTTGTGTGAATCTTTAAACACGACAAACAAATACTGTCCTGTTCAAACCAAGAAGAAAAAAAAATCCATGATTAACATGGGAAGATGAGGTGTCGTGATCGGTGGCGTTGATATTGATACACCAGTAGCCTCCCGAATTTCTAGCGGAGCTGAAAAGGGCCGTGATTGCACAACAATCACGCCGCTGGTGCGATGTCCTGAGATCCCAGCTCCATCCAACTAAAAAGCCTAAACCACATCATTCACGTATCGCCCTTGATTCAGGGATGTTGTCGCCTTTTACTCTTGACGACCCTTGAGACTTGAGAGGACCATAAACACACGGGCCATTGGTGTTTTTCTTTTTACTTTCTCAGTAGTCTGACTGGATGCAAACGCTAATTGCGCTTTTAGCAAAGATGAGGGAACGTCAGGTAGATTTACTATGCCCATAGACACGCATAGCCATGCACTGTAGTGTAATTACCATCTTGACTTTTTCTTAAAATCAATGATCTTGTTGAGATAATTTGGTCTTTTCATGAAACCTTTAATTATTATTGAATTGGGGGGATAGAAATCCAGTGCTTTTTAATTTTTTAAAATATATTAAAATAACTTGATTACTCTTATAATAAAAAAATTCTTAAACTAGCATACATGGGTTTTTTTATTTTTTATTTTGTCATTGTCAAGTTGAACGAGATAAATTTATTCTTTTAATAAATAAAAAATATTATCTAAATAAAAAACTGGTTGGCGCGTATGGAACTTCTTTACACTATTCAGGCAGTTCGAATGGTGTACATGTCCCCGGTTTGGTTTGGCATCAATAACTTTTTTTTCTCTATATTTTCTTCATCTTCATCGATTTTCATGTCTGAACCTCTAAATTTTAAAAGCAATCATTTAATTTATTTTTTCTTTAGATTTAGAATATGCACTCTTGATTGCTATTTGTTTTATTTGAAATGATTTATAGAATTAAGTTTTTTTTAAAAAAATTCATCATCCTTCAATTTTTCATCTGTCATGTTTTGTCTCAATTCCTTTTATTGTTATTTGTGTTGTTTTCAATCATTTTTCTAATTGAATTTATTTTTTAATATAATCCATCGACATTTGATTTCATTATATTTTTATATCAAACTCACTTTTTATTATTTTGATTATTGATTTTTATTTATTTTGATAATTTTCCTAGATTAAGATGTTTTTTATATTTCAATATAAATTGATTGAGAATTGAACTTTTTGGTTGAACCCGAGTCTAGAATTTCTTCATGGGTTATTGATTTGAAAACTTAACACAAATTTAAGAGATTCGCTTGATTTTTATTTTTTTTATGCTCGTTTTTTTTTCGATTTCGTCATTTAAAGTTTATTTATCTTATAAAATTCATCTCTAATTTTTTTATAACTCTTGAATTTGATTTTATATTTAATCCAGAGATCAATTAATACCCAATCAAGGCCCAACTATGTAAAAATAAAGGAAAAAAAAGAAAGACATGAACTGACCATTCAATCCCTTGAAAATCTGTTATTTCACATTTAACATGGATTTAGGCAGAGGTTAGAATGAAGATGCGTGAATTTTTTTAAAATCAGATCATTATCTGAACAAGGCTTTTTTTTCCATTTAAGAACACACAACATTAGCATGGCCAACCCAACATTAAAAGCTCAGGCTGCCAGGATCGAAATAAAGCCCAAACATGATAAGATTGAACCTCCCTGATTGCGTAACCTCTGTCCTTTCCTGCCAACTAGCTCAGTGCATCACGAGTTTCGATCAAGTTTTGTTTTCTAGTTGATTTCATGACATTATTATTTTTTTTAATATTTTACTAGCCAGGGCACCCACTACGTGGACGAGATATTTTATTGTGTTCTTTTATTTTTTAATATTTAATAGTAAGTGCATCCTCATTCTACTGCAGATTAAGATTTCAAATTAATTTGTTACCTAGAAAGTGTCGGTGTTGTAAATATGCCGTTTGCTATTATGATATATTTTAAATTGAAAAACAAAAAAATAAAAAGATTTAATTGATATAAAAAAAAATATCACAACGGTAGAGAAATTTATATTGATCACTACAAAAGTGTAATAGCTTTTCTGCCTCCTAGTCTAAAAAAAAACTTACACTGATTTCTTAGCTTGTTAAAATCTTTTTACACGGTTCATTTATCATTTTTAAATTAACGGGAACAACTAAGTTTTTTTTTATATTAAGTGCCCAGTGAAACAATCAAGATATTTTTAAAATCAAAAAATTCAAAGAAGCATATTTTTATATTTTCAAAACGATTTTTTTGTTATCGTATTTTAAGTTAGGGGCATTTTGATATTTACACAAATATAAAAAATAATAAATAATTAAAATACACAGTAAAATAATAAAAATACCCTTAAAGTCAACAAATTTAAGTATGAGGTCAAAAGACATTTTCAGTTATTCACCATGGTTTTTTGGTAATTATATAGCCGACTCAATGGCAATTCTATATTTGGATAAATAAATAAAAAGATGCGTGGGAGGCGCCAACACTTTTATATTAGCGCATGCAGCGTCTCCCCGCATAAAAAATGCTATTTTGTTGTCTAGTTTGAAATGTTATTGTGCCCTCTTCTTGGTAATGCAACGAGTAAATTGTAATAGTGTGGTTTGATTTCAGTGGACTTTTCTCTTTTTTTTTTTCCTTCTTCTTTATTTCCTCCTAAAAAATTACAGCTTTACCTTCTTGGTTATTGGTATTTCAACTTCAATCCTTATACTTTGAATTTTTAATTTTTGATCCTGACCCTTTTGTAAAAGTTGTATTTGTTTTCAATTTTATAATTCAATTCTAATTTACTAAATATTATATTCTATAACATGGTCCTCGTTTTTAAATTTTAATTTTTTTCATTTGTCATTTTATAAAAGTTTTAATGATTTTTAATTTTATTTTTCGATTTCATATTGATGGTATTAGGTTTTCCAATTTATTCCTTATTGTTTTGATTTGTAATTTTTTTCTTAATCATTTTGTAAAAATTATCATTTTTTTCAATTCTCCCTTTTAATTACAACATTTTTTTTATCTCTTGTGTTAATTTTGATCCTTATTCTTTTAATTTTTCTCATCCTATTACTAAATTATTATTTTTTCAATTTCACCCTTCAATCAATTATATAATTTATTTTGTTTTTTTAATTTTATTTTATATCCTTGTTCTTTTAATTGCTATTTTAAAAAAAATTCTATTGTATAATAATTATTATTTTTTCAATTTCTTCATTCAATATTTCATTGATCAGGAATTAGACTTTATGATTTTTCTAAATTAGGTGCTCCAGGTCCAATAATTCAGGTTATGAGTTTAAAAAGTTAGCATTGTTGTTTTTTTTAAAAAGCTTTACGACTCTCTTTATTTTTTTTATTGATTTATTTCAATTGTATTATCTGAGTCACGAGTTTAGCATGGTATCATGAGTTGACTCAACCCTAATTAACATGATTAAAGGTTTGTCATGATCATCAGTGTTTTACATTACTTTTTACTCCATTTCAACACTTCAACATTGTTGTTTTTTTACAAAAAAAAATTAATCTAACCCTGTGGTGAAGCACCTACTCTGAGGATAGTAATGTCTAAACTTAATAAAATGAATTGAAATGTATATGAATCATAAAATAATTATTAAAGCTAATTGAGTATTAAAATAGTAAAGTAGATGTTCCTTGTAATCAATAAAAAATTATACACACGTGTAAATATTTTACATTTTCTGTTCATTTTATTATATACTATCCAAGCTTAATAAAATGAATTAAAAAGTATATGAACGGATAAGTTGGAAAATAGTCATTAACACTATATTAAGAATAAACTAAAACTGTTCAATATTTTACTGTGTAAATCCACAATGAAACACTTAACAGTCTTTAACTTTTTTTTTTTTTCATTTTCTTTGTTTTTATGGGTTTTTTTTTCATTTTTTCGTGCTTTTTTTAATGAATTTTTTCGTTTAATTTCTTTTTGTTAATGTAAAACATTCATTGATAAAAGAAGAGAGAAAGCTCTCAGATGGACAAATTTTGGCCTTCAGTAATCATAATTTTTGTGTTTTTAAATTAAATTTTAATAAAAAACTTAATAAAAATGGTTTTTATATTTAATAATACCTCACAAAATATATAGTACGGTTGTTGTTGATTTTTAAAATATTTTTTATTTAAAAATATATTAAAATAATATATATTTTTTATTTTTTAAAAATTATTTTTGAAATTAGCGTTTTAAAATGATCAAAAAAACACAAAAAAATAATTTAAAGTAAAAAAATTAAAAAGATTTAAATTTTTTTTAAAATATTTTTAAAACATAA
>Ga0325401_1002275_pt1 | contig 16989 bp, 18 predicted proteins | sample PopdelMetagenome_FD_205666 | JGI IMG/M metagenome (GOLD analysis project Ga0325401, IMG submission 205666) | Populus deltoides microbial communities from Bellville, Georgia, United States - Xylem-PdKOR-R2 | ecosystem: Host-associated > Plants > Phyllosphere > Stem > Wood/Secondary xylem | place...
CTGGTCTTCGTGCTGACCCTCGACAAGCAGAACGCGCTGAACTTCCAGCTCCTCGGCGGGCTGTGGATCCTGCAGACGCTGCCGGCGATCGTCTTCGGCCTCTTCACCCGGTGGTTCCACCGCTGGGCGCTGCTGGCCGGCTGGGCGGTCGGCATGATCTACGGCACCGTGGTCGCCTACGGGGGCTGCACGGCGTGCACCACGCGGCCCTTCGGCAACTCGCTGGCGAAGGTCCCGTTCCTGGGCGACGTCGGCTACATCGGTCTCACCGCGCTGGCGCTCAACGTCGTCGTGGCCGTCGTGCTGAGCGCCCTGCTCAACGCCGCCCGCGTCGCCAACGGCACCGACATCACGGTCCAGTCCGACTACTTCGCCGACCTCGGCGACGCGAAGGTCGAGCCGGTCGTCGCCGTGGACCGTCCCATCCACTGAGTCCGACGCGCTGACGCGTGCTGCTGGTCGGCTACCGCACGACGCGGTGGTCGACCAGCAACGAGCCGGACGACGACGTGCGGCTGCGGAGGGTCTCGAGCCGGGTCTCCGGGACCCCGTCCAGGAGCCGACGCCCGCTGCCCGCCAGGGCGGGCGCGACGACGAGCCGGAGCTCGTCGAGCACGCCCCCGCGCAAGAGGGACTGCACCACGGTCAGGCTGGCATGGACGCCGATGTCGCCACCCGGGCGCTCCTTCAGCCCCTGCACGAAGCGGACGAGGTCGCCCGGGATCGCGCTCGCCCCCGACCACGTGCTCGCCAACGGCCTCGAGGTCGCCACGTGCTTGGGGACCTCGTTGATGAACGACGCGAAGGGCTCGACGTCGCTCGTGGGCCAGTAGCCGGCCCACTCGTCGTGGCTGCGGCGCCCGAGGACGACGGCGTCCTGGGTGGAGATCACCTCCGCCAGGTTGGCGTCCATCTCCGCGTCCCAGGTGCGGAAGAAGCGGTCCGGCTCCTCCGCGACGCCGTCCACCGACACCAGCTCGTACGCCACCACCCTGCGCATGCCCTGCCTCCCGTCTCCGTGCCCGGACGCTCGTCCGTCCTCCTGACCGCTGCTCGGACCAGAAGTCATCGGCCGGTGTGGGAGACTGGGTGGCCGTGCCCGGCTCGTCCGGGACCGCAGTCGTCGTCACGAGGAGTCAGAGATGGGAAAGACCGGCCGCAAGCGTCGCGCGCGTCGCAAGAAGGGCGCGAACCACGGCAAGCGCCCCAACGCCTGAGCGCGAGCGCCCAGACGAGAAGGACCCCGCAGCGAGAGCTGCGGGGTCCTTCGTCGTCCGGCGGGTCTTCGCGGACCTCAGAGGGAGCGGCGCGTCACCGTGATCGAGCTCATGATGCTCACGCGCAGCCGGTCGGGGGCCTTGTCGCCGCCGCAGCAGCGCTTGACCAGCGACTTGACGGCCTGCTCGACGTCGAAGCGGTCGAGGCAGGGCTCGCACTCGGTGAGGTGGGCACGGATCTCGTCGCCGGTGGCGGTGTCGACCTCGTGGTCGAGGAACTCGTGGACCCGGGCGAGCACGTGGTCGCACTCGGCGGCTGTCGGTCCGGGGGTGGGCTCGTCCGCGTCCACGAACGGCGTGCTGGCGTCGGTGCTCATGCTCGCGTGTCCTCCTTCACCCGCATGCCGCGCTCGCGCGCGTAGTCGGACAGCAGGCGCCGCAGCTGCGTGCGCCCTCGGTTGAGGCGCGACATCACGGTCCCGATCGGGGTGCCCATGATCTCGGCGATCTCCTTGTAGGCGAAGCCCTCGACGTCGGCGAGGAACACCGCCAGGCGGAAGTCCGGGCTCAGCTGGCCCAGCGCGTCCTTGACGTCGGAGTCCGGCAGGTTCTCCAGGGCCTCGGTCTCGGCGGACTTGAGGCCGCTCGAGGTGTGCGACGCCGCCCGCGCGATCTGCCAGTCCTCGACGTTCTCGCCGTCGGAGAGCTGCGGCTGGCGCTGCTTCTTGCGGTAGGTGTTGATGTAGGTGTTCGTCAGGATCCGGTAGAGCCACGCCTTGAGGTTCGTGCCCGGCGTGAACTGGTGGAACGACGAGTACGCCTTGGCGAAGGTCTCCTGGACCACGTCCTCCGCGTCGCTCGGGTTGCGCGTCATGCGCAGCGCGGCGGCGTAGAGCTGGTCGAGGTACTGCAGGGCGTCGCGCTCGAAGCGGGCGTCGCGGTCGGCCTGCGACTCGGTCGCGAGGTCTACGGCGGGCTCCTCGACGGAGGCCAGCAGCGCGTCGGCGCGACCGTCGAGCTCGGCCGACGTGGGGCTGGACGAGGGGGCGGGCGCGGGCGTCGCAGGGATGCTCATCACGTACGAGAGTACCGGCGGCCCGGACGCCTGCGCGGTGTCCCGCGGGAGCGGGGTCACGAACATCGGCATGCTGGCACAACGCCAGGTTCAGGCGGGTATTCCCCGGCCGGTGACGAGCTCCGCGACGAAGGCACCGACCTCCCGCACGAGCAGCCCGCGCAGCTCCGCGGCCGTCGGCACCGCGGTCCGCAGGACCCGCCCGCCGTGGTCGGCGCCGGGCAGCTCCACGACGCGGACGCCGCCCGCGCCCACCGCGTCACCGCCCGCGCCGGCCAGGGCCTCGCGCACCTCGCTCGCCGGGCCGAACGTGTCCCGGCCGCCCTGCAGCACCAGGCGCGGGACGTCGGGCAGCAGCAGCTCCTCGAGCCGGGAGCGCTCGGGCCGGCCCGGCGGGTGCAGCGGGAAGGCGAGGCAGACGACACCGACCGCACCCAGTGCGGGGGCCGTGCGGCAGGCGACCCGGGCGCCGGCGCTCCGCCCGCCGAGGACCAGCGGGAGCCCGGGACCCAGCGCCGCCCCGACGCCCCGCAGGGCGGCGAGCCAGGCCTCGTCCAGCAGCGGCGGGCGGACGGCGACCTTGCGTCCCGCCACGCGCCAGGGCTGCTCGTGGCGCAGCACGGTGACCCCCTCGTCGGGCAGCCGGTCGGCGAGGGCGACGAGGTCGGGTGCGTCCACGCCGCCGCCGGCCCCGTGCCCCAGGGCCAGCACCGCCGACGGCTCCGCGGCCTCCCGCACGTGCAGGCGTCCCGGTCCCTGCGGCGTCGCGACCTCGACGACCCGGTCGACCCCCGGCACCACGGGTCAGACCAGCGGTTCCTGGACGGCGCCGTCGTGGCCCTCCACCGCGCCGTCGGCGTCGACCGCGGCCGGCGCACCCACCGCGGGCTCGTCGGACACCGGTAGCGGCCGGAGCAGCTGCGGGCCGTTGTTGCGCACGCTGTTGACCTCGGTGGACACCGCGTACGCCTCGAGCTCGGCGGCGTCGGTGGCCAGGAGCGCGAGCACCTGGTCGGGGTCGGTCAGGGTCGGGTCGAGCCAGGCGTCCACCGCCTCCGGCGCCACGGTCATCGGCATCCGGTCGTGGATGTGGCCGGCCGCGTCGGTGGCCCCGGTCGTGATGACGGTGCAGGTGCGCAGCCACGCCGACTCGTCGTCACGGTCGACGGCCGGGTCGCGCCAGATCTCGTACAGCCCGGCCATGACGAGCAGGCCGCCGTCGCGGCGGTGCAGGAAGAAGGGCTGCTTCTTGACCTTGGCCGTGCCCCCGGCGCGACCGGAGCCGCGCGGGCCGTCGGAGGAGTGCCCGTCCGGGGTGTACCACTCGTAGAACCCGTCCGCGGGCAGCAGGCAGCGACGCGAGGCGAAGGCCTTGCGGAAGGCCGGCTTCTCGGCGACCGTCTCGGCGCGGGCGTTGATCAGCCGCGACCCGATCGAGCGGTCCTTGGCCCAGGACGGGACGAGCCCCCAGGTGAGCGGGGCGAGGCGTCGGCGCACCTGGCCCGTGTCGGCCCCGTCGCGCACCGCCCGCTCGAGCACCGCCGGCACGGTGACCGTCGGGGCGACGTTGTAGTCCGGCTCCGGCAGCCCGTCGAAGATGTCGACCACGTCGAACTGGTCGGCCAGCCTCTCGGCGCGGGCCGAGACCGCGTAGCGTCCGCACACCCCGGTGACGCTACCGGCGCGGTCCGCCCGGCGCGACAGACGCCGGGTGAGCCGGTAAGAATGGGGCATGACGTTGTTACGCGCGGCCTACCGCACGATGCTGGCCTCCTACTTCATCTCCTCCGGGGTGAAGGCGGTGCGCAACCCCGCGCCCCTGGCTCCCCTGGCCGAGCCCCTCGCCGACAAGATCGTCCCGTTGGTCAAGCAGCACGCCCCCGACGAGGTGTCCGGCTTCGTCCCCGAGGACCCGACGACGCTGGTCCGGATCAACGGCGCCGTGCAGATCATCGGCGGCCTTGCCCTGGCGAGCGGTCGCGGCCGCCGCGTGGGCGCCCTGCTGCTGGCGGGCTCGCTCGTCCCGAGCACCCTGGCCAAGTACCCGTTCTGGGACCAGACCGGTGACGAGAAGGCGGCCTCGCGCAGCCACTTCGCCAAGAACGTGAGCCTCCTCGGCGGCGTGCTGCTCGCCTCCCGCGACACCGAGGGCCGTCCGGGCATCGCCTGGCGCGCCCAGGCCGGCGGGCACGCGATCGCGAAGAGCACGAGCAAGGCCACCAAGAAGCTGACCCACAGCGGCACCGGCGACAAGCTGGCCAAGCAGGCGAGCGCCTTCGGCGACTCGGTGAGCGACGTCGCCGGCGACGTGGCCGACAAGACCTCCGACCTGGCCGAGGCCGCCGTCGCCGGTGGCGCCGCGCTGCTCGGCGCCGCGGCGATCAAGACCCGGGGCACGCGCAAGAAGGCGCGCAAGCAGTTCAAGAGCGCGCAGAAGGTCGCCGTCGAGCAGGCCAAGGTCGCCCGCTCCGCGGCGGTCGAGCAGGCGAAGGTCGCCCGCCAGAGCGCGGCCAAGCAGGCCAAGGTCGCGCGCGAGCGGCTCGCCGAGCAGGCCAAGGAGGCGCAGAAGGCCGCGGCCAAGCGCGCCGCCGAGAACCGCAAGGCGGCCGAGGCGGCCGCCAAGCAGGCCCGCAAGGACAACAAGAAGCGGGCCAAGAAGGTCGCCAAGCGCGCGGACAAGATCACCAAGAACATCGAGCTCGGCGAGAACTGAGCCGCCGGGGCGCCCGTCGCCCCGGCTCCGGAGCACCACCTCCAGCACGTCACCGGACCGCCCGCCCCACCAGGGACGGGCGGTCCGCCGTCTCTGCGGCGGGCGCGCCCTCACTAGACTCGCGGCGTGCCAGAGCCCGACGCGACGCCCGTCCAGTCCCCCGCCGACGCCGGTCAGGTCCGGGCCGGTGAGCCGTGGCCCGCGCCGCAGGCGCCGGTGCCGGTGACCGCGACGGTGCTCGTGCCGGGCTCCAAGTCGGAGACGAACCGCGCCCTGGTCCTCGCCGCGCTGGCCAGCGGCCCCTCCACGATCGTCAACGGGCTCGACGCCCGCGACACCGTGCTCATGCGTGACGCGCTGCGGGCCCTCGGCACGGGCATCGACGAGTCCGCGGACGGCTGGCGGGTCACCCCGGCGGAGCGCCTCACCGGCGGCGCCACGATCGACTGCGGCCTCGCCGGCACGGTGATGCGCTTCGTCCCGCCGCTCGCGCTGCTCGCCGACGGCGCGGTCTCCTTCGACGGCGACGAGCAGGCGTACGCGCGTCCGATGGCCCCGTTGCTCGGCGCCCTGCGCGAGCTCGGCGCGGACGTCACCACCTCCGGCGCGCCCGACGCGCTCCCCTTCGTCGTCACCCCGGCCAGCGGCGCGGGCGCCGGCGGGACCGCCCGGATCGACGCGTCCTCCTCCTCGCAGTTCGTCAGCGCGCTCCTGCTCGTCGGCGCGCGGCTGCGCGGCGGGCTGGAGGTCGTGCACTCCGGCGGCGCCGTCCCCTCCCTGCCGCACATCGCCATGACCGTCGCGATGCTCCGCGAGCGCGGCGTCGAGGTCGACGACAGCCGGCCGGACCGCTGGGTGGTGTCCGAGGGCACGATCGCCCCGCGCGACGTCGCCGTCGAGCCCGACCTGTCGAACGCCGCGCCGTTCCTGGCCGCGGCCGCGGTCACCGGCGGCTCGGTGACGATCCCGCACTGGCCCGCGCAGACCCTGCAGCCGGGCGACCAGCTGCGCGACGTCCTCGCCGTGATGGGTGCGGAGGTCGACCTGAGCCCCGAGGGGCTGACCGTCACCGGCACCGACCAGCTGCTGGGCGCCGAGCTCGACCTGGGCGGGGCGAGCGAGCTCACGCCCGTCGTCGCCGCCCTCGCGGCCCTCGCCCGCGACACCACGCGGATCACCGGGGTCGCCCACGTGCGCGGCCACGAGACCGACCGCCTCGCCGCGCTGTCGACCGAGCTCGGGGCGCTCGGGGCCAGGGTCCACGAGACCCACGACGGGCTGACCGTCCACCCGAGGCTGATGGCGGGCGGGGAGTTCCGCACCTACGCCGACCACCGCATGGCGCAGGCCGGTGCCGTGCTCGGCCTGGTCGTGCCCGGCGTGGTGCTCGACGACGTCACCTGCACGGCGAAGACGATGCCGAGCTTCGTCGCCCTGTGGCAGCAGATGCTCGCCGAGTCGGTGACCGAGGTCGACGCCGAGCTGGCCGAGGAGGCCGAGACCGACCCCGAGGTCCACGAACCGCCGAGCATCCTCGACGGGCTGCTCCCGGTGCCCTCCGACGAGAGCCGCAGCCGCCCGTGAGGGCCCGCGGGGTCGGCACGGGCGTCCGTGACGACGAGCACGCCGGCTTCGACCGACCCCGCCGCACGCGGCCGCGCACCAAGGACCGGCCCGACTACTCCGACGCCCCCGTCGGCATGGTCGTGACGATCGACCGCGGGCGCTACCGGGTCATCGTCGAGGAGGAGGCGCCCACCGCCGGGACGAAGGGCGCCAGGGCCGCAGCGAAGAAGAAGGCGGCGCGCGACACCGAGCTGCGCCACGTCACCGCCGCCAAGGCACGCCAGCTCGGTCGGATGGGCGTCATCGTCGGCGACCGCGTGCGGCTCGACGGCGACGTCACCGGCGAGGAGGGCACCCTCGCCCGCATCGTCGAGGTCCTCGAGCGCCGCACCGTCCTGCGCCGCACAGCCGACGACGACGACCCGTACGAACGGGCGATCGTCGCCAACGCCGACCAGCTGGTCATCGTCACCGCCCTCGCCGACCCGCCCCCGCGCGTGGGGATGATCGACCGGATCATGGTCGCCGCGTTCGACGCCGGCATCGAGCCGATGCTGCTGCTGACCAAGGCCGACCTCGCCTCGCCCGACGCGCTGTCCGCCGCGTACACCCCGTTGGGCGTGCCCGTCCTGGCCACGCAGCCGGGGTCGGACCTCGACGAGCTGCGGGCCTGGCTGGCCGGGCACCGGACCGTCTTCGTCGGGCACTCCGGCGTCGGCAAGTCGACGCTGGTCAACGCGCTCATCCCCGGCGCGGGACGCACGACCGGCGTGGTCAACGACGTCACTGGGCGGGGCCGGCAGACCTCCACCTCGGCCGTCGTGCTCGAGCTGCCGCTGTCGGACGACCTGCCGACCGGCTGGGTGATCGACACCCCCGGCGTCCGCTCCTTCGGGCTGAGCCACGTGACCCGGGAGAGCATCCTCTCGGCCTTCGCCGACCTCGAGGCGTTCACCGCCGACTGCCCCCGCGGCTGCACCCACGAGACCGGGGCGCCGGAGTGCGCGCTCGACCTCGCCGTCGAGCGGGGCGGGCTCGCCCCGGCGCGGCTGGAGTCGTTCCGACGGATGCTCGGCACGAACTAGGCCTGCCTCGACATCCAGGGCACCCGCAGGCGTGGCTCCGCGCCCGTCCGGCAAGACGGACGGGCGAGAGCGCAGCGGGCTGCGCCGAGAATGGCCGACGCCGCCGGTCGGGATGCGGAGACGCGCCTGCGCGTGCCGTGGATTAGAGGCGGGCCGCCGGTAAGTTGCGGGCCATGCCCACCCGCGCCGATGACCCGCTGCTGCGCGGACTGACCGACGACCTGCGCCTGGCCCACCTCCTCGCCGACGACGCGGACTCGATCACCATGAGCCGCTTCAAGGCCCTCGACCTCAAGATCGACGCCAAGCCGGACCTGACCCCGGTGACCGACGCCGACACCGCGGTCGAGGAGTCCGTGCGCCGGACCCTGTCCCGGGCCCGCCCGCGCGACGCCGTGCACGGCGAGGAGATGGCCGACACCGGCTGGGGCCCGCGCCGCTGGGTCGTCGACCCCATCGACGGCACCAAGAACTTCGTGCGCGGCGTCCCCGTCTGGGCGACGCTGATCGCCCTCATGATCAACGACGAGGTCGCCGTCGGCGTGGTGAGCGCCCCGGCGCTCGGGCGGCGCTGGTGGGCGAGCCTGGGCGGCGGCGCGTACGCCGGCAAGTCGCTGATGTCGCCGGTCGAGTGCCACGTCTCGCAGGTCTCGCGGATCGAGGACGCCTCGCTCAGCTACGCCGAGGTCGGCGAGTGGGTGGAGTCCGGGCAGGGCCAGGAGTTCGTCGACCTGCTCCGCAGCTGCTGGCGGACGCGCGCGTACGGGGACTTCTGGTCCTACGTCCTGCTGGCCGAGGGCGGCGTGGACATCGCCTGCGAGCCCGAGCTCGAGCTCTACGACATGGCTGCCTGCTCGATCGTCGTGACCGAGGCCGGCGGGTCCTTCACCGACCTCGACGGACGACCCGGCCCGCTCGGCGCCGGCGCGTACGCGACGAACGGGCTGCTGCACGAGGCCGTGCTCGCCCAGCTGCGCCCGGCCACGGACGACGAGCCGGACGACTGACGCCCCGGGGCACGACCGAGCCCCCGAAGCACGAGGCTCCGGGGGCTCGGCCGCCGGGGGGTCCGCTCGAGGGTCTAGGGAAGGGTCTGCACCCGCACGTCCGGCGCCTCGGAGCCGTGCAGCGCGGCGTCCTCCTCGTCGGTGAGCAGGCGGGACCGGATCAGGAATCGCACCCCGTTCGGGCTCTCCAGGGAGAAGCCCGCACCCCGCCCCGGCACGAGGTCGATGGTGAGGTGGGTGTGCTTCCACAGGGCGAACTGCTCGCGGCTCATCCAGACGTCGATCGGCTCGGGGGTCCCCGCGTCGATCTGGCCGAGCAGCACGTCGGCGTCACCGGTGAGGAAGTCGCCCTGCGCGAAGCACATGGGCGACGACCCGTCGCAGCAGCCGCCGGACTGGTGGAACATCAGCGGGCCGTGCTCCTCGCGCAGCTCGCGGAGCATGGCCGACGCCTTGTCGGTCACCGCCACCCTCGAACCACGACCCGCCTCGCCCATCAGAAGAAGCCCAGCTTGTTGGGGTTGTAGGACACCAGCAGGTTCTTCGTCTGCTGGTAGTGGTCGAGCATCATCAGGTGGTTCTCCCGGCCGATGCCCGAGGACTTGTAGCCGCCGAACGCGGCGTGCGCCGGGTACTGGTGGTAGCAGTTCGTCCACACGCGGCCGGCCTGGATGTCGCGGCCGGCGCGGTAGGCGGTGTTGATGTCGCGCGACCACACGCCGGCGCCCAGGCCGTACAGAGTGTCGTTGGCGATGCTGATCGCGTCGTCGTAGTCCTCGAAGCCGGTGACCGAGACGACCGGGCCGAAGATCTCCTCCTGGAAGACCCGCATCTTGTTGTTGCCCTGGAAGATCGTCGGCGCCACGTAGTAGCCGCCCGACAGGTCGCCGCCGAGGTCGACGCGCTCGCCGCCGGTGATCACCCGGGCACCCTCGGCGGTGCCGATCTCGAGGTAGGACAGGATCTTCTCGAGCTGGTCGTTGCTCGCCTGCGCGCCCACCATCGTGTCGGTGTCGAGCGGGTTGCCCTGGACCATCGCCTTGACCCGGTCGGTCGCCGCCGGGAGGAAGCCGTCGATGATCGAGTTCTGGATCAGCGCGCGGCTCGGGCAGGTGCAGACCTCGCCCTGGTTGAGCGCGAACATGGAGAAGCCCTCGAGCGCCTTGTCGTAGAACGCGTCCTCGGTGCGGGCGACGTCCTCGAAGAAGATGTTCGGGCTCTTGCCGCCGAGCTCGAGGGTGACCGGGATGAGGTTCTGGCTGGCGTACTGCATGATCAGCCGGCCGGTCGTGGTCTCGCCGGTGAAGGCGATCTTGCGGATCCGCGGCGAGCTGGCGAGCGGCTTGCCGGCCTCGGCGCCGAAGCCGTTGACGACGTTGATCACGCCCGCGGGCAGCAGGTCGGCGATCAGCTCCATCAGCAGCAGGATCGAGGCCGGGGTCTGCTCGGCCGGCTTGAGCACGATCGCGTTGCCGGCGGCGAGGGCCGGCGCGAGCTTCCACGTGGCCATCAGCAGCGGGAAGTTCCAGGGGATGATCTGCCCGACGACGCCGAGCGGCTCCTGGAAGTGGTACGCGACGGTGTCGTCGTCGATCTGGCTGCTGTGGCCCTCCTGCGCGCGGATCGCCCCGGCGAAGTAGCGGAAGTGGTCGACGACCAGCGGCATGTCGGCCGCCAGGGTCTCGCGGACCGGCTTGCCGTTCTCCCAGGTCTCCCCCACGGCCAGCATCTCGAGGTTGGCCTCGACGCGGTCCGCGATCTTGTTGAGGATGACGGCGCGCTCGGCGACGGAGGTCTTGCCCCAGGCCGGCGCGGCGGCGTGCGCGGCGTCCAGCGCCAGCTCGATGTCCTCGGCGCCGGAGCGGGCGACCTCGCAGAAGGTCTTGCCGTTCACCGGCGAGGGGTTCTCGAAGTAACGGCCCTTGACCGGGGCGACCCACTCGCCGCCGATCCAGTTCTCGTAGCGGGACCTGTAGGTCACGACGCTGCCGTCGGTCCCCGGGTTGGCGTACACGGTCATGCATCGACTCCTTCGTCGACGGGGCGGCCGGGCCGGACGCGCGGCGGACTACGCCCTCGTCCGACGACGGTAGGACCGACGACGTTGCCCCGACGTTGCGCCCTCCCCGCGAGGGCGGGAAGGGCGCAACATCGGTGACTCCCAGAGACGGGCTCCAGGGGACGAGCCTCAGGGGACGAGGACGATCTTGCCGCGGGTGTGGCCGGTCTCCAGCGCGGTGAAGGCCTCGCGCACCTGCTCCAGCGGGTAGGTCGCGGCCACGTCGACCACGAGGTCGCCGGCGGCGGCCAGCGCGGCCAGCTCGGTGAGGACCTCCCGGCTCGTGCCGGCGATGGAGGCCTCGGTCTTGGCCCCGACCTCCGCGGCACGGGCGAAGGAGATGGCGCTGTCGATGCGCGCGGGCGCGACGCCGAGCTCGAGGGCGAGGTCGACGTACTCCGGGCCGTGCAGGTCGATCAGCGCGTCCACCCCGTCCGGCGCGACGGCGCGGACGCGGTCGGCCAGCCCGTCGCCGTACGCCACGGGCTCGACCCCCTGCGAGCGCAGCCAGTCCGCGTTCCGCTCCGAGGCGATGCCGACGACGCGCACCCCGCGGCGGCGCAGCAGCTGCACCGCCAGCGAACCGACACCACCCGCGGCGGCGGACACGACCACGGTCTCGCCCTCCCGGGGCTCGACCGCGGCGACCGCGGCCCACGCCGTGGCCCCGACGACGTACAGCGAGCCGGCGACCGGCCAGGAGAGACCGGCCGGCTTGGCCACCAGCTGGGAGGCGGGCACGACGGCCGCGCTGGCGTGGCTGTCGCGGTTCCAGGAGTAGCCGAGCACCTCGTCGCCGACGGCAAGTCCGGTGCCGGGCCCGCCGACCGCGGTCACCACGCCGGCCAGGTCGCTGCCCTGCCCGGAGGGGAAGGTCGACGGGGCGACCTCGTCGAGGAATCCCTGCCGGATAGCGGCCTCGCCCGGGTTGATACCGGCGGCGCGCACCTCGAGCACCACCTCGTCGGGCCCCGGGGCGCGGAGCTCGACCTCCTCCACGTGCAGGACCTCGATGCCGCCGTACTGGTTGAGGCGGACGGCGCGGGCAGTGGTCACAACGGGCTCCTTCGACGGGTCGACGCCGGTGTGTAACCGGCTACGCATAACGTACACCCGGTACGTAGCCGGCAACACGCAGGCGCCGGGCGACCCCGGGTCGGGCTGGACGCGGGAGGATGAGCGTGTGAGCAGTGACGGCCCGGGCACCGAGATCGGCGTCGTCGAGCGCGACTTCCCGGTGAGCTACGCGATCTTCGCGATGGCACGCGCCCACCGCGCGATCGCGGCCTCCCGGCTCGCGGCGCTCGGGCTCTACCCCGGCCAGGAGCTGGTGCTCGTGCAGCTCGGCGAGGGCGACGGCGTGCCGCAGAAGTCGCTCGCCCGGGCGCTGCGGGTCAGCCACGTGACCATCGCGAAGATGATCACGCGCATGGAGCGCTCCGGGCTCGTCGAGCGGCGTGCCAGCCCGACCGACGGGCGGCTCTCGCTCGTCCACCTGCTCGACCCGGGCCGCGCGCTGCTGCCGGAGGTGCGGCGGACGTGGGCCGCGCTCGAGCAGGTCACGACCCGCGACCTCGACGCGGCGGCGCGCGCCGCCTTCCTCGCCGCGGCCGGGCGCGTGGGCCCGGCGCTGGACGACGCGGCGGGCGACGCCACCCAGCCCGGCTGAGGGAGGCGACCCGCCCCACGTGGCTCAGGCGAGGCGCAGCTCGAGCGCGTCGAGGTGCTGCTCGACGACGCGGCGCCGCTCGGAGCCCGGCGGGAGACGTCGGGCGGCCGCCTGCCAGACGGCGGCGTCGTCGCGACCCGCGGGGCTCTCGCCGTAGGTGAGCAGGGCCTCCACGTCGTCGCCGGCCAGCAGCCGCTCGCGCAGCGCCACGCTGAGGTCGAGCCGCAGGTCGACCACCCCGGGGGCGTCGCTGCCGGGCAGCACCGGGCCCGCGTACGCCCGCACGGCCTCGTCGAGGCGCCGCTCCCGCAGCGCCCGGCGGACGTCGGCGAGGTCGCTGGTGACCTCACCGCGCAGCGCGTACGGGCGCGACCCCAGCACGCCGGGCGGCAGCACGGCGCGGAGCCGTGAGACCTCGGCGCGCACCGTGACCTCGGACTGCTCGCGCTCCGACAGCGCGACGGCCAGCTCGGCTCCGCTGAGCCCGCCGGGGCGTTCGCTGAGCAGGAGCAGCATCTCGCTGTGCCGCAGGCCCAGCGTCGTGCGCCGGCCCTCGTGCTCGAGGACGGCGGTGGACCGGCCGAGGACCTCGAGGCGGAGACGCGCGGCCCCGCGCACCGGGCTCCGCGGCACGGCCGAGGCCTGGTCGCGCAGGCGGTCGATCCGCAGCTCCGCCTCCACGACCGCGACGGTCGCGCGGACCAGGGCCAGCGTCTGGGAACGGGCGGCCTCGGCGCTGCCGGTCACGTCCAGCGCACCGAGGAGCTCTCCGGTGTCCGGGTCCCGGACGGGCACGGCCGTGCAGCTCCAGGGGGTCACCAGCCGCATCAGGTGCTCGGGCCCGAGGATCTGCACCGCTCGTCCCGTGCGCAGGGCGGTGCCGGGCGCGTTCGTGCCCGCCACCGTCTCGCTCCAGTCGGCGCCCGCGACGAAGCCCATCGCCTCGGCGCGCGCCCGGAGCCCGTGGTCCCCCTCCACCCACAGCAGCTGCCCGTCGGCGTCGCTGAGCGCCACCACGAGTCCCGCGTCCGCCGCCGCCTCGACGAGCAGGCGACGCACGACCGGCATCGTGCGGGTGAGGGGCGAGCGGCTCCGCAGCAGGGTCAGGGCGTCGCCCTCGAAGCGGACCGGGACCGAGGGGTTCTCGGGGTCGAGCCCGCCGGTGAGGCTCCGGCGCCAGGACTCGGCGACGAGGCGGCGCACGCCTGCGGCGATCCGGCCGGTGGCCAGGAAGTCGTCGTGCAGGTCGGCCAGGGCGCGGGCCAGCGAGGCGGCGTCCGCCCCGGGCGGCACAGCCGGGGCGTCGGCGCCCCTCACGACGACCCGCTCGTCATGGTCGAAGGATAGTGCCGTCCGTCACCCCGAGGGGCCTGCCCGGGAAGCCCGCCGGCGGACGCGATGATGTCGCCATGGACCTGACGCACCACCTGCGCGTGCCGGCGCCCCTCGACGAGGTCTGGGCGGTGCTGGTGGACCCGTACCGGCTGGCCGAGGTGCTGCCCGGCACCGTCGTCGACTCCGTCGCCGGCGACTCCTTCACCGGCACGACCAAGGTCAAGCTGGCCTCCCGCCTGCTGGCCCTCGCGGGTTCGGGTCGGTTAACGAGCCTCGACGAGCGCGCCCACCGCCTCGTCGTCACGACCTCCGGCGCCGACCGGCGCGGGGACGCCGCGGTCGAGGCGACGCACACGGTCACGCTGGCCCCGGCGGCGGGCAGCGCCGCGCAGACCGACGTCACCGTCGTCTCCTCGATGAGCTGGACCGGCCGCCCGGGCCGGCTCGGCGAGGGCGTGGTGGCCGACGCCCTCGACCACGTGGTGGAGCAGACCCGGGCACGGATCGCGGCGCGGGTCGCCGAGGGTGAGGGCTGGGCCCCCGCGGTGGGGACCGCGCGGCGGGCGTCCGGCGCGGAGGCCGTCACGGACCACCCGGTCGAGCTCGGGGAGGACCTGGGCGAGGTGGAGGAGCCCGCCGGCAGCGCCCCCGACCCCGGGCCGACGGCTGCCGCGGGCGCGCGGCCCGGCCCGTCGCCCTCCCCCGCCCCGGCACCGCGCCCGCCCCGCGCCGAGGAGTACGTCTACCGGCCCTACGAGAACGCCGCCGAACCGCACCTGGACGCGGCCCGCACGTTCTCCCGCGTCGTCCTGCGCCGGGTGACGCCGTACGCGGGGCTGGCCGCGCTCGGGGTGCTCGGGGTCGTGCGCGTCGTGCGCCGGGTACGACGCTGAGGCCGGCCTGGACGGTCACCGCGACCGTCCTGCTGCACCGCGACGGGCGCTGGCTGCTGACGGTCCGAGGAGCCGACGTCGACGACGCCGCGGGCCAGCTGGGGCTGGTGGGCGGCCACGTCGAGCACCCGGAGGCCGGGTCCGGCGTGCTGGAGGCGACCGCGCGGCGCGAGGCGTCGGAGGAGGTCGGGCTCGACCTCGGCGGGGTCGCGCTGACCTACCTGGAGTCGGAGTTCTTCACCACCGACGCGGGCGCCGGACAGGTGAGCGTCGCCTTCGTGGCGGCCGCGCCGGCGGACGCGGAGCCGCGGGCCGCCGACCCGACGGAGGTGGCGGCGGTCGGCTGGTGGACACCGGACGAGGCGGCCGCCGACCGCCGGTGCCCGCCGTGGCTGCCCGGCCTCCTCGGACGCGCCGCCGCCCGGGCCGGCCTCTGAGAGGTCGACCCGGGCGGCGGCTCGGACGTGCGGCGGACCCGCGCGTCAGGCGCTGATCGGCTGGGCCTCGGCGCTGCCGGCGATCGTGCGGTCGTCGCCGCCGGCGACGTCGATGCTGATCTTGCGCGGCTTGGCCCGCTCGGCGACCGGGATCGTCAGGCGCAGCACGCCGTCGCCGTACGCGGCGCTGATGTGCTCGAGGTCGAGGTTGTCCCCGAGGATCAGCTGGCGGCTGAAGACGCCGCGCGGCCGCTCGGCGGCGAGCAGCTCGTTGGCGCCCTCGCGGAAGGGCCGGTCGGCGCGGACGGTGAGGACGTTGCGCTCGACGTCGAGGTCGATCGAGTCGGCCTCCACGCCCGGCAGGTCGAACTCGACGTGGAACGTGTCGCCCTCGCGCCACGCGTCCATCGGCATCAGGGTGGGTCGGGCCGCCGTGCCGAGCAGCTGCTGGCTGAGCCGGTCCAGCTCACGGAACGGGTCGGTACGCATCAGGACCATGAGAAACACCTCCTGGAATCGGGACACCGGGTGGTCCTGTGGCGTCGCTCCTAGAGGTAACCTCTAGCGATCACCACAGATCTCATGATACTCATGGGACAGCCCGGTGCAACCCCTCCGGGCGCGACGACCGCGAGGAGGACCGGTGCCGCAGGACCCCGCGCCGACGGACGGCAGCGACCCCAGCCGCGGGGTGTACGGCATCTCGGTCGTCTCCGACCTGCTCGGCACCGGCGTGCAGAACCTCCGGGCGTACGAGCGGGCCGGCCTGCTCACCCCCGACCGGACGGCCGGCGGCACCCGCCTCTACAGCCCCGACGACGTGGCCCGGCTGCGGCGGGTCCAGCGCCTGCTGGCCGAGGGCCTGAACCTCGTCGGCGTCAGCCGGGTCCTCGACCTCGAGGACGACCTGGCCGACGCCCACGAGCAGCTGGACCGGGCGCGGGAGCCTCAGGCGCCGACCTCCTCCAGCTGAGCGCGCCCCGGCTCCGGCGCGGCCGGACGCGGTCGGCCCGGCAGCAGGAGGCTCAGGGCCAGCGAGACCGCGGTGAACCCGACGGCCCAGGCGAAGGAGTGGTGGAACGCCTCGACCGGGGCCGCGCCGCCCAGGGCGTCCTGGAGCACGACGGCGAGCAGGGCCACCCCGACCGCCCCGCCGACCTGCATGGCGATGCGGGTGACGATGCTGGCGTGGGGCACCTCTTCCCGTGCGAGACCCACGAAGCCGACGGCCATCAGCGGGATCGTGACCGCCCCCAGCCCGACCCCCCGGACGAGGAGCACGGGCACCAGCCACCCGACCGGCGTGCCGGGACCGGCCCAGACGAAGGGCAGCGTGGCCAGGCCCAGGACCGCGAAGCCCGCCAGCGCGACCGGCCGTGGCCCGAAGCGGTCGTTGAGCCGGCCGGCCAGGGTCCGGCTCGCCAGGGCCCCGACCCCCTGCGGCACGAGCAGGAGCCCGGCACCGAGCGCGTCGAGGCCGCGCAGCTCCTGGAAGGACAGCGGCAGCAGCAGCATCGCGCCGTAGAGGGAGGCACCGGTGAGGAACAGCAGGCTCGCCGACGCGGCGAGCGGGCGGTGGCGCAGCACGTGGACGTCCACCAGGGCGGCACCCCGGCGCCGCGTCGCCCAGGCGACGAATCCCGCCAGCAGGACGCCCCCGGCGGCCAGCGGGGCCCAGACCGCCGTGCGCGCGAAGCCGCCCGGCTCCGCCGCACCGCTGAGGCCGAGCAGGACGCCCACGACCCCCGGCGACAGCAGCAGCAGCCCCACGACGTCCAGCGTCGGGCGGGAGGTCCGGCCGTCGGCGGGCAGCAGCAGCGCGGCCAGGACGAGGCCGGCGACCACGAAGGGGACGTTGATCCAGAAGAGCCAGCGCCAGCCCGCCGCCCCGAGCACGAGCCCGCCGACCACCGGTCCGAGGACGGGACCGAGC
>Ga0325401_1002277_pt1 | contig 16983 bp, 14 predicted proteins | sample PopdelMetagenome_FD_205666 | JGI IMG/M metagenome (GOLD analysis project Ga0325401, IMG submission 205666) | Populus deltoides microbial communities from Bellville, Georgia, United States - Xylem-PdKOR-R2 | ecosystem: Host-associated > Plants > Phyllosphere > Stem > Wood/Secondary xylem | place...
CGCCGCGCCCCTGTCCTCGGCGAACCGCTCGCGCCACTCGGGGGTGGGCGAGGTGAACGGGTGGTGCATGAACGTCCAGCCGCCGTCCTCGGTCTCCTCGAACATCGGGAAGTCGACGACGAACAGGAACGACCAGGAGCCCGGCTCGATGAGCTCGAGGCGCTTGGCGATCTCGTTGCGCGCAGCGCCGAGCAGCTCCTGGGAGGTGCGGCGCTGACCGGCGGCGAAGAAGATGCAGTCCCCGGGCTCCGCGCCGACGGCGGCGACCAGGCCGTCGCGCTCGGCGTCGGAGATGTTCTTGGTGACCGGGCCGCCCAGCGTGCCGTCCTCGGCGACGGTGACGTAGGCCAGGCCCTTGGCCCCGCGCGAGCGGGCCCAGTCCTGCCAGGCGTCGAAGGTGCGGCGCGGCTGGGAGCCACCGCCGGGCATGACCACGGCGCCCACGTACGGCGACTGGAAGACCCGGAACGGGGTGTCGGCGAAGAACGAGGTCAGCTCGGTCAGCTCCAGGCCGAAGCGCAGGTCGGGCTTGTCGGAGCCGAACCGGTCCATGGCCTCGCGGTAGGTCATGCGCGGGATCTCGCCCACCTCGTGGGAGGCCAGCTCGCGCCACAGCTCGGTGACCACCGCGGAGGCGACGTCGAGCACGTCGTCGCGGTCGACGAAGCTCATCTCGAAGTCCAGCTGGGTGAACTCGGGCTGCCGGTCGGCGCGGAAGTCCTCGTCGCGGAAGCAGCGCGCGATCTGGTAGTACCGCTCGAGCCCACCGATCATGAGCAGCTGCTTGAACAGCTGCGGCGACTGCGGCAGGGCGTACCAGGACCCGGGCTGCAGCCGGACCGGGACGACGAAGTCGCGCGCGCCCTCGGGGGTGGAACGGGTGAGCGAGGGGGTCTCGACCTCGGTGAAGCCGAGCCCGGCCATGACCCCGCGGGCGACCCGGTTGACCTCGCTGCGCAGCTTCATGACCTTGGCCGGCCCCTGGCGGCGCAGGTCGAGGTAGCGGTGGGCGTACCGGACGTCGTCGCCGGCGGCCTGCGCGGTCTCGATGGGGAAGGGCAGCGGCGCCGAGGCCGACAGCACCTCCAGCGTCGAGGCCACGACCTCGATCTCGCCCGAGGGCAGCTCGGGGTTCTCGTTGCCCTCGGGACGACGCTGCACCTCACCCGTCACCAGCACGCAGAACTCGTTGCGCAGCGCGTGCGCCTCCTCCTCGCGGACGACGACCTGGGCGTAGCCCGAGCCGTCGCGCAGGTCGAGGAAGACGACCCCGCCGTGGTCGCGGCGGCGGGCGATCCAGCCGGCGAGGGTGACGGTGGTGCCGGCGTCGGCGGCCCGGAGGGTGCCGGCGTCGTGGGTGCGGAGCACGGGGACTGCCTTTCGGAGGGTGGGGCGGTTACCAGCGGGAGTGGACGTGGGTGCGGATGCGCTCGTCGTAGAGCCGCTCGAGGTCGGCGAGCTCGCCGTCGGTGAGCGGGGGCAGGTCGGCGGCCGCGGCGTTGCTCTCGGCCTGCCGCACGCTGCTCGCGCCGGGGATGACCGAGGTGACGCCGGTCTGCTGCACGACCCAGCGCAGCGCCACCTGGGCGGGGGTGCGGTCGCCGCACAGCTCGACGAACTCGCGGGCAGCGGCCACGCCGACCTCGTAGGGCACACCGGCGAAGGTCTCGCCGACGTCGAAGGCCTCGCCGTTGCGGTTGAAGTTCCGGTGGTCGGTGGCGGCGAAGGTGGTGTCCTCGCCGAAACGGCCGGTCAGCAGGCCGGAGGCCAGCGGCACCCGGGCCAGGATGCCCACCTGCGCGGCGGCCGCGGCAGGCAGCAGCTCCTCCAGCGGCTTGCGGCGGAAGACGTTGAGGATCACCTGGATCGACTGCACGCCCTCGTGCTCGAGCGCCGTCAGGCCCTCCTGCACGGTCTCGACCGAGACGCCGTAGGCGGCGATCGAGCCGTCGGCGACGAAGCCGTCGAGGGTGTCGTAGACGCGCTGGTCTGCGTAGACCGCGGGCGGCGGGCAGTGCAGCTGCACCAGGTCGAGGGTGTCGACGGCCAGGTTGCGGCGCGAGCGGTCGACCCAGGCGCGCAGGTTCTCGGGCGTGTAGGTCTCGGCCACGAACGGGTCGGCGCGGCGGCCGGCCTTGGTGGCCACGAAGGGGCGGGCTCCCCCGCGCTCGGCCAGGGCAGCGGCGATGCGCTGCTCGGAGCGGCCGTCGCCGTAGACGTCGGCGGTGTCGAGCAGGGTCACGCCGCGGTCGAGGGCGGTGTCGAGCACCTGCCGGGCGGTGGTGTCGTCGACGTCGCCCCAGTCGGCGCCGAGCTGCCAGGTGCCCAGGCCCACGACGGAGACGGAGGAGCCGGTACGGCCGAGAGGTCGCTGTTCCATGCTCACACGCTCGCACGCAACGAGTCGGCCAGCTCACCGAGGGGGACGGCGACCTGCTCGCCGGTGGCCATCGTCTTCACCTGGGCGACGCCCTGGGCGAGGTCGCGGTCGCCCACCACCACGACGCGGGCGGCCCCCGAGCGATCGGCGGCCTTCATGGCGCCCTTGAGGCCGCGACCGCCGTAGACGGTGTCGGCGGCGACGCCGGCGACGCGCAGCTGCCCGACCAGGCGCACGGCGAACCGCTTGGCCTCCTCCCCCAGGTGCACCACGAACACGTCGATGCCCGACGCGACGTCGATGTCCAGACCCTCGGCCTGCACGGCCAGGATCGTGCGGTCGACCCCGACGGCGTAGCCGATGCCCGAGACGTCGGGCCCGCCCAGCGCGGCGGACAGGCCGTCGTAGCGGCCCCCGCCGCCGATGCCCGACTGCGAGCCCAGGCCACCGTGCACGAACTCGAAGGTGGTCTTCGTGTAGTAGTCCAGCCCGCGCACCAGGCGCGGCGCCTCGACCCAGGCCACCCCGAGGTCGGCCAGGTGCTCGCGGAAGGCGTCGTAGTGCGCCTGGGTGGCGTCGGAGAGGTGGTCGACCATCAGCGGGGCGTCGACCAGCTGGGCCTGCACCTCGGGGCGCTTGTCGTCGAGCACCCGCAGCGGGTTGATCTCGGCGCGACGCCGGGTGTCCTCGTCGAGGTCGAGCTTGCCCAGGAACGTGGTCAGCAGCTCGCGGTACTGCGGGCGGCAGGTGGCGTCGCCCAGCGAGGTCAGCTGCAGCTCGTAGCCGGTGAGCCCGAGGTCGCGGTAGCCCTGGTCGGCCAGCGCCACCACCTCGGCGTCGAGCGCGGGGTCGTCGACGCCCAGGGCCTCGACGTCGACCTGGGTGAAGTGCCGGTAGCGACCGGCCTGCGGGCGCTCGTAGCGGAAGGCCGAGCCGACGCTCCACAGCTTCACCGGCAGCGCACCGGAGTACAGCCGGTGCTCGATGAAGGAGCGCACGAGCCCGGCGGTGAGCTCGGGGCGCAGGGTCAGCGACCGGCCTCCGCGGTCGGTGAAGGTGTACATCTCCTTGGAGACCACGTCGGTGGACTCCCCCACCCCGCGGGCGAACACCGCGGTGTCCTCGAAGACCGGCGTCTCGACGTAGCCGTAGCCGGCCCGGCGCAGCGGCGCGGTGAGGGTGTCGCGGACGGCGACGAAGCGCGCGGAGTCCGGCGGCAGCGTGTCGAAGGTGCCCTTGGGGGCGACCAGGCCGCTCACAGCCCGCGGCCCTTCGGCGCAGCGCCCGGGTTCGCGGCGGCTTCGGCCAGGTAGGGGTTGGTCGCGCGCTCGCGACCGATCGTGGTGGCCGGGCCGTGCCCGGGCAGCACGACGGTCGCGTCGTCCAGGGGTAGGACGACGTCGCGCAGCGAACCCAGCATCGAGTCCCAGGAGCCGCCGGGCAGGTCGACCCGGCCCACCGAGCCGGCGAACAGCACGTCGCCGGCCAGCAGCCCCGGGGAGTCGTCGAGGTCGAGGGAGAACATGACCGAGCCCTGCGTGTGCCCGGGGGCGTGCCGCACGGTGAGGTCGACACCGGCCAGCGACAGCACCGCACCGTCGTCGAGGCTCAGCACGTCGGCCGGGTCGGGCAACCGCACCCCGCTGATCAGCGGGGCCAGCTGCGGGCCGTGCCAGCGGGCGGGGTCGGCGAGCATGCCGGAGTCGGCGGGGTGCAGGTACGCGGGGATGTCGTAGCCCTCGCAGACCGGCAGCACCGAGAAGGTGTGGTCGAGGTGGCCGTGGGTCAGCACGACGGCCACCGGCTTCAGGCCGTCGGCGGCGAGCATCTGCGCCAGCGGCTCGACGGCGTCCATCCCGGGGTCGACGACGACGCACTCGGCGCGCGGGCCGGACGCCACGGCGTAGCAGTTGGTGCCGAACGCACCGGCGGGGAAGGAGCGGATGAGCACCCGAGCAGGGTACGTCCCGGCGCCGACACGACCTGCGTCCCAGCCGGAGTCCCAGCAGGTGGCCAGGGAGGCTTGCCTAGACTCCGCACCCGTGGTCAGCAACAAGCAGCGCCGTCAGGCCGCCCAGCGGCACCTCCAGCGTCAGCTCGAGCGGCGGGCCGCGCAGCAGCGCCGCCGTCGCCGCACCCTGCTGATCGGCGGCACGGTCGCCGCCGTCGTCGTGGTCGTGGGTGCTGCGCTGCTCATCACGGGCACGAGCGGGGACGACGACGCCACCGCCAGCCCCAGCAGCTCGGCGGCCGCCACCAGCGCCGCGGCCTCGCCCACGCCGGGTCCCGGCGCCGAGCGCGCCGGGCAGACCACCACCGCGGGGTCGTGCACCTACACCTACGACGCGCAGGGCAGCTCCGGCTCGACCGCGGTCGACGCCCCCAGCGGTGACCTGCCCACCGGCACCCAGGCCGAGACCATCGCGACGAGCGCGGGCGCCATCGGCGTCACCCTGGACTACACCGGTGCCGGCGCCTGCGCCGCCGACAGCTTCGCGACGCTGGCCTCGCAGGGCTTCTTCGACAACACCCCGTGCCACCGGCTGACCACCTCCGACGGCCTGAAGGTGCTGCAGTGCGGCGACCCGTCGGGCACCGGCACGGGCGGCCCCGGCTACTCGTTCCCCACCGGCACCGACGGCAGCGAGACCTACGGCCGCGGCGTGCTGGCGATGGCCAACAGCGGCCAGGGCACCGACGGCAGCCAGTTCTTCCTGGTCTACGGCGACAGCCAGCTGCCCCCGAACTACACCGTCTTCGGCTCGATCGACGAGTCGGGCCTCGGGGTGCTGGACACCATCGCCGCCGCGGGCGACGACAGCTCCAACGGCCCCGGCGACGGCGCCCCGAACACCCCGGTCACGATCACCGCGGTCACCCCCGCGGCGTAGCCGCGTGGTGGCGCACCCGCCGAGCGGGTGCGCCACCACGCGGGCCTCGGAGGTGCCCCACCCGCGTGCGCGCGCACCACGGCCGGGCGTGCGCACGGACGACCGGGCCGGCCTCCGCGTTCAGCGCGTCGGCGTCAGCCGCACAGCGCCGCGGGAGCCTGCACGGTCGACCAGCTCGACCCGCATCACGCGGTGACGCGCTCCACGTCGAAGACGCCCTCGACGTTGCGGACGGTCTGCAGCACGGCGCCCAGGTGCGCGGGGTCGGCGAGCTCGAAGGTGAAGCGGCTGACGGCCACCCGGTCACGGCTGGTCTGCACCGAGGCGGACAGGATGTTGACCCGCTCGTCGGCGAGGGCCTTGGTGACGTCGGAGAGCAGCCGGTGCCGGTCGAGGGCCTCCACCTGGATGGCCACCAGGAACACCGCGCCGGGCTGCGCGGCCCAGGAGACCTCGACCAGCCGCTCGGGGGTGCGCTGGAGGTCCTCGGCGTTGGTGCAGTCGGTGCGGTGCACGCTGACGCCGCCGCCGCGGGTGACGAAGCCCAGGATCTCGTCGCCGGGCACCGGGGTGCAGCACTTGGCGAGCTTGGCCCACACGTCGGTCATGTCGGTGACGACGATGCCGGGGTCGCCGCTGGCCGAGCGGGCCACCGAGCGGCGGGTGGGGATGGCGGTCTCGGCGATGTCCTCGGTGGCGCCCTCGGAGCCGCCCAGGGCGACCAGCAGCTTCTCGACGACGGAGCCGGCCGAGACCTGGTTCTCCCCCACCGCGGCGTAGAGGGCGCTGACGTCGGCGTGGTGCAGGTCGGCGGCGAGGGTGGCGAGGGCGTCGCCGCCCATGAGGCGCTGCAGCGGCAGGCCGGCCTTGCGCATGGCCTTGGTCAGGGCGTCCTTGCCGGCCTCGACGGCGTCCTCGCGACGCTCCTTGGTGAACCACTGCCGGATCTTGGTGCGGGCGCGCGAGGAGCCCACGAACTCCAGCCAGTCGCGGCTGGGGCCGGCCGTCGGGGACTTGGAGGTGAACACCTCGACGGTGTCGCCGTTGGACAGCTTGGAGTCCAGCGACACCAGCGAACCGTTCACCCGGGCGCCGATGCAGTGGTAGCCGACCTCGGTGTGCACCGCGAACGCGAAGTCCACCGGGGTGGAGTTGTCGGGCAGGCTCATCACGTCGCCCTTGGGCGTGAAGACGAAGACCTCCTGCGGGCCCAGGTCGTAGCGCAGGTCCTCGAGGAACTCGCCGGGCTCCTGGGCCTCGCGCTGCCAGTCCAGCAGCTGGCGCAGCCACAGCATGTCGTCGCCGGTGGAGCCGGGCTTCATCGGCGTGACCGAGCCGCCGCCGCGCGCCTTCTCCTTGTACTTCCAGTGCGCGGCGATGCCGTACTCGGCGGTGCGGTGCATGTCGTGGGTGCGGATCTGCAGCTCGACCGGCTTGCCCTGCGGGCCGATGACCGTGGTGTGCAGCGACTGGTACATGTTGAACTTGGGCATCGCCACGAAGTCCTTGAACCGGCCCGGTACCGGCTGCCAGTGGGCGTGCATGATGCCCAGTGCCGCGTACACGTCGCGCACCGAGTCGACCAGGATGCGGATGCCGACGAGGTCCCAGATGTCGGTGAAGTCGCGGCCGCGCACGATCATCTTCTGGTAGATCGAGTAGTAGTGCTTCGGGCGCCCGGTGACGGTGGCCTCGACCTTGGCGCCCTTGAGCTGCTCGGTGACCGCGCTGGTGACCTCGGCGAGGTAGGTGTCGCGCGAGGGCGCCCGCTCGGCGACCAGGCGCACGATCTCGTCGTAGCGCTTGGGGTAGAGCGTGGCGAACGCGAGGTCCTCCAGCTCCCACTTGATGGTGTTCATGCCCAGCCGGTGCGCCAGCGGGGCCAGGATCTCCAGCGTCTCGCGGGCCTTCTTCTCCTGCTTCTCGGGCGGGAGGAAGCGCAGCGTGCGCATGTTGTGCAGCCGGTCGGCCAGCTTGATGACCAGCACCCGGGGGTCGCGGGCCATCGCCACGATCATCTTGCGGATGGTCTCGGCCTGGGCGCCGTCGCCGAACTGCACCTTGTCGATCTTGGTCACGCCGTCGACGAGGTGGGCGACCTCCGGGCCGAAGTCGGCGGTGATCGTGTCCAGCCCGACGCCGGTGTCCTCGACGGTGTCGTGCAGCAGGGCGGCCACCAGCGTGGTGGTGTCCATGCCCAGCCCGGCCAGCACGGTGGCCACGGCGAGCGGGTGCGTGATGTAGGGGTCGCCCGACTTCCGCTTCTGCGTGGAGTGGGCCTCCTCGGCGACGTCGTAGGCCCGCTGGAGCAGGGCGAGGTCGGCCTTGGGGTGGCTCTGGCGGTGCAGCGCCGCCAGCGGCTCGAGCACGGGGCGCACGATCGTCGAGCGCTGGCCGGCGACGATGCGGCGGGCCAGGCGGTCGCGCACGCGGCGCCGCGGCACCGTGTCCAGCACCGAGGCGGTCGACTCGGCCGGCTCGGGGGCCTCGACCGCGCGCGTGACGGGCAGCTGCAGTGCCGGCCGCTCGGGCAGGGCGGCCCGCTGGGGCGCCCCGGCGTCCGCCTGGTCGGGCGCCGCGCCGGCGGCCTCGACCTCGGGCGCGACCTCGGATGCCACCTCGGATGCCATGGCTGCTCCTGGGTCCTGGCGGGACGGGACCCCCACCATGCTAGCCACGCCCCCCGGGCACCGGACCGCCCGGGAGGGTGAGCCCGTTCACGTGGTCCAGAGGGTGTGCACGGTGTGCGGCCGCAGCCGCTCGCGACCGCCCAGCGCCGGCAGCTCGACGACGACGGAGACGGCGCTGACCACCCCGCCCAGCTTCTCGACCAGCCCAGCGGCTGCCTCGAGCGTGCCGCCGGTGGCCAGGACGTCGTCCACCAGCAGCACCCGCTGGCCCGGCAGCACGGAGTCGGTGTGCAGCTCGAGCGTCGCGGTGCCGTACTCCAGCGCGTAGTCGGCCGACACGGTGGCGCGCGGCAGCTTGCCGGCCTTCCGGATCGGCACCACGCCGGTGCCGGCGGCCAGGGCGACCGCGGCGGCCAGCAGGAAGCCGCGGGCCTCGACCCCGGCGACGACGTCGAACCCGCGGTCGCCGGCACCGGTGCGCAGGGCGCCCACCCGGGGGTCCTCCAGCACCGAGGCGGCGAGGGCGTCGACCACGCGCCGGAAGGCGCCCGCGTCGCCGAACACCGGGGTCAGGTCGCGGAACACGACCCCGGGCTCCGGGAAGTCCGGGATGTCGACCGCGATGGCCGCGATGACCTCGTCGATCGGCGGCTCGTCGACCGGCTGCTGGTCGGTCGCCGACCCGCTCACCGCCGCTTGCCGCGGGAGCGGTCGGGCCGGGCCCCGGGCTTCGGGGCGGCCACCGTGCGGGTGACCGACGCCGGGGACTCGACCTGCTCCACGGCCTCGGGGCGCTCGGGCAGGTCGCCCCGGTCGGCGACGGCCACGGCCGACCGGGCCGGCCGGGCCCGCCGGGCGCTGGCCACGGGGCCGGCGACGGCCCCGCTGCCGGCGGTGCGGGCGTCGGCGGCGCGCCGGGCCAGCACGCGCTTGCGCAGCGCCTGGACGCCGGGCTCGCGGGCCTTGAGGTCGGCGAGGATCGGGGTCGCCAGGAAGATCGAGCTGTAGGTGCCGGCGGCCAGGCCGACGGTCAGCACCAGCGCGAGGTCCTGCAGCGTGCCGACGCCGAGCAGCCCGACGCCGACCACGAGCAGCCCGAGCACGGGCAGCAGCGCGATGACCGAGGTGTTGATCGAGCGCATGAGGGTCTGGTTGATGGCCAGGTTGGCGGCCTCGCCCCAGGTCATGCGGGCGCCCTTCTCGAGGTCCTTGACGTTCTCGTCGACCTTGTCGAACACCACGACGGTGTCGTAGAGGCTGAACCCGAGGATGGTGAGGAAGCCGATGACCGTCGACGGCGTGACCTCGAAGCCGACGATCGAGTAGACGCCGGCGGTGAGCACGATGTCGTGGGCGAGCGCGGCGATCGCGCCCACCGCCATCTTGGGCTGGAAGCGGATGGCCAGGAACACCACGACCGCGGCCAGGAACACCACGAGGGCGATGAGCGCCTGGCTGGTGATGTCCCGGCCCCAGTCCGCGCTCACCGACTCGACGGTGACCTGCGAGGCCTCGGTGCCCGCGGCGTCGGCGATGGCCGAGGCCACCGTGGCCTCGCCGGCGTTGTCCAGGGCCCCGGTGCGCAGCAGCACGGTGTTGCCGCCGACCAGCTGGGCGGTGGAGACCTGCGCGCCGGCGTCCTCGGCCGCGGTGCGGATCTGGCTGATCTCGTCGGAGGTCCCGGCCACCCGGAAGCTGTTGCCGCCCTCGAAGTCGATGCCGAAGTTGAAGCCCCGGAAGACCATCGAGGCCAGGCAGACCAGCACCACGACGGCGGTGACCTTGTACCAGAAGCGGCTGCGCCCGACGACGTCGAGACCGGCTTCGCCGTTGTAGAGCCGGTGGGCCAGCGAGGCCTTGCGGCGGGTCGGGGCGGCGGACTCCCCCTCGGCCGGCAGCCCGGCGTCGGCGAGGGCGTCGTCGTCGGCGTCCCGCGCGGCGTCGCGGCGGGCGTCGGCGTCGTCGGTGGAGGCGTCGACCGCACCGGCGTCGAGGTCGGTGAGGTCCTCGTCGACGCGGTCGTCGACGCGGTCGTCGACGCGGTCGTCGTCCGGGCGCTCGCCGTCGCGGGGGGTGCCGGTCATCGGTCGCTCCTGTCGGTGCTGGCGGTGGCGCCGGCCGCGGCCTTGGCGCGCTGCCCGGGCCGGGCGCCCGGGCGGGGCGCGGAGACCGCGCGGCGGGTGACGTCGACCCGGCCGAGCCCGGAGAACCGGCTGGACCCGAAGGACTTGAACCTGCTGAGCACCGCCATGAGCGGGTGGGTGAACAGGAAGACCACGACGAGGTCGAGCACGGTGGACAGGCCCAGCGTGAACGCGAAGCCCTTCACGTCGCCGATGGCGAGCACGTAGAGGATCGCGGCGGCCAGGAAGCTGACCGCGTCGGCCGACAGGATCGTGCGCCGGGCACGCACCCAGGCCCGCGGCACGGCCGAGCGCAGGGTGCGGCCCTCGCGGATCTCGTCCTTGAGCCGTTCGAAGTAGACGACGAACGAGTCGGCGGTGATGCCGATGCTCACGATGAACCCGGCGATGCCGGCCAGGCTCAGGCTGAACCCGATCTCGCGGCCCAGCAGCACCAGGCTGGCGTAGACGACGACCGCGGACAGCACCAGGCTGGCGATCATCACCAGGCCGAGCAGGCGGTAGTACAGCAGCGCGTAGACGAACACCAGGGCGACGCCGATGGCGCCGGCGATGAGCCCGGCCTCGAGCTGCTCCGCGCCGACCTCGGTGGTGATGGTCTGCGCGGTGGCCTGGGTGAAGGTCAGCGGCAGGGCGCCGTACTCCAGCTGGTTGGCCAGCGTCTCGGCGTCGGTCTGGGTGAAGTTGCCGGTGATCTGGGTGCTGCCGCCGGTGATCGCGCTCTGCACGGTCGGGGCGGACACCACGCGGCCGTCGAGCACGATGGCGACCGCGCTGCGCGCCGCGGCGGCCTGGGCGGTGTAGGTCGCCCAGGTCGAGGAGGCCTGCGAGTTGAAGTCGACGGTGACGACCCACTCGCCGGTCTGCTGCATGGTGCCGGCGCTGGCCGAGGTCACGTCGGTGCCCTCGATGACGGTCGGGCCGAGCAGGTACTTGGTGCTGCCGTCCTCCGAGCAGGTCGCCAGGTAGGAGTCGGGCAGGTCGACGTCGCGGGCGGCGTCCTCGTCGTCGGAGCAGGTGAGGGTCGCGTACTCGGCGGCCGCCTGCTCCTGGGTCACCGGGGTGGACGACGCCGCCCCGTCGCTGCCCGACCCCGAGGTCGCGGCCGCGTCGCCACTGGTGGGCGCCGCGGTGGGGGCTGCGGTGGTGCCGGCGGCGGTCGTGGCGGCGGCCGAGGTGGTGTCGTCGGCGGCCAGCGAGTCCGGTGCCGGCGCGCTCGAGGCCGGTGCGGTGGTGACGGCGGCGTCGCCGGAGGGCGCCGCCGTCTCGCCGGTGGGGTCGCCGGTGGGATCCGCGGTGGGATCGGCGGTGGGGCTGGCTGCGGGGTCGGTGGGGGTCGCGTCGGTCGGGGTGGCCGAGGGGTCCGCGGCGGGCGCGGCCGCCTCGGGACCCTGCAGCACCGGCCGGAACCGCAGCTGGGCGGTCTGGCCCAGCTCCCGCGCCTGGTCGCCGTCCTCGCCGGGCACCGAGATGACGATGTTGGAGTCGCCCTCGGTGACCACCTCGGCCTCGGCGACGCCCAGGCCGTTGACCCGCTGCTCGATGATCTGCCGGGCCAGCTCCAGGTCCTCGCGGCTCGGCGTGCCGCCACCGGGCACGGCAGCGGTCAGCGTCACCGTGGTGCCGCCCTGCAGGTCCAGACCCAGCTGCGGGGTCCGCTGCGAACCGGTGAAGAAGATCAGGCCGTACATGACGGCCACGATCAGGACGAACGCCCCGAAGTAGCGGGACGCCGGGAGCTGGCGGGAGGCCATGTCAGTCCTTGCGGTGGGACGGGTCGCCGTCGCCGTCGACGAAGCCGGTGCGCTCGTCGGCCGGGGGCACGACCTCGCCGGCCTGGGCGTCGAGCACGGCGCCGTCGGGCGTGCGCACCTCCATGACGGCCGGCCGCGCGAAGGTGGCGACGACGCCGGGGGCGATCTCGATGTCGACGGTGCCCTCGCCGAGCGCGGCGACCGTGCCGTGCAGGCCGCTGGTCAGCATGACCGGCGTGCCCACGGCCAGCTGCTCCTGCAGCGCCTGGGCGTTCGCGGCCATCTTCTTGCGCTGCCGGGCGGGCAGCACGATGAGCAGGCCGAAGGCGAGCACCAGCAGGATGAGCGGGAAGAACTGCTCCACGGTTGTCGTGCCTCTCCACCGCGCCGGTTCGGCGCGGTTGTGCGGCCACCCGGGAGGGCGACCACGTCGGGGACGTCGGCTGCGGTGCGCCCGCGGGCGCGACCGGCGCAGGGCGCGCGTCACCCAGGGGTGTGCGCACCAGCGCGCAGGAGTCTAGGCGTCGAAGAGGGTGGGCGGTGCAGCCTGGTCGCCGGGCGCGCCCTGCGGGACGCCGCCGCGCAGCCACACGCCTTCGGGGACCGGCAGGCCCAGGTGCGCCCAGGCCGCCTCGGTGGCCACCCGGCCGCGGGGGGTGCGGGCCAGCAGACCGGCGCGCACGAGGAAGGGCTCGCAGACCTCCTCGACGGTGTGCGGCTCCTCCCCCACAGCGACCGCGAGGGTGGCCACGCCGACCGGGCCGCCGTTGAACTTGGCGACCAGGGCGTGCAGCACCTCGCGGTCGAGCCGGTCCAGGCCGAGCTCGTCGACGTCGTAGAGCGCCAGGGCGGCCCGCGCCACGGGCAGGGTGATCCGCCCATCGGCGCGCACCTCGGCGTAGTCGCGCACCCGGCGCAGCAGCCGGTTGGCGATCCGCGGGGTGCCGCGCGAGCGCCCGGCGATCTCCGCGGACCCGGCGGCGTCGATCGCGACGCCGAGCAGGTCGGCGCTGCGGCGCAGCACCGACTGCAGGTCCTCGGTCGAGTAGAACTCCATCTGCCCGACGAACCCGAAGCGGTCGCGCAGCGGGCCGGTGAGCAGCCCGGCGCGGGTGGTGGCGCCCACCAGCGTGAACGGCGAGATCTCCAGCGGGATGGCGGTGGCCCCGGGGCCCTTGCCGACCACGACGTCGACCCGGAAGTCCTCCATGGCCATGTAGAGCAGCTCTTCGGCCGGCCGGGCGATGCGGTGGATCTCGTCGATGAACAGGACGTCGCCCTCGCCGAGGTTGGACAGCATCGCGGCGAGGTCGCCCGAGCGCTCGATGGCCGGGCCCGACGTGATCTTCACGGTGGTGCCCAGCTCGGCGCCGATGATCAGCGCCAGCGAGGTCTTGCCCAGCCCGGGCGGGCCCGAGAGCAGCACGTGGTCCGGCGGCCGGCCGCGCCGCTTGGCGCCCTCGAGCACCAGGTCGAGCTGGCGGGCGACCTTGGGCTGGCCGACGAACTCGCCCAGGGAGTGCGGGCGCAGCGCCGACTCGACGACCCGCTCCTCCTCCCCCGCCCAGGGGCTGGCGTCGGAGTCGGTCACGACCGGCCCAGCAGGCGCAGCGCCTGGCGCAGCAGGACGGCGACGTCCACGCCGCCGGTCTCGCTGATCTGCTCCTCGACGACCGGGGCCAGCTGGGCGAGCGCGCCCTCGGCCTCGCGCACGCTCCAGCCCAGCCCGACGAGGGCGGTGGTGAGCTGGTCCCGCCACGGCGCGACGGGGGCCACCGCGGCCGACCCCGTGGCGCCGGCGGCGGCGGCCACGGCGTCGAGGCTGGTGTCGCCGGTGGACGCGCCGATGCGGTCGCGCAGCTCGAGCACCAGGCGCTCGGCGCCCTTCTTGCCGATGCCGGGCACCTGCATGAGCGCCTTGAGGTCGCCGGTGGCGACCGCGCGGCGCACGTCGCGGGGCGGGTGGATGGCCAGCACGGCCTGCGCCAGCCGCGGGCCGACGCCGTTGGCGGTCTGCAGCAGCTCGAACAGCTGCCGCTCGTCGTCGTCGGCGAAGCCGTAGAGGGTCAGCGAGTCCTCGCGCACGACCAGGCTGGTCGCCAGCCGGGCGGCCTCGCCCACCTGCAGCCGGGCGATGGTGCCCGGCGTGCACTGCACGGCCAGCCCGATGCCGCCGACCTCGACGACGGCGCCGTCGGGGCCGACCGCGGCGACCCGCCCGGCGACGCTGGCGATCACCGCCCGCTCCCGATGCCCTGCCAGCGGCCCGGCCGCACGGCCGAGCGGGTGGCCACCGACAGCGGCACGGGCGCGACCCCGGCACCGGCGGCCAGCGCGGCGACGCGCAACCGGTCCGACGTCGGGCCTCGCCACACGTGGCAGACCGCCAGGGCCAGCGCGTCGGCGGCGTCGGCCGGCTTGGGCGGGGTGTCCAGCCCGAGGACCCGGGTGACCATCAGCGTGACCTGCTCCTTGTCGGCGCGGCCGCTGCCGGAGATGGCGGCCTTGACCTCGCTCGGGGTGTGCCAGTGCACCGGCAGGCCGGCCTGCGCCCCGGCGAGCGCGGCGACGCCGGCGGCCTGGGCGGTGCCGGTCGCCGTCCCCTTGTTGTTCTGGTGGAAGACCCGCTCGACGGCGACGACGTCGGGCCGGTGCTCGCGCAGCAGCGCGGTGACCTCGGTGTGCACCTGCAGCAGGCGCAGCTCCAGGGCCAGGGTGGGGTCGCTGCGGACCACCCCCACGCCGACCGCCGTGGGCCTGGCGCCGGGCCGACCGTCGACGACGCCCCACCCGCACCGGGTCAACCCCGGGTCGATCCCCAGCACGCGCACGGCTCCCCCTCGGACGAACAGGTGTTCGACAGGTTACGTGCCGGCGGGCGCCGACCCGGGAGCGACACGTCAGGCGTCGGCGGTGACCTTCTCCATGACCTCGTCGGACACGTCGTAGTTGGCGTAGACGTTCTGCACGTCGTCGCAGTCCTCGAGGGCGTCGATGAGCCGGAACACCTTGCCGGCGGCCTCCTCGTCGAGCTCGACCTGCACGCTGGGCACGAAGGCGGCCTCGGCGGAGTCGTAGTCGATGCCGGCCTCCTGCAGGGCGGTGCGCACGGCGACCAGGTCGGTGGGCTCGCTGACCACCTCGAAGGTGTCGCCCAGGTCGCGCACCTCCTCGGCACCGGCGTCGAGCACGGCCTCCATGACGGCGTCCTCGCTGGTGCCGGCGGCCGGGACCACGACGACGCCCTTGCGGCTGAACATGTAGGCCACCGAACCCGGGTCGGCCATCGAGCCGCCGTTGCGGGTCATGGCGGTGCGGACCTCCATGGCCGAGCGGTTCTTGTTGTCGGTCAGGCACTCGACCAGCACCGCGACACCACCGGCGGCGTAGCCCTCGTAGGTGATGCCCTGGTACTCGACGCCACCGGCCTCCAGGCCCGCACCGCGCTTGACCGCACGGTTGATGTTGTCGATCGGCACCGAGGACTTCTTGGCCCGCTGCACCGCGTCGAAGAGGGTGGGGTTGCCGTTGACGTCACCGCCGCCGGTGCGCGCCGCGACCTCGATGTTCTTGATCAGCTTGGCGAAGAGCTTGCTCCGCTTGGCGTCGATCCCGGCCTTCTTGTGCTTGGTCGTCGCCCATTTGGAGTGGCCGCTCATGCTGTCTCCTCGCTCGCAGGTCGGGAGTCCGTCAGGACCGCTCGCGCACCAGATCCACGAAGAACCGGTGCATGCGGGTGTCGCCGGTGAGCTCCGGGTGGAAGCTGGTGGCGACGACGTCGCCCTGGCGGACGGCCACGATCCTACCGTCGGCCGGTCCGCCCTCGACCCGGGCGAGCACCTCGACGGTGTCCCCCGCCTCCTCGACCCACGGCGCGCGGATGAACACCGCGTGCACGGGCGGGCCGGGCAGGCCCGCCACCGCGACCTCGGACTCGAAGCTGTCGACCTGCCGGCCGAAGGCGTTGCGCCGCACGGTGACGTCCAGGCCGCCGATGGTCTGCTGGTCGGCGGGTGCGTCCAGCAGCCGGTCGGCCAGCAGGATCATCCCGGCGCACGACCCGTACGCCGGCAGCCCGCCCCGGACGGCGCCGCGCAGCGGCTCGAGCAGGCCCCACCGGTCGGCCAGCTTGGCGATGGTCGTGGACTCACCGCCCGGGAGCACCAGGCCGTCGAGCCCGTCGAGCTCGCCCGGACGACGCACGGCCGTCGTCCGGGCGCCCTGCTGCTCCAGCACCGCCCGGTGCTCCCGGACGTCGCCCTGCAGGGCGAGCACCCCGATGGTCGGGGTGCTCACCACCCGCGCGAGCTGTACTTCTGGTCGGCCGGCAGCGTGTCGACGTTGATGCCGACCATGGCCTCGCCCAGCCCGCGGCTGACCTTGGCGACCACGGCCGGGTCGTCGTGGAAGGTGGTGGCCTGCACGATGGCCGCGGCGCGCTGGGCCGGGTCGCCGGACTTGAAGATGCCCGAGCCGACGAAGACGCCCTCGGCGCCCAGCTGCATCATCATCGCCGCGTCGGCCGGGGTGGCGATGCCGCCGGCGGTGAACAGCACGACGGGGAGCTTGCCGGTGCGGGCCACCTCGGCGACGAGGTCGTAGGGCGCCTGCAGCTCCTTGGCCGCGACGTACAGCTCGGTCTCGTCGAGGGTGCCCAGCGCCCGGATGCCCGCGCGCAGCGCGCGCATGTGCCGGGTGGCCTCGACGACGTTGCCGGTGCCTGCCTCGCCCTTGGAGCGGATCATCGCCGCGCCCTCGGAGATGCGGCGCAGCGCCTCGCCCAGGTTGGTGGCCCCGCAGACGAAGGGCACGGTGAAGGCGGACTTCACGATGTGGTGCGCCTCGTCGGCCGGGGTGAGCACCTCGGACTCGTCGATGTAGTCGACCCCGAGGGACTGCAGCACCTGGGCCTCGACGAAGTGCCCGATGCGGGCCTTGGCCATGACCGGGATGGAGACCGCGTCGATGATCCCCTGGATCATGTCGGGGTCGCTCATGCGGGCGATGCCGCCCTGGGCGCGGATGTCGGCGGGCACGCGCTCGAGCGCCATGACCGCCACGGCGCCGGCGTCCTCGGCGATCCGGGCCTGCGCGGCGTCGACGACGTCCATGATCACGCCGCCCTTGAGCTGCTCGGCCATGCCGCGCTTGACGCGGTCGGTCCCCGTGCTGGCGGGGGTGGCG
>Ga0325401_1002280_pt1 | contig 16973 bp, 18 predicted proteins | sample PopdelMetagenome_FD_205666 | JGI IMG/M metagenome (GOLD analysis project Ga0325401, IMG submission 205666) | Populus deltoides microbial communities from Bellville, Georgia, United States - Xylem-PdKOR-R2 | ecosystem: Host-associated > Plants > Phyllosphere > Stem > Wood/Secondary xylem | place...
CAAGTCTGTCCATGTTAGCGGCTGTGAGGGAAAGCATAGACATGCCATTTGAATTTAATACGATGTTCGAGTCTCTATCTCTTGCTCGAGTGCTCTATTTATACTCAATGTTGTAAACACCACATAGGTCGGCATATCTGAAAACATGTTTGAACTGTCTTGAGAAATTCTGATTGGTATTATTTGGTGGAACTACTATATAGCTGCGCCTAAGCACATTTTTATGCATGAGCCTGCCATAGCACTCTGGAGTTGAAGAAATTACTAGGCAGTTCGTTTTTATAAATTACTCTTATGCGGTCATCTTTTTCAAATAAAATTGACCAACAGTTTGAGACGTTTTTAAAAGTGTTTAGGTAATATTCCTATTGCAAATGCCTGCATGGATCCTTGCCTATACAAAGTTTTTGAAGTAGATCATGTCTAAGAAGAGGAAATTAGAGGATTTTAAGTCCGTTGCCTTGACAGAAAAATGCAGTGTCATCATCCAAATTAAGCTTCCACCAAAGCTAAAAGATCCAGGGAGTTTTTCTATCCCTTTTAGTATAGGTGATGCTAGTTTTTCTAAAGATTTGTGTGATTTAGATGCTAGTATTTCACAAATGCCCTTTTATGTGTCTACAAAACTTGGATTAAAGGAGTTAAAACCGACATCTCCTTACAGCTAGCTGACCCATCGGTGAAATATCATGTGGATATTCTTGAGAATGTGCTGATCAAAGTAAAGAAGTTTATCATTCCAGTTCATTTTATTATGTTGGAGATTGGAAAGGACACCAAGATTCCTATCATTTTAGGCCGTACTTTTCTAGCCACAGCTGGAGCTCTCATAGATGTTATGAATGGTACGCTGATCTTAAAGGTTAGTGAAAAAGAGGCTGAGTTTAATTTATTTGAAGATGTTAAACATCCTTCTTTTACTGATCATGTTTTTCAAGTTGATGTTGTAGATGGGTAAACTATTCAAGGTTTTCATGAAGAAAATTTATCGTAGGCTCAAAAAGAAATGTAAAGGATATATTTGTTTTTAAATTTGAAAGCGATAACAACATGACCCTTTATCATTTCAATCATAATTTGTTAGAACTCATAAATTTATATCTAGTCTAGCGTAATGGTTTGAGCTTGTAAAGAAATGTATTTTGCAAGTCTATGACTACCGAATCAACTACATATTATTATTCATACATTTAAAACACGACCTAAAAGATATGGTGTGTGTGTGGGTGCTTGTATGTTTTTTTCCTCTAAATTTCATGTTTTTTTAGTTCAGGTTCGTTGATCATCTTAGAGTGGAGGCTGTCTGATTAACTGTTTTCCATCATATGAACAAGATGCTAAAACATTGTTTAGAGAAAACATCAAATTATTTTTGAAATCAAAAGACAAGTTTAATTTTTCAGACTTGTTTTAGTGAAAGATTTTCACAAGGCTAATTTGATCACAAGGCTAATTTGATCACAACATTTTGATCAGAACCATGGATTATGCGAAGTTATGAGGGTCAATTTTTCTCTTATCATGGAAATTGTTTTTATAACTTTGATAGTTACCAACATTCCATTCATGATATATTTCAAGTATTAATATAATGAGGAAGCTATCACTCCAGTCGCGTGGATCCAAGGTCTTCCTAACAATATACTATAGGAAGAATGAATGTTCATCATTTGCAGTGTCATCGAGAACACTTGCGGCTCCGCATACAACTTCATTTACATGGTCCCTATTATCTATCTTGGCGAGTCATCGTATGCTCTCACCATCATAGTACTTAGCCTTATATGTGATTCAATGACAAGCATCTCTGACAGACATCTCTCTCTACATGTGTCTTGACAGCACATTCAAAGTCGAACCATTGTTGATCAGTACCTTTCCCATTAAGACATCCTTGCATCATATTGTGATGTACAATGGTTTATTATGCCCAGTACCATCGGGATCTACCTCATCTTTAGTAAAATATAGACAATTTGAGGCTTGGATCCTGCCTACCAGGTGCTCTATGGTTTCTTGGTTGATACGCAAGGCATACATACCTCGTTTAATACCTTTTACATAGCCTTTCGATATGGTTCAAAGCTCTAAATCAAAGATAACATTGATATTCTAGTAGGAGTTTTCTTGAGTTGCTCAACAACGCTGTACTCACTATGTTTCATCAATTTCCTCAGTGGTGAGCTTATTTACTTTCTCTAACAGGTTAACTACCTCTTTCCCTTTAGCTTTCCTTTGTTTCTCAAGTTCCTCTAGGGTAAAACACCTCCCCGCTGTGGGTTAAGCCTCTAACTTCTACTTGAAAAATGGATGTTGGTTGCATGTTTTGGAAGGAATACCCATAATTATATGAAAAGGCATTGTAGTTTTCATCACTTGCCACTATAGGTTTAGACATAATCAATTTGGGCAACCTGTCTACAGTAAATTATATTCGGTATACTTCATTGTTCTTGCTAGGTTCATCTACCATGGAAACCTCTCTACCTAACAACATCTGTATCACCTCATTATGTAAATCTTTATATCGGTTGATCATATGCCCTTCTTCTTGGTGATACTTCTAGAAGTCCTTGCTTTTCAACCCTTCTCACAACTACCCTTCTTGTATTTAGCTTCTACCAGCATTTCATAAATCCTATCCAGAGACACATTTAAGCTCACCGGGCCTTCAATTTCCAATAAGTTTATAGATTTGCTACCAGTAGCATGATTAAGTAGTGGATTTATGTTCTCATTTAGAGCCTCCTCAAATATTATCCATTTGACTTTGATTAAATGTAAGAGCTTATTTATAAATGCATTATAAGTGTTAATGTTGTGCCCTGCGATGCTAGTGTGATACTCACATGTGAGTTCTAGTTTATACTAGTTGGGATAAGGTGGTTGTAGTGGCACAAGTGGTACTGGAGTTACATGTCTAATGCTTAGTAATTTCTAGTACATCTCACTTAAGGGTAGTAGTAATGGGGGTAATTGTTCCTAGGTTCTTTGATAATTTTTCCTTGGTCATTTTTTAGCTTGGTTGTTGACTTGGTCGCTTTGGGTTTCAAGTTTTTTGATAAAAAAAGGTGAGTTGAAGTTAATGTTGACAATTTAGGATAAAAAGGTTAGAGGACTGTAGTTTTGGAAATGTTTCTTCTTGACTCTATAACCACCATCGATATGATCAACATCTTTTTCCCTCCGAAGCCTTTTTTTATCAATGGACATGAATATTCTACCACTCTTTATCCCTTGCTATATACGTTCGGCCACATCTATAACATCAGTAAATTATTACGCCGAACTACCAATCACATACTCATAGTACGATGCCTTGAGCGTATTTGCAAATAAGATGACAATCTCTTTATCTAAAAGTGGAGGATGTACCTGTGTAGCCAGATCTCTCCATCATTGGGTGTACTCTCATATGATTTTTTTGTCTCCCTTCTCTAAAATAGCCATACTCGATCTATCACGAACAATATCCATATTGTTGCTTAATGAAAACATCCACGAGGTCTTTCTATTTTTGAATCCTTTTGTTGTCTAATCTTATATACCAGCTTAGAATTGCCCCACTCAAACCGTTCTGAAAGAAGTGTATCAATAATTTTTTTGTCATGCATGACTTCAACCATCTTGTTGCAATAAGACTTGAGGTGAGTGACAGGGTATTGAGTTCCGGTGTACTTTATGAACTTAGGTACATAAAAATGTTTTGGTACAACCATGTTCAAAACTAGGCACATCTTTGTGGCTTGTACGAGATCATACAAGTCCACTCCTTTTATAACCCTTACTCTCACTTCTAATGTTACTATCTTATTATAATCAATATCCTCAAAATACTGTCTTATTAGATTTGTTAGTGAATGCATCCATGGCTGCTGGGGTTGGTGTATATATTATTGACTATACAAATTTTATATTACACTAGGGTTCCTGATCCTGTCCAGCCATCCTTTTTTCAGGTTGAATTATTGCCTGAGTTTTGGCAAAAGTCACAAGCCGATTGGATAAACCTTCACCAAAGATGTTTTTGAGCGTTTGCTCAAGCAAGCTAGTGATGCGGGCCATGTTAATCTTCAAGGAGTCCAACTCTTGGAAGTGAGCACCACGGTGAGCACGTTCTTCATCTATCATGTTTGTTTGTCGAAGTCGCGTGTTGTGAACTCTATAGATTTGGGCTTTTTAGGGATCTATATTTCTACCTGAATATGTATACATGACATTTAAAATCCCAAAGAATGAATACATGTATGCTTATGGATGTAAGTGTATTTACATGTACATTGAATATGGATTAACCTATTCAAAAAGCTAATCTATGACTTTCTTGTTGAATACGAGTAGAATTCATAGTTTGAAGAATTTGAGGAGATCTTTCCTAAGTCCTTATCTTAGTTGAATTTCATACACATTGGAAATGATAGCATAAAAAATAGATCGAAGCTCTTTTTATTCAACAAAAGCAAATAATTCTTACAAGGAGTTTTTTACATATGTAGGTAAGACTCCTATGTATCTCTACTTATTCTCAAAAGCAATCCTCTTATTAGATATATTTTTTATGAAAGCTGAAACATCATTTAAGTACTTCTCGTATTTGTTAACACTGTTGTGGATTAGAGAGGCCTCCACTCGCAATTCATTTACCCTTAAAACATTTTATCGGTACTTGTTTGTATGCTCTCTTTTGCAATGGAATAAAGTGTTGTCTTGAAGCAATGCATTGTTGCTTGTGGCTAGTGACTCGTTGTTCCTATTCATCATTTGAGTTATCCTTTCAAGCTGTTGGAACTGGTCTCTAGCCCCATAAAGTTCTTCTCGTTCAATTTCAAGCTTAGTTATCTTCGTGTTCATTTGTACATCGAGTCTATTGATGTGATCTTGCCATTCTTTAAACTTCTGTCTCAGCTCGCTTAGTTCTCCATTAACTTCTTGATACTGCTCTTTCAGTTTCTTCAATTCCTCATTCTGGATTTCTAGCTCGGATTAAACTATGGAGACCCCTTCTATCAAGGTAATTGCTTTATCCTGGTACTCCTTCATGTCTTATTTGGTTACCCTTCTAGCTTCTCTTTCATCATCAGATTGGATCTTGTACTAAGCTTTTACGCTTTTTTCTTTCTCAATGTTGAGATTGGTCAACTTGTTCTTTTGTTTCTCAGCTTTTAACCTTTTTTTTATTACCCTTTTTTTTTTAAAAGCAACTAGTTCTTTGTTAGCATTTGCTTTGCTTCTGGAGACCTTTTTTAGAGCAACTAGTTCTTTTTCCATCATCATATGCTTGTTCACCAGATCATTATACTTGGCCATTCTTTCCTTCAATTATTCTTGGATTCCCTATGTAATTCTCTTGGACTTCTTAGTCATGTCCTGTCATTCACTAATCATCTCGTAATTGTTCTTTCCCAATTTCAAGTTTTGTATTAATACATATATTTGTTCATATTTTTCTCTTAACTACTAGTCCAAAAAGACCTTCATCTTTTTTTTTTCTAATAGCTAGTTTTTAAGAACTTATGTTGACTCTTGTTATTACTTAGCTTATCCAACTCATATCACAACTTCTTTTCATTGCTAACCCTCTTTTTCTTGGGTTCCCTAGTGATAAATGGTTCAACTTTGCTAACTATCATTGGGCCTTGTATTCCTAAACCTTCAAGTAACTCGAACAATCCACCATTTATCCAAACTAAGTAATTAAAGCTAATTGAGGATTCAACCTCATCTTCATCTATGTGGACTAGTACAAACTGTTTCCAATCATATCTGATAGCCTCTAATTCTGCTAGAGAGCTAGAATTCTTGAAAAACCCAGTATATTCAGCTAAACCCCAAGTCTTTGGCACATGTTGAATCACTGTAAATTTCTTGGAAACTAATAAAAGTAAATAGCTGATGTAACCAATTAACCCAATCAGTTGGACCCATGCTTTATTTTCATAACTTATGATATATGAGGAATTCTTACCCAAAGAGCTTTCCACCTAAAGTTATTATAAGGGACAACCATATATTTCTCTACCCATGGCTTTTCATCCAAGTTACTCAAGTCCTCACTCAAGACTAGCTTAAATGGCCTCATATTAAACCACTAAAAATTATCAAGAAAATTCTCTTAGGGTTTCCAAATTACTCACTATCCATATGAATAACAAGGAAATGCAACATCGCATCACTACCTTTCTATGTAGTCTATAGTGGTTCAGTGACAAGAAAGTTTCAACCAATATAGTTGTAGTAGGGTTATTCCTTATTTGTTCATATTCAACAAAGGCATTGATGACTTCCACACTAATGATCCTAGCAGCTTTTGAAGGAAATAAAACAAACTCAAAGATGGAAAAAGTGACCGCTTATTATCTCTTTCTCCTAACTTTCCCTCATTTTTATCTGCCTTTAGCTTAGTTTCAATGAGCTTCCAGTTAAACCCACCATTAGTTGTCCTATATTGGTCAACTTGGTCTAGGTGCAGTAATTTATCAATTTTGATAGTCATGTCCCCAATTCTTTGTTTAAAATACACCTTGTGAGAGTCGTTTGGAAAATTCAGGATCTGAGCATATTCCTTGATAGTGGGGGTTATGTTGATATCATTGAAAGTGAAGCATTTGTAACCTAGGTCCTAGAAATATAACAGGGATTTGACTACATAAATTTATACTGAAAGCTTATCGAATGAGCAATTCTCTCATAACTTCTCTTTAAAAGGATCTCGTCCACATATCCTAGGAATGATATAAGGTTTTCCATGTTATTCACCGAGCTATGTACTTTGGTCATGCGTGGTAATTCCCTAGCCTTGGTTCTTGCAAAGTTCCCCTTAACTAATTGCCTCATCTTGGACTTTTGTCTATATCGAAAAAAGGTTATAAAAGTCATGGTCTTAACTTGGATAAATCCTACAGAGTTCAGGATTTTGATCAGGCCTGCTTTGATCTAAAATGAATTATTATGAAGTCGACATCCTAAGAGTAGTTTCTAGCCACTATATAAAGGGTAGGCGTACTACCTGGTCTCAAAAGGGTTTATAATTTGCCTAGTGACCATCTCTTGTGAAGGCAATATAGAGATTTACAAGGAATGGTTTATGCATAATGTAACTGCCATTACCAAGTAAACTCTCAACTCATAGTTAGGTATTTCACGAATCTAAACCTTGACTGAAAGTCGTGAGGTATACTGGTACTCCCCCACCAAGCCTAGAATTAGTTTCATTCTCAAAATTAAAAATGAATGAAGGCATATTCATACCCGATGAACTTGTGCATGAGCAATATGTAAAAAAAAAATGCATGCTAAAATTAAGTTATATAGACTAACAAAATAAACAAGACAACAAACAATCACACATAAAAAATCAACAAAGCTTAGTCCAACCAGACAATTCCTCAGTGGATTTGCTATCCTGTTATGGTATGCACAGTGTTGAATGATGAGTTTTTCTCATGGATTGAAGGGGTTTGGGTTTAATTATAATTTTAAAGGAGAAGCCACCTAGTATTATGGTCATTAGAAAACGTAATAGTCTACGAGAGTCTAGGTAAAGAGACTAATTGTGTAAAGGGAAATCACCCCTTATGCACCCTACCTATGTTAGGTTGCATTATTGATTGGTTGTTATGCTAGGTTGTGTTTCTATTCATTGGTCATATATAATGTTTAAGACATATCTCCCTTCATGAGGAAGTCTATACCTTATTGGATTAAAGCTTAATTGTTCTAAGGCTCAAATTTTAACATCGTATTTATTTTCTACTCTATATCTTTAATATTTGAGGATCTACCTTACAATGTAATTTTATACCCTCAAATAATAAAGACTACAACTAATTCCTAATATTTATTTTTATTAATTCATTTGATTTAATACCGGTAGTATGCATTATATTGTAAAGTTCATACCCTAAATATTAATTAAACAAATTAATTTTTATAATGTTTTTGAAAGTTTAACCAAATCATAATAGATAATCATAAATTGGTTATGGTACTCATTTTTATATTTTCTAAAACATGATAAAAATACAAATTTTGTTTTTTTGTTTTTCATAAAAATATGCATGAAATTAGGGGTGAGCAAAAAAACCGATAAACCGAGAAATTAGAAAAAAAATAACTGAAAAAACCGAACTGGAAAAAAAAACCGAATTAATCGATTAAAAAATCACAAAAAAACTCTGGTTCGGTTCGGTTTCGGTTTCCAAAGTCTGAAACCGATTGAACCGAACCGAACCGAACCGGTTCAACTAGACTAGCACTTGAACAAAAAACTATAAATAGGATGCCTTTTCTAACCCTAAACCTAAAGCTTAAACTTTGCTCTCTGCATTCCCTAAACACAAAAGTAGCCGCCCCTCCCCCCTTCTCTCTGCATCTCTCCCCTCCCTTTCTCTTTGCATCTCTCCTCTTTGATTGGAGAAGGAGACTGAGTTGATGCAATAGAGTTGGATCGGTCGTCATTAGAGCGAGTTTAGGGTTTTTTCTTTGCAGGTGTGTGGTGGCGGCTCCAAAACAAAGTGGGGGGAAGATTAGAGAGGAAAAAATGTGATTTTTTTAACTAGCGTGTAAGGGTTTGACCCTTCCTCTTTGATTTTTTTCCTCTTGTTCAAATAATAATGTTTTGATGATTTTACATTTTAATAATAGATATCTTTTGATCTTTTCTTTTTTTTTTTTTTCCTCCAGTCAAATGATTTTTGTTCTTTCCTTTTGTTTTGTGTATCTTTTTGCAAAGTTTAATTCTTGGGCAAAGATCTAACAAAAAGAAAATCGGGATTGAATTTTTGGATATCATGCATGCCCAACCAGTTAAAAAAAGAGTCATACTTGTTGAGAAAGCCAAGATTTCTCAGAAAATAAGCACAGAAAGCACAGATATGTGAAATTAGAAATAAAAAGAAAAGAAAATCCCTGAAAAATATGATCAGTGAAAAAATCCAGAAATAATTTTTGGGTTAAATTGGTTTGGAAGGGAAAAAACGAACCGAACATGGTTGGTTCGAACCGGTTTTCGGTTCGGTTCGGTTCAAAAAATTGAAAAAAAATAATTTTGGTTTGATTGCTTATTTTGGTCCAAAACCGGACCGAACCGAAAGTGCTCACCCCTATATGAAATATTTTTCAAAATTTAGTTGTATGCATGCAAATGAAAACATATTTTATGTATTTTTTAAATGAGGATTTTTTTTATTTTTTTTCAAAATCTCGGAGAAAAACAAATATTTTTAATATTGGGTCAGTATCTTACAGTGTAATTTTATAGTTTGATGTTAGGTAAAATTATTAGAAAAACACATAAGAGACCCATAAATAATTTTAAAATGGTTCCTGAATTTTTTAGATTTTAGAAAAAATTATTTAGGGTCTATTTAGCTAGACACTAAAATATAGACAAACTAAAACTAAAAACAAAAGGCAGTAGAGCATGTTTGCAAAACACACCCTTAGCTTAAAACTAGAGGCATAAAAAATGTTTTAAGACCATGTTTGGAAAACATGCATTAAGGATAAACAATAACATTTTTCCTTTGACAAAAATAGGGCGTTCCAAATATGCCTTTAAGATTGGGTTGGGCTGGGCTTATAAGGCCCAAGGCTCAAGCCACACATAGGTTGGGATTAGGCCTAGCTCAACCTAATTATGTTGGGTCGGTAGACAACCTAAAAGGCTTTTGTTTTTTCTTATATGAACCTAGCTCAAACACACAAGCTGGGCTTGGATCAACCAATCTCTACTCCTTCAAAGGCAGGCCTTGTGGCATTAACAGGAAAGAAAAGAAGAAATGATATATGCCAGCAACCAGATTCAATTAATCTCCCATTTCTTCCCAACTTTCAAACATGAAACGTGGTAAAATATACAAGACAGTGAAGTGGAGGGAGTATACTGATGATGCGAACCCTAGCTAAATTTAATGGAATTCACGACCTCAAGATCAATCTAATCCAAGTTTGTTGAGATTTGAATGAGCTTATCACAATAAAAAAGTTGCTCCAAGGAGACAAGTAAAAGAAGTATAAATTCACAACAAAGAATGATCAATTCTTTGAAGAGTTGAAAGTTCAATCAAGAACCAAGATTGAGAAACCAAAAAGTTGGCTACAATGCTGAAAATATCATCAAAAGTCTGTCCTAAAATTATTCCTAAAGAGTATTTAAACTCCAAGTCAAAACCCTAGTTTCCCTAATGGGTCTCACATAAGTCCAATTTAAATAATAATCAACCCAAGCTAAAACTAGCCCAAACTAATTAAAATAAACTAGTCTAAAACCTAAATAAAATGTCTCATCTCAAAATAAATAAAATTTGATAGCCCAACTAATTAAATAAGACAAGTTCATTGTTTCCGTATTCTGTCTGGCAGCAGCAAAAACCCAACTTAAAATGGATGGTTCTCTCTCATCTTAATGAATTAGAAGGCTTGCCATATACCATTGGAAAGGTATAGAAGTTGAGTTTCCAAACCAACTAGAATCACATAAAAATTAGACTTGTAGCTCCAGTTATGACTAAAAAAGTAACGATAGGTCAAACTGTCCGAATCTAGTAGTCTTCTCCCAATCCTTGTGTAATGGTCTTGGTTCCACCAACAAGCCCCTCTTGAATATGAATCAGATTAATCAAGGCTTGCTCTTTATTATTACAAATCCTTTTGAAGTCCACCTTAGCTCATGTATCTTGAAGAAGTCCATTGAAAGCTTCTTTGAACTTCTTAGCCCTAAGCCTAGTAACTGGACCAACTGGAACCTCCAATGGATCTTTTGATGGTTGGATAACATCAACTGACCTTAGGCTACTAGAGTTGCTTTAATGGAAGCTGGAATCTTGAAAGGATAGACACGACAATGCTGCTGGGAAGGAAAGGAAAGGGTAGAAATTGAAAGTGTTTGTATTTGTGTAAAGCAAAGGGTGGAGAGGAGAGGTGGCAAATTATATGTGTTTGAGTTTCAATTTGGTAGGAATGAGCAAAGGGTGGGACTAGTTTTCTTTTTTTCTTTTTCTTGCTGGTTTTATGTCCTTCACTCTCGATTTTCTCTTAGTTTTCTTCCCTTTTTTCACCTTGTTTTTCATGGCTGCCCTAGGTTTGTATTTATAGGGGTTTAAGGAATGTTAGGGCTTTGAGCTGGCAAGATCATCATGGTTGATGATCAAGTCTTCATCTTGGCTGTTGATTCTTGCCTTGCAAAGCTACTTCTCAATACATTGTAGTTGTAGATTGTAATCTGCTACTTAAGTTGTGCTTTTTGTCTGTCATGATAAAGCTTTAGCAAGGTCGAGACAAATAAAAATGGCTTGCAGTCCAAGCTTAGCGTCAGAGGGGTGTAGGGGTGTATTTTTTTTTCTTGTTTGGAAAGGGTATGAGAGAGAAATAAGGTTTGAAAGGTGGATTCAGAGACAATCTCCATCGACTTGAAAGGTGATGAAGATGATGAACAATGTTACACGACATGTCGTTTGGTTTATATTTTTTTTGACAAGGCGTTGACCAAAACAACATTGTTTTGAACCAAAACATGGTCAAAACACATTGTTTCATTTAAATAAAACGACATTGTTTTGGCATTTCTATACTAAATTAGGTCATAAATTTCTCTTTTGATTTCAACCCTCAATCTTTTAATTTGTTCATTTAAGTTATTTAAATTCTGATTTTAAGAATTCCCCTTTCAAAAATTTTAGAAAGACCCCATAATTTAATGTGTTTTTCAACTTGGTCTTTCATCTCAAATATTTTCAATTTTGTCCTCAATTGACCTTGAAAAATCTATTTTCATCAATTTTATCCCTATTTTCAATCGAATTTGGTCCTCGCATATGTACGTCTTTTGTAAAGAGGTAAATTTTTTAAATTTTACCTTTAATTGACCCTTAAACTTTGATTTTTCTTGCAATTCTGTCCCTGATTTCATCTAATTGAATTTGTAAAAATTAAATATGGTCTTTTAAAATTTCAATCTTCTCAATTAAACCAAAATTAAGCTTTTAAATTTAGTTTTTCACCAATTAAGTCCTTAATAAAATTAATTTGACTTATTAAAAGTCTAATTAAGTTCTTACATTTGACTAATTCTTTTACTTTTGGCCTAAATTAAATTTTAAACTCAATTAGATCTTTAATTGAGCCTATAATTAAATCAAATTGGTCTATTAATAATCTAATTAAGTATTTAGATTTGATTTTTTTATGCAAATTCATTTGATATGCACTTAAATTAGTTTTAAATATGTGTTTTTCTTCACATTTAGGTTCTTCAATAGTGCAATTAAGCTTCCAATTTTTCACTTAAATCCCTCTTCAACCATTCTTTACCAATGAAGTTGCTGGTCCTCTTTTATTTCTATTTTTATTTTTATTTTTTTAAAATTTTATTTAAAACAAAAAAGATGATTTTGGGAGAAACCTAAAATTGAGATGTGATAGTTCATATGAGTCTTATAAGGAATGTGAAGATAAAGACCATGGATAATATCTAGTCAGCATATTAACCACTACCTAGTAAATAATCAAATGAGAGTTGGATGGTTTCATGAATTTTACCCATACTAAAGTTATTAGGGTACCACTACTCGCTCACCTAACCTAAAGTTGATATTGAGTGTGATCAAAGTGTGTTGGACTTGGTGTGAAGGAATAAATTCATATCTAATATATGCAATAAAAGGAACAAAATGCATGAGATGCAGGATCACTCGCATAAATAAACATCATATCAAACAAATAATAATAGAAAATGCACATTATCATCACAAAATAAACCAACATAGCTTAGCCTCAAAATCCCTAATAGAATCATCATTTTGTCCCAGGGGACATCACTATGTATAAAAATAGAAAAAGAACTTATCACCTAATTTTATGGTAACTAAGAACCCTAACTGGTTTTTGAAGGTTTTAAGTAAGGGATTGATTATATAATAAAGAAGATAGCTATCATCTTATACATCTTACCTAAGATAAGTAGCATTAATGTTTGTTTTTAATGAAAAAAAATGTCTAATGTACATTGAAAAAATATTTTTTCCAAAATGATTATATTATCACTCTTAGGTCGACTTCTAAGGATAAATCCCACTAAGGACAAATCCTACTAAGGACTTATTTATCATATGTCGATCCATGGATAATTGAAAAAATATTTTTCGAAGTGATTTTATTATCACTTTTAAATCAATTTCTAAGGATAAATCCCATCAAGGGTTTATTTCTCCAATGTCAATCCATAGATAACAAAATCACAATCAAAATTTATGTATTGAAAATATATTTTCTGAAATGATTTTATTATCATTTTTAGATCGATTTCTAAGGATCCATTAAATGTTTATTTATCTTATGTCAATTAATGGATAATAAAATTACCACCGAATATTTATGTGTTGACTACATACATATATAATAATCTTTTGAATTGGTTTTGTAATCATTTTTAGGTTGAATTCTAAGGATAAAACCATTGGGTTTTCTAATCCTATGGCAACTTGCAATAATAAACCATCAACAAATATTCAATCATCAAAAATTAAAACCCACAAAATAAAAGATAACAACAACAAAAAATCAAAATCAGCATCACTGTGTAAGTGGTAACTTCAAAAAAAAAATCTATAGCATCGCCTTATAACATAACAAATCAAGAACAACACTTACAAAACGTCCAAAAACAATCTACACACTTCAAACATTTCATAATCAGTCAATACTCATTAAAGTCAATCAACATGCAAAAATATTACTCAAAAACCATGTTTAAGGTTTAAAATCAACCTTTAAGAACAATTAACAGTAAAGGAGTTATTGGAAGTGGGATGAATTGTGACAGTGTGTCTGACATATGTTAGGAGGGCACAATTGCCGGTGGCGCATTATTGCATGCGCTGGCAAGGGATGGAATTACTTGAGTCACTCCGCTCAATACTCTTCTTGGTCCTCCTTCTAGTATAGACATTGTCTCCCACTATTACTCGAGGGAGGAGATCGGAGCCCCTAAAGTTTTGGTACTCATTGTTTCTTTCTTCTTCCACTAGGTTTCCTTTTTTTCAAATATTGATGTTTGTTGTTGTCATGGTTAACTTCCATGGCGTTTGGCAGCGACATAGGAAATTTGATGTGATGAGGTTGGTGTTTGGCCGGTGATGAGGACTTTGGGTTGGTGAGTCTTGGCTTGTCGAGTTTATGGCATTGGCTGCGAGAGGAGGTTCGTCAAGAAAAGAAAGGTTGGCAAAGAGAGAGGGAGAAAGTTGTGGGTAGTGGTTAACAACCTTGTCGGTGTTGGTGGCCGACAAGAGGGAGGCTCAATAGGTGATGGAGGTTTTCACAGTGGCTTAGCTAGTGTTTTTTGTGTGGGTGGTGAGCGTCAAAGAGAGAGAATGACCATATCTTCTTATTTTATGAGAGTGGCAACTAGGTTAGGAAGAATAGTCCATGGTTGTTTTTGGTGTGTAGAAGAGAAAATCTCCACTTTTTATTTTTTATTTTCTGGTATGTATTTTTAATTATGGATCCCTTATTAGCAATGATTCCTTTTAGTATTTATAGACCAAGTATTTTTGTCCCTTCCTTTTAATTGCTTGGTTCAAGCAACTTGGTTTATTTTAGTCTTATTTTCTCATGTTGTGCTTTTGATTTCTCTGTTCATTTTACTTTTATTTTGTATTTTAATTTATTTAATAAAAAAAGACATTGTCAATGCCAATTTGATGAGAAAGATTAATCAAGGATTTTAAAATGAACGCGTTAAAAACTAAACACATTGAAAGCATATTTTTGAAATTTAAATTTTTTGAAAAGACATTGAAAATCATGAAAATGAAGTCAAAAACATATTTTTAAATCATAAAATGGGCACACAAATAATTGAAAACACATTTTTTGAACTTTTTATTGTTTCTATTATTTAAAACAAATTAGGTTATAACACCCATTATCATTTCATTATCAATGTGGAATCACCATGATTGATAAAACTAATTAATCAAATATATTTAAAACTATGTAGGCCAAGTGACATTAGTGTTGTTACCAGCTAGTTTACGCTTTGATTATTTTCTTAAATCTAGATTTTACAAAATAAAAAAATAAATGGATATGATTTAAAGCATATTAAGAATGACAAAAATATATTAATTACCTTATATTATTGTCCCACCTAACACAAATTATTAAATTTGAGAAAAAAATCAATTCAAAATGAAGATAATAACTTGAAGAGTTGGGAAAATAATGATAATTTATGCATAGCTTACATGAAACGACTTTGACTAAATACCCTCTAACCTCTTCTTTTTACTTCTCTCAATCCCGTGCGCCATTATTAACCTCAAACACATATTTAGCATAGATGTATAATTATACAATATACTAAAAGGGCTCAGTGCCCCTCTTACTGTTTACCTAGACTCAAAGCATTGTGGATTAGAGCAGTGTAATGGCAATTCAGCCCTTGCCATAAAGAGTTGCAAGGGCAGTAAGGGAGGGGTGGGGTTGTCTTTTCACTAGGATGCATTTGGCACTGAATGGATGGTTAGGGAGAAAATGGTCACTTCAAGTTTTGGTGGGGCTGCCTTGGGTGTCAGCCAGGCCCGCACCCCCATGTAAGGACACCTGGCGCTTGGGCTGACTTGCCCTTGCGCTAGGTTAAGCCAAGCATCACATGGCGGTGGGGCTGGTTTGCCCTTACCTTGGCGTGAGCCAGACCCGCTCCCCCATGTTGGGTCTGGAAGCGACCGCGTCCACCTCCATGTTGGACTCAGACATGTCCATGCCCAACCCACGTCGGTTTTGGACGCAACCGCGTCCAACACCAAGTTAGATATGGACGCGTCCACACCCAATCCTATGTTGGATCTGGACTCGATCGCGACCAACTCCATGTTGGACCTATACACATCCATATCCAACCCCACGTTGGGTCTGGACACGACCACGCCCAACCACATGTTGGACCTGGACGCATCCACGCTTAACCTCATATTGGGTCTGGACGGGACCGCGTCCAACCACATGTTTGACCTGGACGTGTCCACGCCCTACCCCATGTTGGCCTTGGACGCGTTCACACACAACCCCACGTTAGTTTTCTTAATATAATAATGTATGTTATAAATATTATTATTTCTCTTATAATTCAAAGTGTTCATATCAAAAATATTATTATTTGTGTTATAAATATTATTATTTTTATTATAGCTCAAAGTATTGATATAAAAAAATATTATTATTTTTGTTATAATCATCCTTGGAATTCTTAATATAATTATTTATGTGATAAATATTATTATTTTTATTATAATTCTAAATATTCATATAAAAAATAGTATTATTTGTGTTATAAATATTATTATTTTTATTATAATTAATAGTATGAATATTAAAAATATTATCATTTGTATTATAAATATTATTATTTTTATTATAATTAATATTATTAATAAAATAATTAATAAATTTGAAAAAAAATATTATTAATATTTAAAAAAATTATTTTTTGTATTATAAATTTTTAAAGTATTTTTTATGAAAATAAAAAGTGAACCCACTACATAGCGCGGACATCCAAGTAGTCTTCAGCTAAAATAAAAAAATAAGTACTATATGGATGCGTCCACGCCCAACCCCACGTTGGGTCTGGACGCGGTTGGGCGTGGACGCAACCGCGCCCAACCACATGTTGGACCTGGACGTGTCCACGCCCAACCCCATGTTGGGCTGGACGCGACCGCGTCCACCTCCATGTTAGGTTGTACGTGACCATGTCGAACTCCATGTTGGCCCTGGACACGTCCACACCTAACCCTACGTCAGTTTTCTTAATATAATAATGTATGTTATAACTCAAAGTATTGATATAATTATTTTTATTTTTATTATAACTCAAGTATTGATATAAAAAATATTATTATTTTTGTTATAATCATCCTTGGAATTCTTAATATAATTATTTATGTGATAAATATTATTATTTTTATTATAATTCT
>Ga0325401_1002282_pt1 | contig 16971 bp, 10 predicted proteins | sample PopdelMetagenome_FD_205666 | JGI IMG/M metagenome (GOLD analysis project Ga0325401, IMG submission 205666) | Populus deltoides microbial communities from Bellville, Georgia, United States - Xylem-PdKOR-R2 | ecosystem: Host-associated > Plants > Phyllosphere > Stem > Wood/Secondary xylem | place...
TGCAATCTAATTTACTTAAAGCACTTGTTTGCAAGATTAAGCCTGGAAGTTGATATCCCATGATGACAGTGAGTGAGTGCTAAATGCCCTTTAATGGAACTACTAAATACTCTTTTATTGTTTTTGCTGATGTATTTGCTGATATGGTTTAACGATTCTTTTCTATTTATTTTTGTATTTTAAAAGTGTTTTTAAAAAAATTTAATTTTTTTTATTATTTTTATTTTTTTAGATCATTTTGATATACTAATATTAAAAATAATTTTTAAAAAATAAAAAATATATTATTTTAATATATTTCTAAATAAAAAATATTTTAATAAACAACGCAACCACTTTCTTAACATGAAAACAATGACAGTGATGAGCTGCCTCTGCTCAATTAATTTACCAATCTTTAACAGCCTCTTTTTTTTTTTTTTGGCGCTAATGCAATACATAATAAGCAACAAGTATTTAATTACGAGTTACATGAATCCAATCTTCTTCTTGACAGTTAAGAGAATTCCTTGATCATAATCGAATAAAAATATTAAAAAACAACAAACTTTTATCGTTTCAAGAAAAATAAAAATATGGGTTCATGACTCGTTAATTTATTAATTATCTCAATTTTAGAGTTTCATGGCAATTATGAGTTAGGATCTCACCAATCAAATGCTGACTGGTTTTTTTACAGAGAAGCACCATATTATGTCATGAGAGGGATTGCAAGGTTAGATCACAACGATGGACTTGGAAGAACTGTCATTGCATCCATTCATCATCCTAGCAGTGAAGTTTTTCAGCTTTTTAGCAATCTTTGCATTTTTAGCATCGTATTTCTCACAAGTTAATTGAATAGTTGGAGCAACCAATCATGAGACAACTAATCACTCTTTACTGTAATAGTGTTTCATCAGTATTTCTAACTTGTTCTAGTGAAATTAGGATCTTGAACAAGGCTTAGATGATGCAATCCCCACAGAAGAAATGGCTGACATCCTTGCATGTTCAAGTAAAGGTAACAGAAACATGTAAGGAGGTAAGCCAACACTTAACCAGACACAGATATGTTTACTAGACATGTTTAAGGAATGTCGAAAAGAGTATTTAATATGTGTGGTTTTCTGGATCTTGAAGCGCCGGTGAGCAGGAGAAACCATGCCGGATTTCTGACTCAATCTCTTGTCCTAACAAAAAGACCTTCCGTGAACTTGTTTCGTGATCTAGGATGGAAGATGATCGTAGGGAAGGATTGGAATTTCTAAACGAAGATCCGTTTCATTATGTGTTCCAAACTATATTCTTCTAAATATTAAATTTTTTATGTTTATAATTAGTTTTTATATTTTTAAATTGTTTTGATATATTATAAAAAATAATTTTTTTAAAATATTATTTTAATATATTTCTAAAAAAAATATTTTCAAAATCAATTATTACCACACCCCTAAAAATATATCTCAACAACAATAAATTTGTTTTGTTAGGTATATCAATTATGGAATAATTATAATAATTATTAAGAATTTATTTATTTTTAATTAATTTTATTCATGTAAAACTTATTATCAACACACTTTAACAATGAAAAAATTATATTGTTATGTTTATTCTTGTTCTTATTTAATTTAATTACGTGAAAAATATTTTTTAAAATAAAAAAAATAAAAAAATATTTGTGTATGTTAAAATGTAAAAAATATAATAAGAATACGATTTCTATTTTATTGTTTTTTCCTAAATGGAAAACAATATAATTTTTATTAAAGAAGAAAAACTAGAAAAGAAGAAGAAAACTGAAAATAAAAAAGAAAAATTGTTTTTTTTTTTTTTTTTGTTGCTACTGCACAACACCTCGGTACTCTGGGGACTTGGAATTAAGAAATAATTCTTGAGACTCAGAAGAGACCATCCCGCTGTGGCGATCTTTACGAGGTTTACACAAATTAGGATTTCACTATGCGACGCGCAGTACACAACGCGTCCAATACATTGCCAACCTCACTATCTCTATTCTCTATCAAAATATCCCCTCATATAATCTTAAAAAAAAAAAAAAAAAAAATCAGCATGCTTACAAAATTTTGACCTAATTTAATTTTCTCTGCTTTAAAATTTTAATTATTCCAATTTCCATGGCGTCCTCCTCGTTTGTAGAAATTGAGCGGTTCCATTTGATACCACTACTGTCAGTAACTTGCCCCTGCCACCGTCCTCTATTATCTAAAAATTCCCTAATTCTCAATCGAAAGAAACTCAATTTCGATCTCCTCTTAAATGGATCCAAAACTGCAGTTCCGGTTCACGCTAAGAGGGCGACGGCGAAGCGGTGGTTAATTACGTCCGTGGCCAGAGCTGAGGCTGATAGCGTCGACGAAGACAGCAGCAAAGAGGTAATAAAAATGTTCCTATAACTGACGCTCATTGATAACTGGGAATTCTGTAATTAAGTTTATTCTAGCAATTGTTAGACTTTAATAGTGTTATGTCGAGGAAGACGAGTGGGAGTGGGTGAGGTATTGTGTTTTCTGATGGAAAAAATTGCTATGTAAAGTAAAGCTGAGCCTGAAATCACTTATCATCACATTTGCCCAGTGCCAAGGCAATAATATAGTTAAGCTAAGAAACAGGAATTTTAAGTCAATAAAATTAGCATGCGGATGAAATCAAGGAATTGCTATGAATCAATGAATTTCTATGAATCAAGGAATTTCTTGTACCGACAAGAACACACGCGCTTCCTACCTAGTTGCTAAGTCAATAAACAAAATGCAGCAAATGACCCTTTTTCATATTTCTACATCCAAAGTTAGCACGCGGATGAATCAGGGAATTGCTATTGTATGCCACATAAAGAATACCCTCCTTCCTTATGACCTGGAAGTGCTAAGAGTTGCTAGTAGTTATTACTCATAATTCATTTCACTTCTGTATTATTCCTGATGGAGAGTATTACGTGGTGACAGACTCTGCTAATTCCTATGACTCTGAGTTTTGATGGAAAAGTATTGAAAGGGTTTTGGTTGTGTTTGTTATCACTAGTATTTCTCTAGGATGGTAACATATGTGGCATTCTGTTTTATTGACCTGGTAGTTTTATGAGATTTTCTGTCTGCCCATGTGATTGTAAGTGCTTTAATATATGCAATCCGTGTTGCAAATTTATTTTTTGGATAGTAATTGTCTTGCACACCTCATACATTTCTTTCCTGCTGTAAAATCATTTTAGAATCCTTGTCAGGATCCCAATGATTTTACTACATGCTAGAGGTGCCTCTGCAAAAAGGCAAAAATAAACTTGATAAAGGGGCCTGGGTGTTAATCTCTAGTTTCTGGAATTGCTAAAATCATCTCTGTCATTAACAAAATCACTCGCAGATTCAAGTGTGCTAATTTTCAAATTGGAAAAGGACATTGATTGGGTACAAAAGAGTTTTCTATTTCCATAAGTGTCATAATTTGCCACATCTTCCACCATCCAAAGTAAGAGTAATATGCAATTTACAAGAAACATATGTTAAAAATGGTGAGGTACAAAGAAACTAGCAAATATGGGATTTCAGGATACTTAAAAAGTAAATTTATTGCCTTTTGTGTGCATGTTATTTATTTATTTTGTTCTTATATTGCTTGTTTGCGAGGTTAAATGGAACTGTTGAAATATTTATGTTATAGGAAGTCAAGAAAGATCATATTTCACCTGCAAAGGAGGATTCTGTTTCACAACTTCAACAAAAAGCGAGTCAACTGAAGAAAAGAATCATTTTTGGACTTGGGATTGGGATTTCTGCTGGAGGCATAGTATTAGCTGGAGGATGGGTTTTCACTGTAGCTTTAGCAGCCGTTGTATTGGTTGGTGCGCGTGAGTACTTTGAATTGGTTAGAAGTCGTGGAATCACTGCAGGAATGACTCCACCTCCTCGATATGTGTCACGAGTTTGCTCTGTTATTTGTGCTTTCATGCCTGTTCTTACCTTGTAAAGATCGTGATGTATCTTTATTTATATTCCGAACATGCATTTAACTTGTGATACTTGTATGATTCTTGCAATTATTAATTTTTTTTTTGTTCAGTTGCTAATTAATATTTCTAAAATTTGGTCAGGTATTTTGGTCAGATTGATATTCCAGTGACATTTGCTGCTTTTGTTGTGGCAATGGCATTGCTTCTACAGAGAGGGAATCCTCGTTTTTCTCAGCTTAGTAGTACTATATTTGGGCTTTTTTATTGTGGATATCTTCCTTGTTTCTGGGTGAAGCTTCGATGTGGTTTAGCAGCCCCTGCCTTGAACACAAGTAAGAAGCTGCACTGTTATGCTTATGTAATGATAATGTTAGATTTTAGGAAGCTTATCAAATAATGAATGTGTATGCCATATTGTCAAATTGAGATGTCATATGACATGCTATGCTGATGAATTAAGGACTATCCATTTATTTTACTGATATTTGTGACACATGAAAATGAATATGGTATCTTGCATTAAATGTAAGTCTCCAGATAGAAGGATAATGACTGAAACAACATATGGAGCAATCTAAATACGGAGATGTTCACATCCAACTCGAGATTTTAGATTTTTGTGTTAGTATGGCATTAGACTTTAGTTCATGGACTCCCATGTTAGACTAGTTTATGTCTGTGGGGCCTGAACCTTTCTCTCTTTCATTTATGACTTTTAGGTTCTGTGGGCCTGCATCCAAGTGTAAATTGACAACTTCACCTGTTATAAATGGAACATGATATGGCTTAGGAAAATGCATGGACTTCTCCTTCTACGTTTGAGTTTTTTAGGAGTATCCTCAAGCACTAGCTATATTTTACGTAAAATCAACCTATTCCCATATTGTGAGCCCAGTTCTCCTATATGCATATGTGAGGCCTGATCTAGGACTTGGTGCTTTTAGCAAAGTAATTTTGTACTTTTTATTTTTGGCAGGAATAGGAACAACATGGCCTGTCCTTCTTGGAGGACAAGCTCATTGGACTGTGGGTCTTGTAGCAACCTTGATTTCTATGAGCAGCATCATTGCAGCCGATACATATGCTTTTATAGGTGGCAAGGTACTGGATTGCTGTTCAGCCAAGTTCTATTTTCTATTAGAATGTTAATGGACACCTATTGTTTAACAGTTAACACATTTGGTGTTGTATGCAAGTTTCCATTTCGAAAGGCATTAAGCATAGATTGCTTCTGATTTATAGTTTCCATATTGGTGCATATGCTTCAAATAACTAAAAATCAACCTAAGCACGGAAGTGTTGTATGCATGTGTTTGTTGGATATCTTGTAACATAAACTCATGAGTCTGCCATTCTGTCATAATTTGCTGAAGTTGTGGCTTCTGCAGTTCTGAGCTTTTAGCAATTATGAATCCTTTTGTTTTCTGGATTTAAGCAGACAGTTTTCAAGGAATTACTGAGTTTGTAAATCATTAAAAAATTAGAAAAGAAAAGAAAAATTTTGCTTTTAGACATAAATACATACTGTAGTATCAAGATGTGATGCTTCTTTCCAGAAAATAAATAAGTCAGTTTCAATGTTTCATACATCCTCACAAAATTTACTCTCCTTTCGTCTTTGAGTTTTGTAGAAAGATGTTGATATTCCATTAATAAGGTTGCTGGATACAAGAATGTGATGAGCTTTCTCAAGAACCTTAGTTTCTAGCAATGTTATTTGTTTTCAAATTCTGCCTTGTCCTATCAACAAAGCAGCATGAGATAGTTTTGCTAATCCGATACAGGCATTTGGCAGGACACTCCTAACTAGAATTAGTCCAAAGAAGACATGGGAAGGAACAATTGTAGGCTTGGGTGGCTGTATAGCCACTTCGGTGGTATTGTCAAAGTTTTTTAGCTGGCCAACATCCTTGCTAAGGTATTCACTAGCCTTTGATCAAAAGCAGGACCAGTATGTTCTCTCATGTTTATACTTTTCAGTCCATTATTCATGTGTCTCAACTCCATAGAATTGGAGGCTAATAAAAATTATCAATTATGTAGCAGAAATGTTGGATCACCATAACCAGGATAACTATTCATGGATTTCTCACTGATTGATATTAGTGTATAAACAAGGTTCATGGATTTATTATTTGGAATCCCAATTTTTTTCTAATCTCTAACCATCACAAAATAAAGTTATGAACAATGCAAATGAACTAGAGGAATGTTGGGTGGACTTTCTTAAATAAACTGTTCTTGGTACTTGGGAGTGAGACATGCATTCCCATTTTTAATTTAGTGTTGCAAGGCTTTGTTTTTGTTATGAGTTATTGCTTTATTTAATTTTTTCTTATGTCCCTCCATATAGTTGGGGTGGGTTGCTGTTTCAGAAAAAGTGTCTTGGCAGTTCAATTCTCTTCTCTTTAACAACATTTAATGGTAGATATAGATGGCTTTTGGCAACGAACAAAACGACATGCAGCTTAATTGTAATGAGATTATCTGTCAACTGACTAGAATGTGCAGCCCATTTGCACATCTTTAAATAGATTGAAAATGTAACGAGGTTATCTATGACTGACTAGCATATGCATCTCATTCGCTCATCTTGAGAGGTCAATAAAATAAACTGTGGCTTCTTCTTTGTTCTTGGAAAATAATAGCTAAATTTTTTGTTACGTCTTTCATTAGAACAGCTTGAATCAACATAAAAGATAGGTGAAATATGTACTACTTTTTGCTGTACATATTGTTTTTATGTGAATATGCATCATTGGTAATTTTAGAATTTGTTAATGTGAAACTGACTTTCTCTTGATTGGTTTTCAGTGCAATTGCTTTTGGGTTTCTAAATTTCTTCGGATCTATTTTTGGTGATCTCACGGAGTCAATGATCAAACGTGATGCAGGAGTCAAGGACTCTGGCTCATTAATACCTGGACATGGTAATATGTTTTTGCTCATGCTTTTGTTATCTGATAAGACACCAATTCATTTTCTTCACTCTTTATTGACGTGCCGAACCTACCTGGCTGCATTTTGTTGTGTTGCCCCTTTTATTTGAGTTATTTAGATGATTGGTGCAACTTTGTGAGGGTTTTTCTTCTTCTTCTTTCAATAGCTATCATTCTTTCAGCTTGTGCGTGCCTGGCTGTTTCTAGAATTTCCCTTGGGCACTATTTCCCAAACCTTTTATCCTATCCTCAAGTTTTTCACCTGTCAACTCTTTCAAGTAATTTGTAATATGGTTTAAAAATTGGAATTTACCATCATATATCAGCATTGTTTTACAGGTTTTCAGTTTTCCTATACATTGAACCTTCTTATGTTGGTGATTCATTTCTATAATGGTCATTATCTTCATGGCAGCTGCGCAAGCAGATCTCGCCCATTCATTTTTTAACTTATTTAAATTTACAACAAAAATTCCACCCAGTATACATTATTTCAACCATTTCTCATTATCTAATTTTGCGCCATTAATCTTATCCCTGGACATAGAGATTCTGAACAGATGCTTTTTGTTTATTGAGTTCTTCTTTCGATCTTGATTGTAACTCATATATTGCTTCCCCCCCTTTTTTCAAATGATTGTCTAACATCTGATACTGCCCGCAGGTGGGATACTGGACAGATCAGACAGTTACATTTTCACTGGTGCACTTGCGTACTCCTTCGTTAAAGCCTTCCTGCCACTTTATGGAGTTTGAGATAATTTTTTTATCAACACAAGAGAAGAGAACAGAGCCAAAGCTTTTTAGGTTTTCTTAACTCCAGAAATCCAGGAGCATGGAGAAGCCCGTACATGAAAGTAGGAATTTGTGCGGGACAGATGAAAATAATTTTTGTTCTGAAAACCTCAGAGAAGGACGATGAGGCTAAACTTGCAACTCTACCAGGTCTCTTCAACATTTCTCCCTGGAAACCCTTGCAAGAGAATGCTTTTCTTATATACTAATGTTTCAATTTTCCCTGTACTTAACTGTTTATTCATACATTGCGTACCTCTGCATTACCATGGATTTATGTTGATCTCTAGGATAGAGCTGCCTTCCATTGATTTCATGCAAGGCAGCCCTCACCAGAGTTGATGCAAGTATTTCTGAGCAATAATGAAGTTCATAGTTCATTCATTCTCCTAGGTCCAATACTATTTCCATTTCGTACATGATACATCAAGTTATACTGCATTTACAAATTTATCAAAATTCCCCATTTTATTCATATGAACAGTGAACTCTACTAAATTGTCATTGATCACGGAGCCTAAGCTAGCCATCATTGTAATTTTAGTTGTCGCGTAACCTATAGAATTTCTCTCCATCAGTCCAGGTAGGAGCGTTGCGAATCATGCAGCTTTGAGGACTTTGTTTGCCATGGATGCAGTTGAGTTATAACTAGATTTTGTATTCTGTTGTATTTTCATTATAAAGCCTGCAGAATGGTGACCTGACTGAGATCATCCAGTTTTTGCCCCCTGAACCCGGGGATCTTTCTGCTGGAAAAAATAGAATTTCATACATGTTTATTCTCCTGTTCACCACTCCTGCACTGGTTTTCCGGCAGCATGGAAATTACTGGTAATATTAAATACATCAATTAATTAATCCAGATGATAATCAATAAAAATTTAATTGGTAATACGTCGATTTCAAGTAATAATTGCGGGACGAGATTCAGTTGACCTGGTCGCTTCTGTACGCGTGAAGGTCCAATAGAATGCATTTTATTCTTTGGATTTAGACATTGCACTCTCACGGGCTAATTATTTAAATGGACACCACAGATATCATCTGATGTTAAAAATTAAAATATACAAAAAATAATAATCTCATTTGGGTTTTTCTTGTTCTTGTATTTATTTATAAGCCACCTGGATTAGACAATTAACATGGTAATTTCAATCATAACTCTGTATTGTACGGTTTCCAAAATACATTCTTAATTTAAATCTAAAATAAATAAATTATTTGTAAAATAAGAATTTATCATGCTCTCCGAATGACTGAAACTGGACTGTGATGCCCTGACAATTCGAATCCAAAAAATATAACCACAAAACGATTCCAATGCTTATCACGGTAATAATAATAATAATAATAATAATAATTAATCCTGGTGGTTACGATAATGACTTGGATAAAACACAACAAGGCCATGCCGTCCATTCCAACGCTAAAAACGACATGACATCGGGGCCGTCTCCATGACACCACTTATGTCACGTTGTCACTCAGCTTCAAATTGTTGACAATCAGATTTTTGTCTATACCATCACTTTCCTCATTGAAAGAAAAATGGCTTCAACCATGTCAACCTCATCAATCCCGAAAGAAATTGAAGAGGCCCACAAGGGACAGCCCTGAAAGAAATCCCACCAACCTATTCTTGTTTGCAGAGGCAAAATGAAGTCAATATCGCTGCTTCTTCAACCTTTTAGTGCCGTCGGAATTATCATAAAAGCGAGGAAAATCAAGTCATGATGACTACATCTCTTATCCCATAGCCGAAAGAGTTCTTCTAATATTATAATCCATTGTTATCCAATTATTTCTCAAGGCAACCACCACATAAAGACATGGTCCAAAGAGGTTTGAGAGTTGCAAGTTCTTGTAATTTCATGTGGACTTGTTTGTTTAATTTCTCCCTCTTGGCCTTTTGTAAGCTTCTGCTTTTAATCTTCTATCCAATAATAGATAACACATGGCATGCCTGGAATGTCTAACCCTCAGCATGTTCGTCTGCATCCTCTTATTTCCTTTCTCTTTCTCGTTTTACTTTTAAAACTTGGCCACAAAACAAAAGACTTCCAAAACCCAGTGGTTCATTGCACTAGCTGGCTTACGCTCCTGTTAGTTTTTATGGACTCAATTTAATTATCAACTCTTTTGAGATACAGGAAGAATTGTCACACATGCATGTTTTAGTACTGAATTCGCATTATATTTATACATTGACCTATCAAAATTTGATAGCGCCATGGGCGTGGCAATTTGCATGTATTTCAGGGATTGACACTGCAAGCTTCTGAAGCACCAAGGCTGCTAGTCATAAAACTAGAACAGGAAAACAATTTGCAAACACTTCGCAATAAAAAAAATATCCCTGGAAGCTTACGAATCGTAATAGACTGGATTATACTTTTTTTGCGTAAAAACTTTGTTCGGATGCACGATGATCTCATCATCAATATTTAACACATATATACATTTCCCTTAATTTAATCTTATTAAGGAATTGACAGAAACAAGGAAGAAACAATTAGAATTAACCAGGCTTGACCAAGTCTGATTTTTTCAGGAGAAAGAATGACAAATAATCAAGGAGGGAGGAATAAAAAAGAAAGAAAACATGAAAGAGACATGAGAAATGAATGTTGGGTTGACCACGATGAGATAGCCATAAAACAAAAGGACGGGGATAAGACAAGAAGACGGGGATAGAAAGAAAAATCAAAACCCTTGGTTTGGACACTAGCCAGCAAATCCATGCAAAAGTCCCTGTGGAGCTAAATCTCCACCAAATATATGAGACAGGGAGTCTTGAGCATGAAGAGAGGTGGAAGACCAATAAGATCATTTGGGTTTTTCTTATTGGAGGGCCTACCGAAGTGGCTTTTGACAAGTATGAGTGCTTATTTACCCAAAAAAAGGCAAGCATGAGTGCTTACTTTTGGGTTTTTGGAGAGAAAAAAGTCGTGACAACAAAATATGTGGGATTCAAAGAATGCGTTGTTTCTAAGCTGCATAAAGAAATTGAAGAAGGAAAAGGATAGGAAGAGTGAAAATAAAAACAATGAAGGAAACTTAAAGAAGAGTTTGGGAAGATATGGTTGGCAAGCATCTATAAAAGTATACATAGAAAGAGATCGAATTAAACAAGGAAAAGATTGCATGAATTTTTGTTGCACCCGCACACCATATCTCATCTTGCTTTTCTTTTCATTACCTCTCCCATACAAATGTTTTTGGCGTTGGCCTTACATTGTATTTTGATTTTTCTTTTTACTATTAACGCACTATGATTTTCGAATTCAATGAGAGGATGTGATGAGAGAATTTCTCAGTAAATATACTGGCCGGTATGGTATATATGAGTGTGAATAATTTACTGGTTAATTTGAGTCTGAATGACTATATATGTGAAATATCGTGGCCTTAAAAAACAAAAAAAAACTATCCTGTATAAATATTAAATAAAGCCCCAAAAGGATATGATACAGGCAGCACAAATCCGAGTAATATTGTTGTATAAAAAAAGTAATAGAATTAGAAATTATAAATACTGCACTTCCATTCTTGAGAAAACGCGTCGAATGTAGAAAATATTCGTTCTTTAATTTTAGAGTCTTAACACGCAATAGCTAGCATGAGTAAATATCTAGAGAAGCACCTAGCTATATATCAAATCGCACCTATATATATATATATATATATATATAAAATCTAGCTACAAGGGATGATTATGAATTTTTTAAAGGGTAAATATCTAATTAATTATGACTTGTCTTTCAACAAAAAAATCAACTTCTTTCGGTTCTTGATTGAAAGCAATACTTCTGACAATATACTCTTCAAAAGACTTGGATTCGAACCCATCGATTTAAAAGGGTTTTAGAAAAGCAGTGGGCAATGTTAATTTGGTAGAAAGAGGAAAATATATAGGAAACTTATTTTTTGAAAAAAAAAATGAAGAAATGACTGGCCACAAGTCTCTAAAATCTAAGTATAGTGGGGATCCCATTGGCTATCCAGTAGAATAATTTGTTTTTAGATGAACCAGAAATGGATGACCAATTAGGGTTTAGTCAATGACCGACCAAACAGTTTTTGGAGATAACAAAGCTGCCTATATGTATATTAGCATATTATTTTTATTCGGCTAATTCTACAGTACCGTGACTTTACAGTCCCACTTGTTATTCATAATGCATATTGCGATGCTAAATATTTATAATAAAGTAGAATATTAAATATTTATGATAAAATGAATACATCGTATAAATATCTATAATAAAGTAGAATGTTAAATAAAAAAAACTAAAAAAATCACTTTACACAGTAAAATATGTGTATTTATAGTCAAATACAACAATTAATTAGTTTTTTTTCAGTCCCAATTGAATACTTAAAATTAAATACTTTTTTAAAATTATGTAAAAAATATTATTATTATTATTGTTGTTGCATATTTGGGAAATATATGGAAGCGAATGGTTACATGCATGGGGTCACTGGTTCTCTTGTTTTAATAGATAAAATCGAATGATTCTCGTCCAACAATATTAAAAGGGAGGGACACTGTAAGAGGCACCTTTTGCCCTTCAAGTTTATATGTTAGCTGATAAAATCCCTAACTCCTAGGAGGCTTCTTGAAGACAAAAGTGCTTCCCTCAATTTCTTAATGGAAAGTTGTGTATCATTATACTTTTCCAAGGAAGGGCGTTTTTCTTTTCCATCCTTTTTATTTACAGCTTCAGAAAAGCCTTGTGCTTTTTTAGGCTTCCACATCTGAAAGATGCTTGCATGGTGCTCTCTCTCTCTGTTCCTCTCCGAATCTGCTTTTCAGCTCTTGAAGTGACCCGAGGCAACCTTGCTTCGGAGGTCCATGCAAGGGGGCTTTGAATTTGGTTTTGTGAGAGAATGATAGGATAGGGAAAAAAAACCTCTTTTTTTTAACACATTTGCTCGTGTTCTGTGGTTTGAAGCTACTATTCCAGTCCGCAGTAAATTCTCTCTTTTACTGTTCATTTTTTAACTGTAACCCTCCCACAAAAGCACGATGTTATTTTAGTTGAATTTTCACCTTGGTCTTTCTTTTTAGCACAGCCACTTTTGATTCTTTTACATGAATTAGCCGGTGTATGAACATATCTCTGGTTGGAGCGAGAGGCAGTTCCCTGTCAGAAAAATGAACAAGGAGATAACTAAAAGCTAGCTGAAAAGCCAGTTTTCGACAACTATTGAGGTCGTTGTAACCTCCATTTGATAAATCCTGGCCTCCCGACTCGATTGGAGGTGTCTAGGATCGAGCTTCAAAGTGGCTAGAAAAATTAAATATGAAGTACGTTGGTTTGTAGAAAAAAGAACTGAAATTTAATTTGATGATATACTGTCAAGTATTGAGAATTGGGACGTCACCTACTGTATGTAAAGACTTGCATAAGAAGAAATTAACCCAAACATAACAAGCAAATTCAATATATGTCTTCTTCTTTTTTATCTAACACTTGATTCCTCAAGTTAATTACTTTATTAATTCTTATTTTAATCTATTATTTGTTTTTTGCTTCTACTTGAACTTCATCATTGTTTATTGGACATAGATCGATGGTCAAGTTATGCTTGTATACGAATCAAATGCTACATTTAGTAAAAATTCCTTAAGCTGATAATGACTGATCTACAATCTACTTTGCTGTTTTTGAAAAGCCTGCTTGCATATATCAGGATAATTATTCCCTATGTTGCTGGACGGCCATGAACAATTGCTCAATGTTTTTCTGGAACTTATCCGGTTATCCTCCTGGATAATAATCATGACACCACACACACATACTCGTGTCGGTAAAGAAAAATTATTAACATAAATAATTAAGTTGTGAGTTGAAGGGTATATACATCAAATAATTATCTCCGCTGAAAAACTCAAACATTTAAATAATGTTTAGAACACGGTTTAAATATTGTTTAGTAAAAAAAATATTATTTTAATGTATTTTAAAAAAAAATTTAAAAATTATTATCATAATATCAAACGCTGATTTAGATTAACAAAACTATAATACTAACAAACAATCTCGACTCAAAATAAAATAATCTAAACAGAATGAGAAAAATGATTGCTGTTCTTTTCTTCTTCGATGCTTGTTCGGAATTTGGATAAGCCGGTACTACAAATAAATTGAAATGGGGACCGAGCAGATTTGATGAAGAAGAAGAGCCAAAAGAAAAATCATCACACGCACCAAATTGCCTCTCCTTTAAATTCTTCAATGTACAGAAATTGGAATCTCTGAAAAGAAAACACCGCAAGAAAACACGACCTGGTTTAGCTTAAACAAGAGCGAAGACATGAAGGAACAAGGAAGAAACAAAAGGAACCCCACCAGCTTGAATTTAGTAGGAAATAGTATGCCACAGAAACATAGAGAAAACCAACTCATTCTTGTTCATATGGGGGGGTATGAAGAGGACAAGAGAAAGAAAATCAAGTTGTCAGGGCCCATATTATCCTTTCCTGAAGGACTTGCCTTCCAATTCTAAAGGGCAAAATAAACATCATTATAGACTTAAACATGCCTGGATTATGTATGTCTATTATTATCACTTAAAATTAATTGAGTAAATTTCAATTTGGACCACCCTCCACCTCTCATAATCCTTGATTAGCCAATGAAATATATAAAATTAATCGTGTCTAATTGCAAATCAGCTATATATTCTATTAATTCTTCGTTTTCAATGGCTAGATTCACCGCATAAAACATCTTCTCGAAACAAACTAGCTACCACCAATCAAAATATGAATAGAATTAAGAGAAATTAATATTAGATACTGTGCATATATTTCATACTTCCCTTCTCATATATATCGTCAATGAATGGGCAAGCTTTAATTTAACCTCTATATATAGATTAATATTTCAATAATATTCTACTTCTGATTACCAAAAAATACACAATATATATATGTTCTACTTCTATATTTATAGTTTAATTTTTTCGATTTTACCCTTCTATTTTTCAAAAAGTTTTAATGTTACCTCTAATCATTAAATAACCTACTTCTAAATTAGGTTTTTGAGTCATTATTTTAGCTCTCTAATTGTTTGTAAATATTATATCATATATTTGGACTTTAAAGAAAAAAAATGTTAGAAAAGTGAGTAAAATAACAATATAAAAAATTTTTTTTATTTTTAGCTATTTAGCAGTGAAGGGTAAATTTGAATTTAAAAAAAAAAAAACAACAACAACAAAGGAGTAAACTTGAAGATTTTCAAATTATACAAGATAAGGGAAAAAATATAGTTTACCCTCATCAAAATCTATAATTTCATACTAGAGAAGAGAGTGCAATATGAGAGAATATATAGTTAATAATTGCTCTTCGAATAAGTTCGATATTATTTATATATTCTAGGAAAATCTTAGAGGAATCGTTGTATCATACATTAATGAAATCTTTGGCTTTGGACCCAAGTATTAAACACTCATAATTTCTTCACAAGAGACTTTTAATTAATTTTAGTTGAGAAGTTAGGAAAACTTCATGGTGATTAAGAAATAATTAATAGGTTATTTTTTAAAGTACATCATGAAAAAAAACAAAAATAAATAAATAAAATACACAACTCATTAAAAATGATAGGAATGTTTTTTATTTAGAATTTCTCAATTCTATATGTAATATATCACTGATTATTCAGAAAGCACCATGAAACTTCCAGATAATTAGTTATAATTCAAAATTTATATTGAGAAAATAATCATATAAATCACTTTTTTGGAGAATCCCTCATATAAGTTATCTTAAAGCAGCACATGCGGTCAGATCACTTGATCATATGACGTTTCACCATGTAGGTGTGATATATCTAATCGGACAGTAAATGTAAATGTATCCGTCTTCATTTTAATATGGTGGACAGGCAGGTGTGGGAGCCACAATCTGTTCCCAGTTTTTATGGTCCGTAGATTTTGGATTTTAGTGATCAAAGTATAGGTACTCTTGACCGTACACGTGGCCCGACGTGGGATTATGACCCTTCATTCTTCTTTTGTGGGTCCCAATTTGCTTGATGAAAGAGGGAAGGATATGTATCTATCCCACTTGTCATTTTTCAGTGTCACTGTCCCCCAGCAGTGGCGACGCATGAGACAATAGGTCACAGTCGTTGGATCCATGTTCGGTACACTCACTGGACTATGGTGATTTAAAATAAAAAAAAAAAAAGTTAAATTGCTAAAAACTTAAATGTTTGAGAATTAGATTCCTGTGCTCTCAATTTTATTCTTATTTTTTAGTACATTTGAATTAGTTTTTATTTTTTTAATATACTTGAATTAAATGTTTGAGAATTAGATTTCTGTAGACTTTTTAATATATTTGAATTTAAATTTAAAAATAAATTCAATATCATAATTTTAGTTCTACCTGTAGAAAGATTGATTTTAAAATTAAAAAAAAAAAAACAAAGACGAGATTTTGAGGCTACTGGGTTTTTTTAAAAGATAAACAAGAAAGAGTATCTAGGCCACTGGATTTTTTTATAAAAAATATAAATTAAAATTTTTGAATAGATAATTAAAATTAAGATATTAAATATTAAATCTATTTATTTTATTTTAAACATTTAAAAATAACTATAGTAAATAAATAACCAACCGCGTTGAAGATTATTGATTTCAAGGATATTTAAGTTATTCTATAATTTTACATGTAAGATAGAGAGAACCACGAAAAACATTCAAAAAAAAGACTTGATTTTAAATATATGAAACTACAAGAAAGTAAAAAAAAAAAAGTGAGAGCATATGGATTAATTATATAAATAAAAATTAAAAGGTTTTTCTTTTCTTAAGTTTTCCACGTTAGCACAACTTGTTGGAGACGACCCCGTTGACCATTCCAGCAGTTTCAGGTACTTTTTGGAGAAGAAAAAAAAAACCTTCGAAGTTCTTTGAAATGGAAGAATTGTCAGCTAGCAAAAACACTTATGTTGGAGATGGAGAGTCCTGGAGAGTGGAGACAGCCAGCTTGGAAGCTGGAAAACTGCTGGCTAATATATGGCTACACGCAATCGATCACTTGATGATTAAAAAGGGAAAAGCCCTTTTGTTTATAGGGCGGTGGCGCTGGCTAAACGCAAGCCTTATTTTGCTAGTGGCACCCTCCCTGCATGGAAGGTAACTTGGCAGCCATTGCTACGCAAGGAATAAATTTATCTAAAGCCATTCATTTGGGTCAGTTTACTCTTGAAGGCAAGTATACTAATATTTTTGGGATTTAACTATACATTTTATTAAAAAAAA
>Ga0325401_1002283_pt1 | contig 16970 bp, 14 predicted proteins | sample PopdelMetagenome_FD_205666 | JGI IMG/M metagenome (GOLD analysis project Ga0325401, IMG submission 205666) | Populus deltoides microbial communities from Bellville, Georgia, United States - Xylem-PdKOR-R2 | ecosystem: Host-associated > Plants > Phyllosphere > Stem > Wood/Secondary xylem | place...
AAACTAAAGGCATTAGCCGAGAACTACTTAGAAAAAAATTTAATATTAATAAACTAAATTAATTAAATAAAATTAATTAAAAAGAAAAAATAAAAGAAAAAAACCTCTAAGAAGAAAAAAAACTAAATAGAAAAAAATTTAACTTTAACAAACTAAACTAAATGAAAAAAATAATTAAAAAGAAAAAAAAGCAAAAATAAAATAAAATTCAAATTAACTCGTTAAACCAAATTAACACATTAAACCCGAGATTCGTGTCATAAATGTCTGGTAACTAAATTAAAAAAAATAAACATTAACAAACTGAACTAAACAAAAAAAATTAATTAAAAAGAAAAAAAATTCAGATTAACTCGTCAAACCATGTTAACCTGTTAAACCCAGTATTTGTGTCATGAAAGTCTAATAACTAAATAAAAAAAAATTTAACATTAACAAACTAAATTAAACAAAAATATTTATGAAAACAATAATAAAAAAAATTGACGGGTCAACCCGAAATTAACTGGGTTCATCCGTGAAACCAGGTTAATCCGTGAAACTCAGGATATGTATCATAAAAATCTAATAACTAAACAGAAAGAAATTTAACATTAACAAACTAAACTAAATAAAAAAAATTAATTAAAAAAAACAAAAAAAAACAAAAAAATCCTAAAAAACATAAAAACAAAAGTTAAAAAAACTTTGACAACTTAAAAAAAAACATCTAAAAATTAGTGTTTTACTAGACTACAATGTAGTCTACACTAAAACTGATACCTTTTATCTATTTATAAATAGAGTGGGTTGGGGTGCCACCATGAGCGGTTCATGAATCATATCTACCTATACCCATCTTCATCGTCTACAAATATTGCACCTGCGGCCTTGATTTCTTTATGGTGCGCCCCGGCAAAACAAGAGAGTAGGTCAATCTAAAATGAACTTAAATGCAGCCTTCTTTTATCTCACGTTGAGCCAAAAAAATGAACCCAGCTATTGTCCATTAATTACATGATCTACACTACTTTAAATATCAATTTGAAGATTTTGATAATGTTGAAACATTCAATAGAAACCATTGCCTACAAAATCGTCGTCGTCACCGCTGCTGTAAGATTCAAGCAACTGACTATCATCATCATCCTCATCTCCATCGGTCACAATCTCCAAGATCCCAGCTCCTCCACTAAAGTCTACATCATCCATCATAAAGTCCCCGTCATCATCATCGTCATCAAGGTCACTCACACTATCATCGTCGTCGTCGTCATTGCTCATATCATCAGCGTCACTATCACCATCCCCATCCAGGCCTGGACCAAGTATGGGATCCACATCACCATCATCTTCATCATCATCATCCTCATCTTCCTCACTCTCTGCATCATCAGGATCAGAGTCGTCATCAGTTGGCCTTCTTCGACCAATCTCATAGACTCTGGCTGATGAAAACATCTCTTCTTGGTCATCCATTGTAATCAGCCCAGCAAATGAATCGGTTGCCTCTGTTGCAAAATCAAGGACACAACGGTCTACTGGTGTGGTCGCAATTTCAGAATAATTGATGGAATCTACTGTGCGGAAAGCAGCAAATAAGGGATGCTTCACACGACGGGTATGAACTGCTGACATTACATCATCAAGATTTCTCCTCAGGATTGCATAAATAACATCCCCACGAGCATTAAATGTTATTACTGTTTGGTCTAATGAAGGTACACTTCGAAAGAGCCTGAATTTCCGGAGATCCCAGACCTCAGAGTTTATAATCACCTGTTTAGAAGAGATAACTATTAACAAAAGAATAGCAACAAAAAATTTGGATAGAGAAATCTACAACCTTCCAGACATCTGAGAGTGATCCATATGGAACAAAAGTATTGCATTTAGCATTTAATCACACACAAACCAATTATCTGCATCTATGAAAGATCCTCAAATCTATCATGCTCCTATATTCTTCAGTTCATGGAAAAAGATTTTTTCCTGAGGTAAATCTTTGTAAGGAAGGGATTAAAATGACTTCAAACACCAAAAATCAATGCGGTCTAACTAGCAAAAACACCAACATTTTGCATACCTCATTCCCAGCAGGATGAAAGCCACCACCACCATAATCTGTAAACTGGTCAAAACGATGGACAGGACCAGATTGCCGCCTATCCCATAAGACCCCATTCCAAAGCAGCATAGTATCTGAAGGACTAAAGTGTACGAGGGAATAAACATGTCCCCGACCTGTAGAACTTGAAACTGTATCTGAAAGGGTTGATTCCACATGACAGGTCTGTACATCATAAAGCATAATCTCTCTCCGGGCCTGCTCTGTTGTTAGGGCCGCAAAAACATTACCAGAGTTGCTGAAAGTAGCAGCCTTGCAGCCGTCGAGTGAATGAATTGGCCCACCTGAGATTGAAGAGGCATCCCATAAACGCACATCCTGGGAACTTGAAGAGAGCACCAGTTGGGTTTCACCACAAACATATGACTGAACAAGTGTTAAAGGAGACTGGTGGCTTGTGCAGCTCTCTAGCACATTGTTGCTATTAGAGTCGAAAATCTTAAGCTCTCCAGCATGACTGCCAACTGCAATGTGAGAGGAATCACCAAGAAAAGTAATGCACGTCAACAGGGCACCAGCATCATCCCTGCAAGTTCTCCATGGCCTGAATCTGCTGTATACAAATTGTCGATCCCTGCGATTTCCATGAACCCCGCCATATATACTTCTGAACTCACGTGTACCAAGTCTAGCAGTTACATTTGATGGGGCATCCAGGCTCCTTTTTGGTTCAGGACAAACATGAGGGTGTAAAAGAGAGAGCGGTGGAAGAGTGGTGATCGGAGCTGGGCACTGGCGATGCTGGTGCTTCAAATATTGAACAACAAGAGAGTCTAGAGTTAACCGCTCTGAGTTGCTGGACTGGTTATCATTTAGAGGCCCAGATTGCATGTAGCTGCCATATTGGTTGTCATCAGCATAATCTGCCAAAGTGCTCGGTGTTGATCGACCATGTATATCCCTCAAACCTGAAGCAGGTGTAGAAAATCCAACAGCATCACTAAGTGAACCTATCTTACGTGCGGTATTGGGTGTCAGACAACCTGGAGATCTAAGCCCGTGCTCACCAGTGTTGATTCGCTTCCCAGATGATGCCAACCCAAAATCCTTAAGGTCTGATAGTTTTCGTTTCATTGGCAACAAAATTGGAGTCTTACAAATGGACTCTGTCTCAGGATTGCTTTTCTGTAAGGATTCTGGCGGGGCTTCTAAAGGGTTTGGAGATGCAGTAGATTGTTTTAAACTACTCAAGACCTTCTTTAATGGCAGTTGTTCAGAATCTATGAATTGTGACTGATTTCGGGACTGCGAACCAAAAGTTGGCGAGAAAACAAGTGACTTCTTCTTTGAAGACACTGTTGCCTCACATTTCATGCTGGAATTGTCACTGCATCCAGTTGCTTTTAGTTTGTCATACAGAAATCCACTAGGGGTTCGACCAGAGGGCCAATGGATTTGTATTGAAGGGGTTTCTTGGGTGGAAGCTTGGTGTGAAAGAGATGATGCAGCTGCAAGTGATGGTAGAGGTGTCAACTGTGCCTCTTTCAGCAGCGTAGCGGCTGCAGAAGCCAAACCAGATGCCTGAAGGTGTTCATGTATAAGGAGCAAAAGTTCCCTGAAGTAAAGAAGGGGTCAGAAGTGGGTGATTATTGAATAATATAACTACTGTATTAAGATTTCTTAAATATACCTGGAATGATACGTGATAGGAGTGGCAGCTGCTATTGCAGCTCTTTCTATGCGCTTCAAAGCAGGGGTAGCTGCATCAGTTGCTGCTAATGTACTAGCACGTCCTGAATTTGTTACAATCTGCAAAGCAAGTCAATGGTTGAACATATGGATCACTAATTTCAATAAACTAACATGACAACAAAAACACAGTTTTACTTGAAATTTTCCACCACCAGAAAGGAATATCTAATAGATACAGTTACTAAAGCACATTATTATTCCGGATAATAAATATTTTTTTATTTGTTGATAGCAGTAATAACAAAAGTAAGAAATTGTCATGTATGGAACAAGAAAATTACAGCATAAAACAAGGTACAAATTTAACAGTTTGTGCTTCTAGAGGAGAAGACATGGCATGGACTATTGACAAGAGATACACAAGTGGGTGGCAAAATAATTGAGGTGGTTCATGGGAATCCACCAAAAAAACATTTTTCTCTGGATGAAGGTTCAAGCAAAAAAGGAAAGAATATCAACCATTACCATGCACCTGCCTGGGGCCCTCGGCACTCCATGCTGCAGTAACTAAATTAGCCTTTTGAGCATTTTTCTTGCATAAAAATAAGCATGATCGTAATCAGCTGATTAGATTGGAACTTCACCAAATACATGACTTGAAGTGCAAATTGTCCAAATGTTAGCAGCACAACCTTCCAGTCAGGAGCGCTATGGATGATTTTGGTCTGGCATTTATAACTTAACTATATTTTTTGTTGGATTTTGTTTTGTGCCGCTATTAGTGGGAAAAGGAATTGGTTAAACACAACAAGAAATTTAAAAATCAGAACATGTTTCCTACTTAGCACACATTTTAATAACCATCATTCGGATTCCATTTTAGTATACAGCTAAAGGTTCAATTCCCCATGCACCGGAGATTTCATGTCCCTATGCCTTGAAGGATGAGACAGTCACAATAGGTAGAAGAGATGCATGTGTCAAATTATACATATAGGAGTATTGACATGAAAGTAAAGACAATTTTTTCAATGTAGTATGAGCACAGAGATGTAAAGATGCTTACCGCAATTAGCTCAATTGCCATCTGGGCAAGTTCAGCTTGCCACCTGCCTTGTTCTGTTCCAAGTGTATGGCTGCCTAAATCACGAATTAGCTCTGACAACTTTTTCCCAACCTAAAAGACCACAATGACTTTGTCACAAAAATCATTAAATTTTGAATTGCCCTAGTATTTTATAATGATGTTTACTTGTCCAAAATGAAAACAAAATCTGCAAAGGAGCAGAGTATAAAAGAAAGCAAAATTGTTCCAAGATTGAAACATGATAAGATGATAATAAGCTGGACCGAGTATATGTCTATATCTTCATCAGAAAAGGGGACATAACGACACCTAATTAAGTATAGTCCCAAAGAAAACAGAACCTACAACTTGTGTCTGCCAAACAACCAAAAAAAGAGACAATCAAGTAACCTTATATATGTTCAAGATTAAAAACAAAGTTCAAGATCAAAAAACTATACCACTACATAATAACAATTTTTTACCTGAAGTTTGGTCAATATGTGGGCAATTGTATCATCTCTGGCTAAACCAAGCAGAACTCGGCATGCAAGAGCTCGGATACAGTCAAGAGCAGCAGGAGGTGAATAAACACGTGGTTGGAGGAGATGGAGAAGAACCTTTATACCATTGTTAGCACGCACTGCATCCCTTGCTTGACGATATACTTGTTCCATTTGAGCAGCAAGGCCAGCACAACCTGCACCAGTTCCCAAATATATTCTCCGATCTCCAACCAATCCTGAAGCTGCTGTAGGAACAGGTGTTTGTGAAGTGCTACTGGCAGATCGAGAAGCAGAACCTACTGCAATGCTTCGATCAACAGCACTCGATTCCCCATTCCTCTGCTCAGTCTGGCCAGGCATCTGAACAGGGTTTGAGGATTGACCGGAAACAGATTGCTGGCCTGGTGCAATTAGAGGTGGTTTATTGCTTATTGAAGGAGGCGGGCAAACAAGATTGATTAGCACATTTAATGCTGGCTGTATGATCTGCAAATATAGAATTGATGAAAATGCAAACTACTAAAGAATTTGCTACAAAGTCAATCAGGAAAAAAGGTCAATGATGGCCGTGGCAGCAGCAATAACAGTAGTGTACAAACAAAGAAAATGGCTGCAGAAATATCTGCTTACCTCAGGGTCCACATAATTACTGGAAATGTTTGCTGCGTCTAAGATTATGGCAATACCAACACGATTATTGCTTAATGTGGCATTTACAATCATCTTGCGGCTGTCATTTACCAGTGTAACGATATGCATAACACCAAATGCATACTGAAGTAAGTCATGCAAATATCGCTCAACAATAGGAGGGGCCTACAAACACGAGCCAGAATAGATATTAGTAGAGATGTGCAGGCAGCAGAAACAAGGGAAATTATTACACTAACCTGACACAATTCCAGCATGGTAACATGCCCATTAAAGCCCAAGAACTTGTCTACTGCAGGAAAACGGGTTCTAACAAATGCAGAACCCAGTTTTCGATCCTTTTGCAACTGCAGAAACACTGCATCCATCGCCTCATTACTAATGTCGAGCGGCTTATATGCAGCCCTAACACTTGGAACATTTCTAGCCACATTTCGATTGTTTTTATTGGGACGAATGGAATCCACCAGCAAAAGAAGATGAGCTCTGAAATACTGTCGCAAAGCAACACAGGTGTGATAAGCTATCTGCTTTTCTGATGATGTCAGTACTTCCGCTGAGGAACGATCATTACGAAGAGCTGTTGAGTTGGACAGATTTAAGGCACCTGAATTAACACCAGATCTAACTGAGGCAGCATCATTTAAAAGAGTCAATAACTTATGCAAACCATCCTGGGCATCAAAAGCATCAATAACGGCTCTGAACACAAATGCAGCACCAAAAAATAAGGCCGCATTTTTCCTGGCTTGATCTTGCAGGCATTCAAGGAGTTGAATGGCCAACTCAACCACCTGGTGAACAACATCTGAGGGGAGTGCACATACACGTTCCATGATCCCCTGCAACAACATTCTAAAAGGTCAGGTATAATTGGAAATGCAACATGAAACATAAGCTGATACAACTACACGCAAAATCAGACTTTTAACAAACACAAAAATTACCTGTAGAGAACCTATAGTAAACAAGCATGAAGAAAGACCAAAGAATGTCTCGTCAACCCTTGGGATTGAAAGCAATTTCTGCATGCCACTTCGATCCACAAATAATGCAGCAAATTTCCGATGAGCAGCCAAAGCACAGATAAGTTTCATCACATCAGGTAAGAGTGTCACAGCCGTAGATGATCCCTTGTGTTTATAGCTGCGCTGTAATAATGCAAGACACACGTCTACCCCCTTTTCATGCAGAACAGGCCCAAGAACTTCAACGTACTCACCTAATATCTCAAGGCACTGGATGCAGTATTTTTCCCTCAATTGAGCAAGGGATTCAAGGTCAGGAATAAAATATTCTTCAGCATCCTCATTTACTTCTGGTTCCACACCACCAAGATTCATTGAATCATCATTGGTACCACCAGAGTTCCTAACACCAGCCCACAAGTATCAGCAGTTGCATTAACAAGAAAATCTATTTTCCGAAGATAAAACCAACAAAAATGAAACACCAACCTAGAAACTTCAATTGCATTGGCAGCATCAATAACAGTACTTGCAGCTCGGGAAGCAGCCAAAACTGCAGCTTCTTCACTGTTGCTTGATTTAAACTCCTGTGTATAAAATTAATTTAAGTTATGAAGGTTTCAAACTTTACATGAAGCCAGTAAAATAATGAATAAAAAAGATAAGATAGTTTGCTCACCTCTAAAGCAGCACTCTTCACATCTTCAGCAGCAGCGTCACCAGCAGCTTTGATGGCACCTGCAGGTGCATTTGCTCCTCTAGCTTCCGCTTCAGCAGCTTGAACTGCTTTCTTCACCAGATCAGAAATGTCTTTGGTTCCGATCCTGCAACCCTGAAAGCAATCATCATTATCGTCTCTTTCCACAGCCAAACCATCTGAATGCATATTTCCCTGGAACTTTCTTGTATCTGGTCCTTTCTTCACATCTAAAAGATTCTTTGAATTCCTATCTCTAGCACTCCGTCCTGGTCCTGATCGACTACCAGAATCTGGAGATGTTGAAACCTGTTCATTCTCGAGTGCTGTTTCATTAACCCTCCCCCTCCCTCTGTGTCTTGTCCATCCACGGGAAGGCCTGCGTCTCAACAAGTCATCTCTTCCACTTTCATCAAGTTCCGCAAACTTTGTTTTTACATCACGAAGGTCTCGACCATGCCGTCTCTCCCCACCATCAGCATCTATGTCATCATTATCTTCTCCAACAGATTCTAAAGATCTTTCATCTAAATCAACTAAAGATCTCTCATCTGCAGCCCTGATATTATTTTCAAGGGTTGCCTCTGGAAGCTGCCGCACCCTGCACCTACCTTCTTCTCTACCTCTTATACAAGTTGCAGAAGATGCATTCTTGCCATCTGTTAAATAACTAGCATCTTTTTGGCTTGCACTTGCCTCCCCAAGGACACGAATACGAAGATAGCGCATAAGTTTTGCTGATAATCCAGATGTCAACACATCTTCAACTATTTGACCACCACTGAGCTCAGCAAAAGAAAAAAAAATCAGATACAAAGATAAAGACATGAATTAACAGGACCAAAGACAATGCCACCACTTTACAGTAAGAAACTATATATATATATATATAAAGGAAAAATACAATTTCAAACAAATTGAGCATGTAAATGTCATATGAGTATGGGAAAAAATTATTCTCCTGCAAATGCATACCTTGCCAAACCTACAGCTAAAAGTCCAGTAGAATAGGTTTTCAACATTTCAGAATCTGAGCCCTCCTTTTTCTCCATATCATGCTTCCAGTTTCGATCTTCACTGGGAAATCTGGTAGCTTCGTCCATCACCCAGGCTTTTATGTTCTCCATAACAGGGTCTTCAAAAACATGAGGATACTGTGAACCATTGACAACTCGTCACACCAAATATGATAAACTTAAACATCAGGATGATTAGAAAATAAAGAGATGTGAACGTACAATCCAAGTTAGAGAACAGGTCATAAGAAGCCTCGCAGCAGCTGCCTGGATGGAGGTTGAGTATCTAGTTTCAGACAGAAACCTCGAAGAAATCAACTCAAAGAATTCATCATTATCCTGAAGTGGAAGATAGGGAAATTCTTTAAGAATTTGAATAATGAACATGTCCAACAACACAATAAAACTCAAAGTTACATGCATGCAAATGTGCCACTTAAAGATACACAAAAAATTTAAGTTGTTACGCACAAAGAATACAAACAGTTGGATATGAAATTCACATTAAAAAGAGAAAGCAAAATTTGTTACCCGAACTAAACTCCCAAGCCGTCCGATATTATGAGAAGCACGACTATTGTTGAAAGAAGAGTTACCATTCTCCTTCATGTACCTACATGCATGGAAAAAAAATTAATTTCAGAAAAAAGATAATTAGCAAAATCTTCAAATCTATTAAGAAATTGACAGAGGCATTCTAGAATCAGAGGTGGAGATATGCAAAGATAAGATTTGAACACAAGACCTATACTTCAAAGTCAACAGACAGTCGACGTGCAAAATAACAGGCTCACAACATTTTTTTTTTGTAATATATATCCCAACCCATTCTTCCACTTTAAGATTTTCCTTAAATACTTTGATGTTCTAGAGAGTCCCAGAAGACACTAATCACAGACTGCTGTAAAGGTGGATAGTGTGTTAGTAATGTTGTCAGATGTAACGTAACCATATTTTCTGATCATAATGATCCATCCTTACTGTCATGAAAATATGACCACTTGAATAAGAGTTTCCCTGTTATAAGTTACCATCACCAGGTTTTCAACCTAAAAGATATTAGCAGCTGTAGAGGAAACAATGGCAAGAAACTACAAGATTCATATGACCATTTATTGGGAACCCTCATTTGGTTATGCTACTGCAGATACTGTATTTGAACTGACAGCAATCAACACGAAAATGCTATCTAAAATCATATACAATAATTTGTGCACATCTTTCATGTTTTCGAATACCATATGCATTTCAAATTAAAATATCAAGCCCAGAACTGGATAAAGGATGATAGTGCCAATATAAGAGTATAATGACGTTATCCTAATAGACGAAAAAGAATCAAAATTACATTCCGGGATAAAAACCAAACTAACTAGAAATCTACACCACCCCCTGAAATCAGTAATTCCTCCTATTAGCATACAGTGCGCGGTATACTATACAGGCAGCAAATATCAGGAAGTGATAAGCTTTCTGTGCATTGTTTTCAAGTGCAAGGAAATAAATAAGTATTAGTTAGAGATGAAAATAAAAACAAAAATATGTAATAAAAAATGAATAGGGAAAGGGGGGGTATGCATACAGTGACTCTTGAGTTTCGAGAAGAGAGGAAAGAGCGTGGAGAAGAGTAGGGTTAGGATTATCAGGAGAAGAAGTGATTTTATCAATCCATTTCTGCGCTTTCTCGATTAATTCCTCTTCTTCCTTCTTCGTTTCATCTACTTCCTCTCCTTCTCTCTGCGATTGTGGTTGTGGTTGCGGTTGCGACGGATTAGAAGGAGCATCTCCTCCGCCTCCTTCTCCGCTATGCGTTTGGGTTTGGGCTTGGGCTTGCCTCGATGGAGAATCGTCCAAAGAATTTGATCCCTCCATCGTCTATCTGAATTCAATGAATGAAACCCTAAAAAGAAAGAAATAGAGGAATGGTTTAGGTTTAGGTTTAGGCTTGGGGGAAAAGAAAGGAAGCAGCTGATGACACTAAATACTAATAATATTTAGCAGCTCTGGCTGGCTGGGTTGCGGGCGGAGTGGGTTTTTCTAAATTACATACACAGAGTCTTTCTGTTACGTGTGTGTTGTGCAGAGGAGCGGAAACTTCCCGATGAATCCCACCCGTTTTTTCTCTAACCCTATTTAAGCCCGACCCGCTTTTCCTAAGACCTCAATGGAATGGGCCTTCTTTTGGGAGCTTGATGTTATATGCTAATAATTATCGGGCCTTTCTTCTATTTTAATTAAATTAACAAAATTTAATTAAGGTTCCGTTTTTTTTGTTGCGTTTCTATATTTAGTTAATCAATATATATCATATATTTATAAATATATGGAATTCATTAAAAAATCTCAATTGAAATCTTAATTAAAAGAAAAGTTATATATTATGATTTTTATTAAATATATTTTTTAAAAACTATAATTATAAAAACTACTATAATATCAAACAAACACTAAAATATCGATTTATTTTCAAATCCTAACGTAAATATGGATGGATGGAATATACTAGACCGTGTCAAATGTAGCATATAATGAAAAGACAATGGGTTTGTGTAATATATATGAGGTGGGCCACTGTATATTTTTGGGAAGTGAAGTTTTCACAAATCATTTTAATTCACTACACAAACTAAATACACCTGGTCATGCGCTCAATATTCTTTTATTTTATTTTCTTCGGCCTTGTTATTCAAGCTGCCTCGTGAGTTGATATCCCATGGACAATCATCTTTGAAAGTTGTTTGCAATACACCTACAATAATTTCAACTCTATTTTCTTGGTTGGTCTTACAGCTAGTAATTCCCAACAATTTTCAAAGCTCAATGAACATAATTAGGCTGGCTTCTCATAATGGGCCGGTTAGATTGCATGATAACATATAAAAAAAATAGACCACAGATTCAGACTGGTTTCAAACTAGACCAAGTTGAGCCAATAGGTTAAAGTACTATTAAAAGCAAGAGAAACGCCATGAATCAACACCATTGCACTGTTGTACAGAGATAATGCATTCACATGCCAAAACACTAGTCAGGACTAGGGGAGTTTTGTCGCAATCAAAAACTAAATAAACCAGAATCCACTATCTTCTCTCCTTTCAATCTTTTAATAAAAGACTACTCTTTAGCTTTTCCTGCAAGCCCTGCTAAACATTTCTTTTATGTTCCTTGATTCTTCTCCACCTTAGCATTTTTAGCTTGCTTTCCATTTCTCTTTGTTTTATCTTCACTCCTACCCTTTTCCTAATAGACATAAAAAAAACATAATAATTAGTCAACAGTCAGCGGGAACCTTAAATGTGAAGTTCTGACATTTTCTAATACCTCTTTTTATACAGCCCGATATCCTGTCAATTTATGTTATGTCAACGCACTTTTCCAACACAAACAGCTCATCCTATTAGTATTCATAAAATTCTACTCTCATCATGCCTTATTGATGTTTTTTTTTTTCCAACCAAGAACTTTCAATCTCAAATAGAATAAACAATTCACAGATATGCTCACTTTGGGCTTACCATGACTAAAAGTAAATAGGTATGTAATCATGACAAATGTACAAGGTGGCCTAGGCAAATTCCACATTCAACTTGTAACATATCAAAAACTTTTTCAAAGAAAGTAATAAATTAAGGGAATTATACAAGTTGAAATATGTATCACAGCGTACACCAGTCCTAGATATGCAAAAAAATATGTTCAACCAGCTAGCTATTTTGGGCAAGAGAAGGACGTGATGCGCTGTAATCTGTACCTGTAATAATCTGGAAGAAACTGGATTATGTTTGGTATTGGTCGGAAAATTTTCAGCTTCCAGTACTTTACTAGTTACCTCGAGTGAATTTAATTTACAATTAAATCCCCTAAACTAACCAGGTCAGGCAGATAAAGGAAACCATTTCACACTAGGATTTCATCCTGCTTTCTATGCTAAGCTCGCTTATTGAACAAAGACAAAATATCATATCTATGTAAGAGTTTAAATCTGAATAAATACTTCAAATGATCTAACATAAGCATTAACAACGGCTCATCCTTCACATACTCCCCTAATATTAAAACCGCTTCAGCTACTACACCAATGAAAAGAGATAAGTTAATGACAAGAAAAGATTTCTCTAGATCTTATACATGTTTTTTTATGTCTTTTTTTTCCTCTTGGATTATGCAAGAAGAAACCATTCGACACATCACTTCAGAATAGTTTCTTGAGCCATCCCAAAACCTTTTTCTGCAATTCTACATTCTTGCCTAATGTAATTATGCTAAATCTATCGGTTATATATTATTTCCTAATTTTATTTCTTTTTGATTGTGTAAATAAGTGATGCTTCATTGATTGCATGTTGGTTTAAAGTTTTGATTCTTAAAATTCAAGTATTTTTTATAAGCTTGTTATGGTCTCCTCATCCACTATAAATATGATTGGTAAGATATATTTTTTGGTTTAACATTGCTTCTTAAGAGGATTAGTTTCATATTTAAAATCTCATAGCGCCCTCTCTTGTTTTTTTTTTTAATTATTATTACTATTACAAAATCTATACCCATCCCTATTTCAAGCCAACGACGCTTGACCTGACACCAGTAGTTATGATGTCTTGAAATTGGTGTTAAGTTTGCAAATTTCACAACTCCATGCTAGACTGAACAGAAAATTACACCAAAAACCACCCCCAAATCCATGAGTAAACCTATATATATGATTCATATTTATATCTGTGTGTATTCACTAATGTCAAGGAAGGAGAATTCAAATAATGAAAGGTCATATATCATTTCTAATAGAGGACATACATTTATATTTCTCGTCTTGAGTAGCATAGTTATTATCCAATGAGTATAGAGCTTTTTTTTATTGGAACACCTGCAGGTACAGATCTTGTACATTAGAGAGTAAAAAAAAACTCAATCTCAGGTGAAAGAAAATTATTTATGACCATCTATATGCATTTCACTTAAATTGATAGGAATCAACTCTAGAAACACAAAATTAATTTCCAAAAACATTATTAGAGAGGAAAGTAACTGGCAGTCAGATAATCACGAGAGATATATTCAAATTAAATGGTGTAGCTGATTAGTCCAATTGTGCCACAAGTAGGCATAGCTAGTCAAACATATAGAGATGAAAGATAATTCTTGACATGCCTAAAGCACTGTAGTAAGATTAAGTTTAAACAGATAAAGACATACCTTGCAGTACAACCGAGCTAAAACCTTTGAATCATCCAGCCAAAAAAACTTGGAAGATTTAATTTCTGAATAAGAAAGGAAAGTGTTATCAAACAAAAGGCAATTTAATATACTCGATAATATTTTGACAGAAGTTGCAATATTAAATTTTTTTTCCATTCAAAATTTAGTCATCTCATGCTTACCATAAAAATACAATATCATTCTCGATAGCTACCATACATCGCCAAAGGCAGACATTGTCAAAATTAGGACCTATCAGTTCAAGGATGATGAGACATAATGACTCAGGCATGCATACATTCTCAGTGGGACAAAATCTAGTCAGGCATATAGCATAAGAAAACATTCTCTATCAACTGATCAAAAGATCAATCTAAAATCCTGATTGGATACCACAAGAAAAAGAAAGAATAAACAGTTAATAAAGGTTTAATGGTTCTGTACTACCACATCAAAATAGTAATATGGCTTCTATATGAAAATAACAAAACTTGTACTATAAAGTAACATGATTTACTTTATATATTTCAGCACGTTAGTCACTGGAATTTGCACCAGAAAAACACAGGTAATAGACGATCTTTGATTTCACAAACTACTCGCATACAGTTCTCTGCAATGGACATTAGATGCTGATACACAGGATAATCATTGATGAACATTATCTCATCTAATTGCGTGAACTTTCCAAGATCATCTCGCTTCTAAATACAAGGAAAAAATAGTTTTATTAAAATAAAGGTGGAGGAATGAATTTGATGCCATGAGAAATGATTAAACATTCTCAACTCTTATGCATATATTCCAGAACAATCAGAATAAAATTAAGAAAAGCCAACCAGAACTGGTTGCCATGCCCATCAATTACTGTAGTTTGCAAATTAATTTACTTTAGAAGTTAGAAAACATGGCCACATGCACGGAATGGACTAAAGGTTTCCTACAGTTGAGTAAATCTATACCCCTCCTTCAAATGCAATAAGTAGATCATAATCAAGCTGAAATAAATTTTTTAACTAGGGACCAAGAAAAAATGGAAGACACAGCTTGCTTCTGATCCAAATTATGCGAACAAGAACCAGATAACACAATTGTATTTACCTTCATTCTAGCTTCCTAAAAAATTGGCAACAAAATGAAAACATGATCGACAACAGTGGCAGTGTATAGGCTGCCCCCTGCATGAAGAAAGAACAGATCAAGGGAAAGGGAAAAAAACACAAAGCAGGTCAGGATACCAGTTAGTATTAGAATCATGAATATGAAATAACATTTAATGTTATTTTATTAAATAACCAATTCATATACAATATCAACTATAGTGGTTGGGTGAGATTTTCCTATAAATAAATATTGGGTGCGCACATGGGTGTTGAAACCCAGACTACAGTCGAACCCATCTAGGAAAGATTCTGTAAAAACTCGAAAGTTCCATTTATGATCTGATGCTAACCAATAACAAAACGAGAAGAAGCACAAGCCTTGGAAAGTTTGAGTGGAGGTGTGTGGATGGGAAAGATATAGAGATGAAGCACATGCAATGCCTTAATGAAAGCACGAAGAACAAACATTAAGTCCAGTCCAATATCTGAAAATTATGATATCTGGAATCTATATTGTATCATGCATGTAATGTACCCAGTAAGCAATATTAGAGAGGTAAGGTTGTGCATTTTTTAGTAAAGAACTGTATATATATGTATGTATCTTGAGAAACATAATCGCCAAGAAACCAAGACGTATATGATTGCTTGAACCAGTGAAGTTCTTGGAGCACTGCTCCCTCATTATCATGACTAAGGAGATAGTTTGTTGCGTTCCCTAAAAGAAGATGAAATTTGATAAGTGCTTATGATGTGGTACTATAACTAGCGAATGATGAACACACACACATATATCTACCCGATTTTGGATGTCGAAGCAATAACAAGAATCCATTAATTCCAACAGCAGCCTCCGAGTAAATTTGTAATACAAATATAATTAAGGCAAAACACATTGAGATCAATTCAGCTCACTGTGATATTATTAAACAAAAAATGAAATTCACATGAGAAGAAATCAATGCATTCAATTACTTTTAAGTGGTATGAAACAAAATTGTAGCACTAATATTAAGTAATTACCTCCTGCAGTGGGCGAGGGCGAAGGCGCGATCAGAAGACGAGACTCATTGCCGCCGCCTTCCCACCATTCCTTTTCCATTTCCTCCTTCACCACCCAAAATCAAATTGCGGCGGCGGGAAATGCTTTGCTTGGTTGGCGCCAGGGACCAAGAGCAGCAGAAGGAAGGAATACAAACTTCTCCTTGTTACCTGGTCTATGTGTACATCTGTATATACGAATACGACTAGTCTTGCACGAAAATCAGGATTAATTTTTCTTCTGTTTCATGACGGGACGAGGCTTAATGAGCTTTAGATTATACAAAAGAAGGGAATTTCAGGCCAGTCATCCTAAGGTTTGAACTTGATGTCTCTGAGAAATCCAAATCTTTAACGGTCCTATCTAATAATGTTCAGGACAATCATCCTTAGTGAGTTTGATTCGAGGTAGTGTCACAAATGAGGTCCTAGCTGATAATTTTTTTCAATTTGTTTTTTAGTTCATTGCAAATTTACGAGCTTCTTATCTTCATTCCTATCAATTGGAAGAAACCAGTTCGAAAAGGTTATCTAACGAGATAATGTTTATTTTTTTCACATGGAAGTAAAAGGGATGCTAGGAATTTACACTAAGTGCTTAAACATAAATGATAAACCATTGCACTGTTGTACTGGGATGATGGATTCACACGCAAAGACACTAGTAACGACTGGGCGAGTTTTGTGTTCGTTGGTAGGCCACCCAATTTCCCCAATGACAACGGGCAAGCTTCCAAAACCATTTTTCTGCAAAGCCCGTATAAGGGTGTCATGGTTCGCATCAAACACGTTGTCGTAAATTGTCCCGCCATCGTTCAAGGGAAATGACTTGTTGCCAAAGAATGCAAAGCCTAGGGGGGAATTAGGATCACTGTAAAGGCTTATAAATGGATAGATATTGACAGTGAATGGAGCCCCATTGTCGCTCAAGAACTTGACAATCGATAGCATGAGATCATGGATGTCTGAACGGAAGTCACCATCGGA
>Ga0325401_1002284_pt1 | contig 16969 bp, 13 predicted proteins | sample PopdelMetagenome_FD_205666 | JGI IMG/M metagenome (GOLD analysis project Ga0325401, IMG submission 205666) | Populus deltoides microbial communities from Bellville, Georgia, United States - Xylem-PdKOR-R2 | ecosystem: Host-associated > Plants > Phyllosphere > Stem > Wood/Secondary xylem | place...
ATCTAATTAAAAGTTAAGGACATAATACATGTCATTACACTTGTAGAAACTTAGATAATGTTTAAATACAAAGATAGATGAGCTACTTATTTAGATATATCAAAGAAAGATATTTTATTTAAAAAGTAAATAGGTATAATTAGAGATAAATACATATTAAAACATTGCTTTATTGTATGAAAACATATAGAATCATTTAATGTAATAAATAAAACATAATTAAAAGGGATAATGAGTGCACTTTAAAAGAAAATATAAGACAAAATAGGTATAAAGATTAAGGTGGGAGTACGATCCGTTTCCTAATAACACTTATCTTAGCCAGTGACTCTATTATATATATATATATATATATATATATATATAGAAAAGAATCTTTTTGCAAAAAGATTTTTGATTCCTAGTTTTTGTTTCTATAGGCCATTTATTTTTATATTACTGGTTTTTGTTTTTATTGATATCAAAGCCTATTGGGGTCTAGTTAAGAATAGTATTACAAGAAACTGTATTCGTAGTGAGAAGAGAAAACCTTAGAAGTATAGGTGAACGCTACTAAATAGTAGGAAGTCCTGTTGAGAGATGAAAGGGCAGAAAACCTGTATAAACTGCGGCCTGTATTTTTAAATTATTTTTTAAATCATGGATTTTTTTTTATAGAACCATAGTTATTAAATCCGGACCAGTTTGGCATGTCGACCTGGGACCCGGTTGACCAGATGGTTGGATCGATCCGGGTAAAGCAAAAGATCAGGATGAGCAAAAACCCAACAAAACCTGGTTGACCTGCCAAGTTGACCCATGACCTGGGAGACCAGAAAAAACCCGGTTGAGACTTTTTTTTTTCAAATGTGTTTTTTTTCCTTGCCAGAGACTCCTTTTTTATATATTTTTTAGTTGGTTGTTAACTCTTTTCAAAGTTCACTACATAAATACTAGAAGAATATTTTATTTTTTCAATGTGGGATTTGAAGCCCTTTAATATATATACTCTATTTTCACAAGAAAAAAAGTTATGTTTTTTCAATGTGGCATAAAAAATCATTTTGGTTTAAATATTTCACTTAAAAGGATAACAAACTGGTATAGTATCTTTTCAATGTGAAATAAAAAAATCTTTTGAAATAATCTTTTAAACTTCATTATTTATAACATGTATAACCTATATTCACATTGATTAAGTTAAAGCAGGGATTTGTGATAGTTTGGTGAGTGCCTTTAGTACGGCAGCTCCTCTACTATTTATATAAGTAGGGCATGTACATATGTTATGGTGTAGCCTATTATACATGATAAAATAATACAAGAGGAAACATAATATTTCCTATATTACAACACATCGCATAATAGAGTGTTTCTTAGTTTTTTCATATGAAATATTAAAACTTGAAATATTTTTTATTTATTTTTCTGGGTTGACCTGAGTTGACTCAAGTCAACCCGTGTAACTCGGGACCCGGTTCCTTGGCCTAGGTCAATCCCTGGGACGGGTCTGATAACTATGTATAGAACAACTTCTATTTCCTCTACCTCTGAATCTTCTGAGAGTAAAAGAGTTATAAATAAAGATGAAATTATAATTGAAGATTTTACAAAAAAATCTTGATGATTGGAAAATTCAAAAGTTTTAAGAACACAATTTTATCAAAATTTCTAATTTGATCTTTTTAAGACTGGTTTACAATCAAAACTGAAGCAAGAGAAATTCAACTCACAAAACCCTTTGAAACTATTTAGCTCATTTCTAAAAAAATCCATGTAAAAACATCAAGACCGAAACTACAAATATATTTATATCGGCCTAGCACAAGTTGGGATCAAACCCTTACCAAAGAAGGTCTCAATACCTCCATTCTAGCAGTACTCACAGACACTAGATTTCAAAATTTCCAAGATTCCTTATTAAGTTCCATCAAGTCTAGCCTATGCAGTGAACTAGTTTCCTTTGACTGTTAGCCAAACCTTACTATATCCTTTAAAAAACTGAAATATCTTACAAAGCATGATCCTACAAATAAAAACCATCAATTACAATACGCTTGAAGGATCAATTCCAGTTGCCTTGATCTTCAAGATCCAATACAAAAACCATGTTTTCAGCCTTTGCTAGTAAACATAAATTTCAATCGCAGAAACGTGAAACCCTACTCCTCCAAACTAACATTTCTAGATCAAACACAGTTGTTTCTAGAACCATCTTATGTAGAGATGTAACCCTTTCAGAAGACTGGATACTCGAAGGTGCAACACAACCTGAACCACAACAGCCACCAAAACCAAATGTCCAGATTAAAGAAATAATCCAATATACTAATGGTAAGGTGAAATTATCTTTCTATCACCACTCAACCAGTTCCAAGTTTTCAGATGAATCTTCCTAATCCAGTATAACAGATTTAGGAAGAATCTCTAAAATCTCTTCTGTCATAAATAATACAATACAAATTTACCCAGAAAATCAACCTCTTATATTCCTAATACCAGCTTCCAAAATACAGATTACACTACAAATATACCTAAACCTTTATATACAAACCCTGAACAACAATCCCCTCCAACCTTTTCTGCAATCATAGAAAACATCCAAAACGAACTGAATGATTTTTATGGTGACCATAACTCTGAAAAGATTTCTTGGTTTTTCAAAAAAAAAATTACAACAAAGACATGAGATGCAAAAATGTTTCTATGATTTCATCATATTACATAAAATTCAAAACTTATTTGTAGTGTAATCTGAACATCATATTACTTATCCTTTCACATCTGCAAAGCATGCATGTCCTATAACATCTAGGAATAAAAATCCTTTCTAGGAACTTACTAGTGGTCCTCCAGTCGAGTCTAAACATCCATTTTTAAGGAACCTTAAAATCACTCAAAAAGCCAAACAGTTGAAGCGACTCCTTACAAAATTCTCAATGAAGACATTACTACAAATACCAAACACATTATCAAGCACAACAATTTTACCAACACCAACCTCAACACCTTAAGCAAACAACTAACCAAAATTGAATAACAAATCTAAAAGACCGTTGCCAACTCTTCTGAGACTACAAGTGACCTATAGACCTCAAACTAAAAAAAACCCAGTTTTCAAACCTTACCAAGACCTACCTCAAAAATGACTTTTTCAAAGCTATCAAAGATTATCTTCATCGAATTGAAGCCTTAACCTTAATTGTTCCCGACACCCCTCAAGTTAGTAACAATCATTTAATTTTTACCAACCAAGTAAACACCATTCAAAATAACCAAATAGATCAAATCCAAAATTCAGATAAAGAAGCCTTCCAAGAAGAAAGTCTTGAGATTAATAAACTCATCTGGAGAAACCCTAAATCACCTGTTGCCCCAGACATATCCATTCAAAATGAACCTGCCATCATAAACCAACACAAATTTAATTCCTCCTCCCTCTATAAATGGAACATAGATGGAATGTCAGAATACCACATCCTAAACACCCTATAATAAATGACCATGGCAGCCAACGCCTAGAAAACTCAAACTGGAACCTAAGACAAAGTCATAGTTGAACTCCTTATAGTTGATCCTTCCTATTTTAAAGATAAAAATGTTGAACTTCTTTCAAATCTTATATAGAAGAAGCTTAGTGATTTTTAATGGTACAAAAACATCTTCCTCACCCATATCATGCTTCAAGAAGACTTCAACCAACCCTTTTGGAAAGAAAAATTCCTTGCTGTTATGCCTATCCTTCTAAGAGAAAAGGTCTGCAATAAAATCAAAGATACTTTTGCATCTAAAACTATTCCTTATAAACAATTGATATATGGTGAGTTAATCAGCTTTACCTAAAAGGAAGGACTTAAATTCTATCAATACCTTAAACTCCAAAAACACCTGAAATGGGAAATCAAACGAACCAGACAGGAACTGTGAAGTTTTTGCCAATAGATCGACTTGTCTATACAAAAGCCCTTTTGTAGTGGAGACTGTTCCAAATCTAAGTCTTATTCAAAGCCCAATAAACCACCTTACAAAAGGTCAACCCATAAATATAGAAAACATTTCTACTCCAAACCAGAACAACCTTAATATTTGATACTAACATGTTTTGTATTTGTTATCTTATTCACTCTTAATACTTTGCATGTTAAATGGTTAATCTAGATTTATGTTGTATAACCTTAGTACAACAAATACTTGGCACTTTCATAGCTCAAACCGTATGGTATAACCGACACTTGTGCTATGAAAAGAACTTGATTTGTTGTTAAGATAAGTTATAATCATGAATACCTGACAACATCTACAAGTATTAGCATTACTCGAATAAGATAACTAATGCAGTCATGTTAACAATTTATAATCCGATTGGAACCTCCTTTGTGTGTGGTTTCCAGTTGAGTAATAAGAGTTTATACTATACTTGTTTGAAATACGATTAGTGGATCCTGTAACCTTGACAATTATTTTTATCATTGTTTAATCCTTATATCAATATCACATCTCAAAGCTCTCTTCAACTTATTGTTGTTCTTGTTGTTATTGTTGTTGTTATTATTATTATTATTATTATTATTATTTATAATTTATATAGTTAACCTCCTTGTGGTTCGACCCTGGTCCTGCTGGATTATTTATTACATCGACACTCCTATACTTGTGAGAAGACATCAATCTTTTGGTTGTGTCAAGTTTTTGGCGCTGCTGCCGAGGAGGTAAATTCTTGTATAAATTATAATATTTATTTTATTTTCTCTTTTCACTTTTCATTTTATCTAACTTTTGTTTTGTTTCTTCTTCTTTTCTTTTCTTCATTTTATTCTATTCCTACACGTGCATAAGAGTTTGGTCATGTACAATAAGTGGTAGACTTTGTAGGGTATCCTCATCATTTTCAGAAAATATGGCCGAAGAAGATAACCAATCACTTCATAATGAGAATAACCGTGTTAGAACACTTAGAGACCACATGAATCTCATAACAACAAGTGCACCCTCATGCATAGTTTTTCCTCGTGATGCATCTCATTTTAATTTTAAGCCAGTCATTATTCAACTTTTACCTTCTTTTCATGGCTTAGATGTAGAAAATCCATACTTGCATTTAATGGAATTTGAGGAGGTCTGTAACACCTATAATGACTCAAATTGTAGCATGAACACCATCAGAGTAAAGCTTTTTCCTTTTTCATTAAAAGATAAAGCTAAAACATGGCTATAAAATTTAAGACCAGGATCTATTCGTGCTTGGGATAAAATGCAACAACAATTTTTAAAGAAGTTCTACAAAATTTCCATCTCACAGAACAAACTTTTTCAAAAGACAAATCACCACTTTCATTAAAAAAACAAAGGGGCAATACAATGCAAATGCAAGTAGTTCTGGAAGCCAACACATGGATCAAGTCAAATCAGTCACTACTCTTCGCAGTGGTAAGGTTATTGAAAAACCCATTCTTGAACCTTATGAGAAAGATGACGAGTCAATCTCTGAGGGTAAGGAAGGGGTTGAATCTGAACAGTGCAAAGAAAAGACTGATTTCCAGCCAACACTTCCATTTTCACATGCCATGACCAAATAAAGGAAAGTCAATCACAACTCTGAAGTCTTTGAAACTTTCAAACAAGTAAGCATCAATATACCTTTGTTGGATGCTATTAAACAGGTACCTTCCTATGCTAAATTTTTGAAAGATCTATGCCATGTGAAGAGAAAACTGAATGTGAAAAAGAAAGCCTTTTTAACCGAAAAAGTAAGTGTCATTCTTCAGAACAATAATGCTTTGAAATATAAAGACCCTGGTTGTCCTATAATTTCTTGCTTTATTGGAGAACATAAAATTAAAAAAGCTTTACTTGATCTTGGAACTAGTGTGAATTTACTTCCATATTCAGTCTTTCAGAGTCTCAATCTAGGTGAGTTAAAACTAACTTCTGTAACTCTCTTACTTGCTGATAGATCTGTAAAAGTGCCTAGAGGAATAGTTGAAGATGTGTTAGTAAATATTGATAAATTCATTTATCTTGTGGATTTTATTGTCTTGGACACACAACCTGTTGAAGCATGCAATTCATTTCCTGTTATTTTAGGATGTCCGTTTCTTGCAACTTCTAAGGCATTGATTAATTATAGGAATGGATCGATGAAGCTATCTTTTGGAAACATGACATTGGAGATGAATATTTTCAACATTTGCAAGCAACCTGGAGATGATAATGATTTACAGGAAGTGGACTTTACTGAAAAATTAGTTCATGATCAATTTCAAACCACTTCCAATGAAACTGAGATTGATGAATCTGATGATGTGCGAATGATTTATTTTCAAGAAGAATCAAAGGCAAATAGTTGGAGAGCAAAAATTGAGGAATTGCCACCACGATCAATTTAGTCCATACCTTCAAGTGTTCAACCACCAAAACCTGATTTGAAGTCATTACTATTCAATCACAAATACTTATTTTTAGGAGAAAATGAAACTTTTCTGGTAATAATCTCTTCCAAACTTAATGCACATCAAGAAGATAACTTATTACAAACTCTGAAAATGAACAAAAATGCATTAGGATGGACCATAGCTGACATAAAAGGAATTAGTCCTTTGATTTGCACACACAGGATCTATTTGGAGGAAAATGTTAAACCCTCTAGAGAAATGCAACGAAGGCTTAATCCTAATATGAAAGAAGTAACGAAAAATAAAGTCATTAAGCTTCTAGATAATGGAATCATTTATCCTATTTTTGACACCAAATGGGTAAGTCCTACCTAAGTTGTACCCAAGAAGTCTGGAGTCACTATGATAACAAATGAGAAAAATGAGTTAATTCCAACTAGGACTATTACTGGTTGCCGCATGTGCATTGACTATAATAAACTTAATTCAATGACAAGAAAAGATCATTTTCCTTTACCTTTGGATCAAATCCTAGAAAGAGTTTTAGGTCATGAATTTTATTGTTTCCTAGATGGCTATTCAGGTTACAACCAAATTGAAATTGCATTGGAAGATCAAGAGAAGACTACTTTCACATGTCCATTTGGTACTTTTGCTTATCGAAGGATGCCTTTTGGATTATGTAATGCACCAGCCACATTTCAAAGATACATGCTTAGTATATTTAGTGAAATGGTTGAGCGTTTTCTTGAAATTTTTATGAATGATTTTTCTGTTTTTGGTTCATTTAATGATTATTTGACTAACTTAGAAAAGATTTTGAGCAGGTGTGAAGAGAAGAATCTTGTACTGAATTGGGAAAATTGTCACTTTATGGTAACAAACAGCATTGTACTTGGTCACATTGTTTCATCAAAAGGAATTAAGGTTAACAAATCTAAAATCGAGTTAATTACTAACTTGCCAACACCAAAATCTATTAAAGATGTTAGATCATTCTTAGGACATGCTGGTTTTTATAGAAGGTTCATCAAATGTTTTAGTGTAATATCTAAGTCCTTGAGTAACCTTCTAACAAAGGATAATATTTTTGAATAGACTGAACATTTTGAAGAAGCTTTTGTTAAACTTAAAAACTTGTTTACTTCTGCTCTTGTCATTTAACCTCTTGAGTGGTCATTACCTTGTGAAATAATGTGTGATGCTAGTGATTATGTCGTGGGTGTTGTATTGGGACAAAGAAAAGATAAGAAACTTTATATGATTTTACTATGCAAGTAAAACTTTAAATAGTGTTCAAATGAATTACACCACCACTGAAAAAGAACTAATTGTAGTAGTATTTGCATGTGAAAAATTCAGATCTTATCTTGTTGGCTCACCTGTTGTTGTTTTTTAGTGATCATGCAGCATTGAAATATCTTCTTTCTAAGAAAGATTCTAAAGCTATATTGGTGCGTTGGATTTTGGTACTTCAAGAATTTGATATCACAATCAAAGACAAGAAAGGCACCAAAAATATTGTTGCAGATCATTTGTCAAGATGGACAATAGATTCGAAATCTGACATCACACCAATCGATAACTACTTTCCTAATAAATCTTTACTTTCTGTCTCTACATTGCCTTGGTTTGCTAATATTGTTAATTTTCTTGTTTCAGGACAATTGCCAGCTCATTGGTACAAGACAAAAGAAAGTTCTTGAACGAAGTGAAGAACTTTTATTGGGATGACCTTTATTTATTCAAATATTTTCCTGATCAAATTTTTCAAAGTTGCATTCCTGACAATGAGGTAAGTAGTGTCATTAAATTTTATCATTCTGAGGCATGTGGGGGTCATTTCTCATCAAGAAAGACAACTGCAAAAATTTTACAATGTGGATTTTATTGATCCACCATGTTTAAGGACTCACATGCATTCTGCAAGACTTGTGAAAATTGACAAAAGTTAGGATTTATTTCAAAACGTCATATGATGCCTTTAAATCCTATTTTTGTCATTGAGATCTTTGACTGTTGAGGTATAGATTTCATTGGTCCATGTCCTCCATCATTTGGTTTCGTGTACATATTAGTCGCAGTAGATTATGTTTCAAAAAGAAAGTTAGATTAGGGAATTAAAAGGTGTTAGGAGGAGATTTACACAAAAAAAAATTTGAAAAAACTCCAAGGGATTAAACCTTGATAGGGACAACAAAAAGGAGGGTGGAAGAAATTTGATTCATCTTGAGATTTCTCCTTGAATTTCTTGTTTTAAAAGGTAATAAATTCTCTTAATAAGTTATTTTAATTTTTCTTGAATGGTTGAGTTGTTAGAGTATTTGGTAGAGGTTTATGGTTTATAAAGTTGAATATGGAATTATGTTTTGATGATGAATGATGATATTTGATATAGGTGATGAATGAACAATGGGTTAGTAGCGAGAGTTTTCATTTTTAATGAATGGATTTGATGAGTTTGATAAGTGACACAATTAAAAGATTGATGTTTTATCTCAAGTGAAGGAGTGTCGAAGTAATAAATAACTCGACAAGACCGAGGTCGAACCATAGGGAGGTGAAGTATATAAAATTATAAACAACAAATGAAAAGGGGTTGAAAAGAACTTTTGAGATGTGATATTGATGTAAGGATTAAACAAGGATAAAACAATTGTCAAGGTTAGAGGATCCACTAATGATATTTCAAATAAGTATAGTATAAACTTTTTTTTATTACTCAACTGGAAACTACACACAAAGGAGGTTCCAATCGGATTATAAATTATTAACATGATTATATTAATTATCTTATTTGAGTAATGTCAATACTTGTAAAGGTAATCATGTATTCATGATGATAACTTATGTTAACAACAAATCAAGTTCCTTTCATAGTACAAGTGTCGGTTATACCATACAGTAGTAGGCTATGAAAGTGCCAAATATTTGTTGTACCAAGGGTTATACAGCACAAATCTAAATTAATCATTTAACAAGCAAGGTATTAAGAGTGAGTAAGATAACAAATACAAAACATGTTAGTATCAAACATTAAAGTCCATGTTGAGTTTTATATTATACTTATTCTTACACCATTAGTGTACCCTTTTCACCTTGACAAAATTAACTTAGCTAAACATAATGAAGAAGAAAAACATAAATAAACAATATAAGAACATAAACATGATATAAGTTAACAAAGTATAGTAAAGGAAATGAAAAACATAAACAAGAGATTAATATAACATAAAATAAAACTTGAAAATTACAAAATCTAAAGAAAGAGAATGATCTTGATATGAACACCAAGATGTCTAAATGTATGGCAAATGCCTCTTTTTATAGGCTAAAATTCGGAGCTATTGATTTAATAACTAATTATTGAGTGGGTGGCCACCTCTTAACTTGGTGACAACCATTATCTTGCAAGAAAGTGATCTTGATCTGAACACCAAGGATGTGGCAGTTGTTTTTGGGAATGTTCTAGTCATGCAAGGATATTTAATGGGCAACAACATAGTTTCCATAAGCGATTTGGACTCTGTATTAATGTGGAATCCTTATGGTATATGGAAACAACTATTCTATCCTTATTAAAGTAAAAATCTATTATTAAATAAGTTTTCAAGTCAGTTAAGGATGCTTTGACACATATCGAATAACAACTGACTTCGTGGCGGCATCCTTATACTTCTCATTCACGAATCAATATTTGTTGAGTGAAGGTTTCTGTTTCTAATAGTGCTGATGCCTAGGTTAATTACATGTAATCTTGAGATTAATCTCAAGATTGCGAACATGTGGTCAAGCAACCCGCACATAAAGATACCAATTCCCGGAAAAGCCAAGGAAAGAAGTTTGATAGGAGTATGACACAAAGATAACATATATACCTAAGCACCAACACTAATGTAAAAGGAAACCCACACCCAATGAATATCAATTAGCAAACAAGTATACAGATGACATCACGAAGTCAGTTGTTCTTCGATAAATCGTTTTAGTTTTTTAAAGAACCAAGAAAAGGAGAATATCTCACCAACTCACATAACAAGATGCAGCAAAGAAGTCTTATTAATCTCAAGATTGCGTAACCCAACATGTGATACGATCCGAGCAACAAAAAAACAATCAGATTTGGATTCTGACATAAAATGTGCAACTGTCCAGTTTTACGACAACAATCATAATTCTCAATCCTGCCGCTAGATCGGGCTGAAATATTACGTGATGTTTGATTCATAACATTTTTGCATAAGCATATCAAACCTTATTGTAAATTGCTCAAATTTTATATTCTATATATTTGGGTTAAAATCACACTATATCTTAATGTTTAGCTCAATTGGACATCAATGACTTTAGGTTCCAGATTCAGACTTAACTTATTGTAAACGTGTTTGTTTTTATATCAACTCTTGAAACTCGTATTGTTTCTGTTGTTTTCATTTCTTGCATTATATTTACAACATTTCAAACATAATTAGGGCTTGTTTCATCATATTCCATACTTCATTCCTCAGGGTCAGATTTGGACTTTCACGTAAAATTTTCTACCGTCTCCTTTTACGCTTTTAAGCATAAATCGAAATTCAATCATTAGATCGAGTTGAAACTTTACATGAAGATTACAAGGGTAGTATTCTATACTGGTATAAACTTTCAGGTGAATCAAAGTTCAGGAAGAATAGGTCAGAACAGACTGTATATGTGATACGATCAGGGCAACAAAAAAACAATCAGATTTGGATTCTGACGTAAAATGCGCAACTGTCCTGTTTTACGATAACAATCATAATTCTCAGTCTGATCGTTGGATCAAGCTGAAATTCTATATGTTGAGAACCTCATGATAACGTGGTCACACAACCCACAATCAAGATTGAGATCTGATCCGGAAAGCCGAAATAGGTCTGATAGGAGTGTGATACAATGGAAACCTGCCCCAAGGCACATTATGTTTCAAAATGGATAGAGGCAATTCCAAGTTGAAACAACGATCACAACACAATGATAAAGTTTTTAAAAGAAAATATTTTGAGTCGATTTGGAATCTCTCGAGCCATGATAAGTAATGGTGGACCACATTTCTGCAATAAATCATTTGAGTTTTTAATGAAGAAATATGGAATCACACACAAAGTTACCACCCCTTATCACCCTTAGACAAATGGACAAGTAGAGCTTGCTAATAAGGAGATCAAACAAATCTTGAAGAAAACAGTGCACCCTAATAGAAAAGATTGGTCTTTAAGACTTAATGATGCACTTTGGGCTTATCGAATTGCTTATATAACATCATTAGGTATGTCATCTTATATAAACTAGTTTATGAAAAACTTTGTCATTTGCCTGTGGAACTTGAACATAAAGCTTATTGGGCTATTAAAGCTTTCAATTCTAACATTGATGATGCTAGTCAACTGCGAAAATTACAAATAAATGAGCTTGAGGAAATAAGAAATGATGCATATAAAAATTCAAGAATTCATAAGCAAGAAACAAAGAGTTTCATGATAAGAAAATACTGAGAAAAACATTCAATGTTGGTCAAAAAGTCTTCCTTTATAATTCTCGACTCTATTTATTTCATGGAAAATTAAGATCAAGATGGAGCGGTCCTTTCATTGTGAAACATGTGTATCCATATGGGGCCTGTGATATCGAGAATTCAAATAATGACATTGTTTTCAAGGTAAATGGGCATCGTTTGAAAGTTTACTTTGACAACATTTTCAGTTGAAAATAACTCTATTGAATTGAGTGATCTTGTATATAAAGATTGATTCTTTTTCTCACATTGTTTTTATTTTTCTTTTTTTTGTGACTTTTGTTTTGCTAGTCTCTCTCACCCCGGTCAAATGGCGGATAACGGTACTCCGTGACTCTTAAGTCGATTCTTTCAGTTTTCCATAATAACTGATATCTATGTATATATTTGTGCAATTCCTTACTCTTTCTCATTTCTTTGCTCCAATTCTCACTTGAAAATGGACACCATTCTTGAAAAATTGAAAAAAATATTTTCCCGCTTTGCCTCCAAATGCGATTGCAAAAATTTACCGTGCTAAGTGTGCAAGATTGAGATTGTTAATGAATCATGGAATTCCTGAAGATATTCGCTGGCTAATTGAAGCAAATGTCCCATTATCAGGTGAGTCCTCTAATTCTTTCATTTCATATATGCCTGGAACAGGTAAAAGCACTTTTGTAAAGAAACGTCGTGCAAAACGACTGAAAGTCTGTCACCGATGTGCCAGATGGACTTGTAATGCACAATGTCGTTCTTTAGAAATGGTATTTATAAACCGTGAAGATAAAATACAATTCATTAAGGATGGCCCGAGTAAGGGGACTTTAAATAATCTTCTATTTACTCTTGAGACGCATTCTAATGGAGATGTGCATCGTACAATTCATGGTTTATGGCAACAATTCCATAAAGAACATGCTCGACATAGTCTTGGGAATCTGACTAAAAAAGACCTTGTTTGCCAGTTTTTAAGAAAACTGGATGGGAAGCCTATCATTGACCCATAGAGGGTGTTTAAGTCCTTCTTGGACGTAAAACCAAGGGAAGATGTGAGCCACAATCACAACTACCGGTACATACACATGCTTTTTCAAAATAAATAAATCAATAAAGAGAGAGAGGGGGAGAGAGAGAGAGAGAGAGACTCCAACTGGCCTACATATAGGTGGTATGATTGCATTTTCAATTTCTCATCTATAAAATCTTCTCTTCCTTCCCTTTATTTCTATTAAACCCATACATTCAACAGATATAGAAGTTTGTAGAAATGGTAGGTTCCTCAAGTCATCACATAAGAAATATTTGTGTTTTCGGTGGATCCAGTCCTGAGAAGGAAATAGAGTTTTTAGAATCAGCAAATCATCTTGGTCAGGTACTAGTGAGAGAAAGATTCATTTAGTGTATGGGGGAGGCAGCCTTGGGTTAATGGGGGTGTGTCAATAGTTGTATTTTTAGGAGGTAGTCAAGTTTTGGGGGTTGTCCCCAAAGCTTTAGCAAAAGGGGGCATCATTGGATGAATTGGAGAAGAACACAGGTCTTCACAATGTCTGATCGAATGAATACAATGTTTAACCATGCTGATGCCTTCATTGCCTTACCAGGAGGTCTAGGCACATTGGAAGAGATCTTTCATATTTCCTCTTGAGCCCAACTGCACATTCACCATAAACCCATAGGTCTGTTAAATGTTAATAGTTTTTATGATAATTTGTTGTCTTTTCTTGAACAGAAATTTCTAACATCTTTGGCACAACAGATCATAATCTCTGCCGCTACTGCTGAACAATTGATTGACCAACTACAATCTTTCATTCCTGTAATTGATCCCTCCATGAGTCGCATAAATTGATCAACTAAGGAAAGCCATAAAAAACTTAGATTGGATTTGAGTTGTGTCTTTTGGTTCTGTTAATAGCATATTATTTTGTTTTGTTATTTCTTATATTTGTTTAAGTGTGTTTAAGGTTTGTCAGTGTTCGCTGTTTCAAGTGATGTCTTCTATACTCTATCTTTCTACCTTAGGACATTGAGGACAATGTCTCGTTCTGGTTGGGGGGAAAGGGTAGTAGTTGACATTAAAAAAAAAAACTAATTTACTAACTGTGTTTGCTATTATTAAAACCATTTGACAAACTGTTATTAGGATGACAGAGTATGGAGGAATTTTATTGACTATTGAGACGCATCTTAGTAAATATTCTTATCAAGGTCTATCAGAATACTTCTTGAAATATTCAGGTTTATAAACTCTCGCATTATTATTATCACTTGATTCTGCTCAAATACTCATTTAACAAGTATTCTTAAACCTTCATTTTCACACACACACACTTTAACATATGATTGTGGGTTGCACATTAGATTACTGCATTATTTATGTTCTTTTGTTAAAGGTAACAACTAAGGAAAATGGATAGTATATAATTTGCAAAAGAAAAAAAAAATTGATGATAACAAAAATGTAGATAAGTTTGGATTCGTAGCCTCCCTAACCTAAGCAATTAAGCCTGAAGGGGTGTTTTAACACCTAATACCCTAAAGTCAACTGACTTAGCAGCTATTGGCCCAAAGCTTGATACATGGGTTAAGGAGAAAAGCTTAAGGGAATCAAACATTGCACTATCTGCAACCCGAGTTACTAAGCTTGTAAAGGTGTCTCAACGCCTAATGCCCTAAGACCAACTGGTCTGGGAGTCATTAGCTGAAAACTCGTTACATGGGTTAAAGATGCATTGTGTTTTAAGTTATATGTATATATATTAAAAAAATAAAAAAAACGAAAAGATAATAATCCCAACCCAAGGAAGTTAACCTTAAACATTAGAACAAAAATTTTGTTTTCTTCCAAGTAAAGCCCCATAACTATGTGTTGATATATTGAGCATAAAAGGAAGGTTTATTAATATTTTGTTTAAGAAGTATGAAGCAGATATATAAATTTAATGAGAGTTTGTTTACTTGGATAGATTAATGGAAGTTGAATGATCAATGCCTTGCTTTAAGGAACTTTCAAATTGTTTTTCTATTTTAACGTTTTGATTACTAGGGACTAGTAATAAGCTGGTTGGGGGGTGTGATTAGTACTTAAAAGTGCATTTTTATCAAGGTTTTATATCATCATTTTGCATATAAACCATCAATAACTTGCTAGCTAAAGCATGTTTTATAATAACAAGTCTGATACTATAAAATACCTTTAATTTATGGTAAATGTTCATCTTAAATGCAGGCCTATCACATAAATCAAAGGATTGGTTGATGAGTTTAACTACTGAAATTGAGAAGACAAAGAGAGGATTAAGCTTAGAAAAGAGATGTTGGTTTAGTCCAAACAGGAACACTGTTCAGTCATGGGGTCATATTTGAAGCTATAGATCTTGGATTTCAATTTGGTTTATATGGCTAGAAATCTAAGATATAGGCCTAAAACATTCATGCAGAGTGAAAGACTTAATTCTGCTGTTTGGAAGTCCAAATCTTAGCAACAACGGAGAAGTCAGAATTTGTCCTTCAGCCTAAACACTGTTCAGTGTTCAGTCCATATTTCGAGTTCTAGAAGTCCAAATGTACTGATTCTTTTTTCTTGGAAAGCTGAGACAATTTCCTAGAACTTTCATGAGGACAGTATGTTCAAATTCTAACGTTAGAAATGACATTTTGTTCAAACAAGAAAATAAGGATTGTCACCAAGTCAAGATGTGGTCACCCACTCAACAATTAGTCATCAAATCAATAGTTGCAAATTTTAGCCTATAAAATGAGGCATTTGCCATGTATTGAGGCATCTTGGTTTCCAGATCAAGATCATGTTCTTGCTCTCTCTTTATATTTTTGCAATGCTTAAGTTTTGTTTATATTAATCTCTTGTTTACGCTTTTCATTTCCTTTCCTTTACTTAGTTAACTTATATCTTATTTATGTTCTTGTCTTGTTTATTTATGTTTCTCTTCTTCATTATGTTTAGCCAAGTTTATTATGTCAAAGTGAAAAGGTTACACTAATGGTGTAAGAATAAATATAGTATAAACTCAACATAGACTTTAATGTTTGATACTAACATGTTTTGTATTTGTTATCTTCTTCACTCTTAATACTTTACTTGTTAAATGGTTAACCTAGATTTATGTTGTATAACCTTGGTACAACAAATACTTGGCACTTTCATAGCCCAAACCGTATGGTATAACTGACACCTGTGCTATGAAAGGAACTTGATTTGTTGTTAATATAAGTTATAATCATGAATACCTGACAACATCTACAAGTATTAGCATTACTCGAATAAGATAACTAATGTAATCATGTTAACAATTTATAATCCGATTGGAACCTCCTTTGTGTGTGGTTTTCAGTTGAGTAATAAGAGTTTATATTATTAGTGGAAATACTTGTTTGAAATACGATTAGTGGATCCTCTAATCTTGATAATTATTTTTATCATTGTTTAATCCTTATATCAATATCACATCTCAAAGCTCTCTTCAAGTTATTATTATTATTATTATTATTATTATATAGTTAACCTCCTTGTGGTTCGACCCCGGTCTTGCCGGGTTATTTATTATTTCGACACTCCTAGACTTTGAAGAAGACATCAATCTTTTGGTCATGTCATAAAGTTTCAGCTCAATTCAACTGTTGGATTTAGAGTTATGTGATTAGTACTTAAAAGTGCATTCTTATTTAGGCTTTATATCATCGTATTGCACTAAAGTATCGTTAAATTCCCTAACTAAAGCATGTTTTATAATAACAAGTATGATAATATAATATATCTTTAATTTATGGTAAATGCTTGTTTTGAATGCAGGTATATCTCACAATTCAAAGGATTGATTGATGTGATTAACTATTGAAAGTGAAGAGACAAAAAGAGAACTAGGCTAAGAGAAGAGATGCTGGTTCAATTCCAAACTGGAACACCATTCGGTTATTTGATCATAACTGGAGTTGTAGAACTCGGATTTAGGTCCACTTTATATGGATGGAAAGATAAGACATAGACCTAAAACTTTCATGAAGGGTCCAAGACTCAATTCTGCCGTTTTCAAGTTCAAATCTTAGAAACAACGGAGAAGTC
>Ga0325401_1002286_pt1 | contig 16963 bp, 8 predicted proteins | sample PopdelMetagenome_FD_205666 | JGI IMG/M metagenome (GOLD analysis project Ga0325401, IMG submission 205666) | Populus deltoides microbial communities from Bellville, Georgia, United States - Xylem-PdKOR-R2 | ecosystem: Host-associated > Plants > Phyllosphere > Stem > Wood/Secondary xylem | place...
AAAAAAAAAAAAAAGTTGTGTGCAAAATATAAGTCAAAAAGTGGCCATAACTTCTCGAATGGTTATGTAAAAGATGACATGTGCACGCTCGCTAGCATTAATTATAACTCCCATCTTCTCTTCGTTTTGTGTATGTTGTGAAAGATCAACAGACGTGTCAAATAGAGTGGAGAGAGGGGAAAAAACTGGAACACGAAAACGTTTCACAATATATGCAAATCATATGTCTGTTTTTATTACAAGTTTTTTTATTTATTTATTGGAAATTCTATTGGATATTCCAGTGTATAACATAGAAATGAATATTCATTAATCAACTTTTATACTATCCATACCTAAATTCAAAGTAACTATTAAACCCCGGTTTGAAATGAATATTTTACACCTAAACTCAAACCGATAGAATTTTGGGTTTTTATTAAGCATTCATAACTCAAATTTAACCCAAACTTGAAATATGAACTCAAATATTATAAATTATAACTATTTAGTATATATTTAGTTTGTTATATATGTAATTTTTTAAAATTTTAAAGTTATTTATTTATTTTGGATCGGACCTTAATTTTTATCTTCGAATTTTACATGAATATGATTGGATTAAAAAATTTCCTCCTTATTTGGGTCTAGATTGGTATCTGAAATTATTATATATATAAAATAACAGGATAGTACAATGGTATAGCCGGCCTCTTCTATTATATGATAATAAATAAATTGAAATTCAAATCTACTTTACTAAAAAAAGAAATCCAAAGAATATATGACTAAACTAAACTATGCGTGTGTGTGTGTTTTACCTCTGGTTAATACTCCAGGTAATGAGCTTCTCTTTTTCTAGTTTATTCTTTCGTTTATGGGACTGACTCGTTGATCACAAAGTGACATTTAATTTTCCAAGGCGTTCAGATTTAGTGTTGTCCTTATCCTTGGTATTCTTACCGCAACATGATGGAAGGTCTCACGAGCCCACAAAACCATGCATCGTTTCAGGCTCAGAATTCTAGGTCTCCATCTCCCCCTCCTCCTGTGAGGGCCACCTGCAGTTCATGCATGACTCCTTTTGTCTAGATCCTAACGTGGGCTAGGCATTTTCCCAGAAAACACTGAGACATCGCTTGTCTTACTTCAGCTTTATTTTTCATGTCAAACTCATAATTAGTACTTGTAAAGACAAGTCATGATACAATATTTTATGCTATAGTTCTAATTTATCTGACATTATAATGATATTTAGTGCTTGTTTGCAATTTATGGTGCAGGATGGAATGACATGGCTTCTGAACCCACCGGAACAAAATTTGCCGTTGATTTTAGCTGATAAAGGATTTGATGTATGGATTGCTAATGCTAGAGGCACCAGATATAGCTGTCGACATACCTCCCTTCAACCATATGAACCGGTTCTCTCTCTTTCTTCTTAGAATAATCTCTACTATTTACATCACAAAAGTCATAGTACAAGTTGGTAACACTACCAAAGCCTTATGACAAACGAAAAACAGTACTATAATGGAAGTACTTGTACTTTTGTGTTGTAATTGCATGATCCATCCACTATTGTTTGGTCATCTTGTTGCAGCTTAAATCGGTGTATATATATATATATATATATATGGAAGGCAGCTTCCTACCTTTTGCGACCACATCTTGATCAATATAAATGGCCTAATGTTTGGTTAACAGCACTGTTAAGAGTTTTTGTTTATTATTAATAAGTTTTGTTTTCTGGATCTAATCAATTATGGCAGGGTTTCTGGAATTGGTCATGGGATGAATTGGTGGTCTTTGATCTTCCAGCTGTTTTTGACTATGTGTACAGCCAAACTGGGCAGAAGGCACATTACGTGGGTCATTCCCTGGTATGAATTATGTCATGCAGCACTCAATACATAGATTATCAATTATCTTTTAACACATTGTGCAGTGTTCAAACCAGAGAAAGAAATTATTAGTTCCTGCAATAGCAAGTTTTTCGTATGATAATATATATTTGTCTGAAAAAAACCAGTACGTACACGAACAATTGTTAATTAATTTATCCCAAAACTGATTCCCGTTTCTGGTATATTGTCCCAATGATCTGAAATTAACAGTTCTTCTTGACAGGGAACCTTGATAGCTTTAGCATCCTTCTCAGAAGGTTTACTAGTTGACAAACTGAAATCAGCAGTGTTGTTGAGCCCCATTGCTTACTTGGGCCATATGAACTCTGCACTTGATGTTGCTGCTGCTAAAGCCTTCGTTGAGGTATGTAATAACTAAGGCTGCAGTAGCTATACACACACACAATTCATGGAGCACTCCTCTTTCTAATATTTAACATGAATACACATACCATATAGTCTGAACAAATTTATGTCTCTGCTACCAACAGATCACTACCCTATTCGGTATGGCTGAGTTCAATCCTAAAGGGTAAGAAAAAAGACTTAGAATTCATTATCAGGAAGCAATTTTGTCCAACTTAAAAAGATCTAAAATCCTTCATTTGGTTTTTTTTCTTTACAGGGAGCCGGTGACTAACTTTCTCAGAGCTCTTTGTGATTATCCAGGAGTTGATTGCTATGATCTATTGACCTCAATTAGTGGTATAGTTTTGTGTGTTAATTATTGCGGCAGCCAAATAGATACATGTTGTTTATATTTCCTTCTGCAAAATAACTACCCTACCATAATCTCATGTTGAAAGATAGCATGCATTTCCTTTTTCAATCATATTAACTATATGCATGCTTCATTTCTGTGAATTCAAGGCAAGAACTGTTGCCTCAATGCCTCCACGGTTGATCTCTTCTTGAAGAACGAGCCTCAATCCACATCGACCAAGAACATGGTGCACCTGGCTCAAAGTAAGTTAGTCACCCCTACCTACCTGATTACTAACTGTAACTAATACGGAGTTAATTATCGTTTATTTTGTTTCAATGAAAACTGCTAAAGTAATCTACGAAATTGTTTTGATGAAATGAACTTGCAGCTGTTCGTGATGGCGTTCTAGCAAAATACAACTATGGAAATCCTGATTTCAATATGATGCACTATGGAGAAGCCAAACCACCGATTTATAACCTCTCCAACATCCCCCATGACCTGCCTATCTTCATCAGCTACGGAGGGCAAGATGCACTATCCGATGTTCGCGACGTTGAGCTCTTACTTGACAGCCTTAAGTTCCATGATGTCGACAAGCTCACAATTCAATACATCAAGGATTACGCACATGCCGATTTCATCATGGGAGTAAATGCCAAGGACATTGTGTATAATCAAGTTGTTTCATTTTTCAACCATCAACACTAATTATTTTTCAAAGAGGTCCTTATAATCTTATATTAATTACTTGGTGATAAATCTTACCATAATTCTAAAGCAGTAATTATCTGCAGGGTGTCATGTTATAAATATACGCACACGAGCCCATTAGGGCTATGAGCAATGTAAGCTGTCTCTGTTCAATGAAACTGATTAAACCAAAAACTTAATTTGATTATATGATACATAGTTTTTAATCATCTTTCATAATTCAACTATGTCATGGCTAATCTCCAATCGAAAAGGAGATAATCAATTGGCAAACTGCCTTGATTTAGCTGTTGAGTACTGGTAAACTGTCAATGTAGATCCTGAAAGTAATTCCCTAATTTGCCATACTCTTTAATTATCACAGAAATCTATAGTCACAAATTAGCTATATACTTGTGGTAATGATTACATACAACCTACCAATTACGTCCTTCCTTGTGTAGGAGACTTTATATATTATATATAATTATTCTGTAATTACATGCATGTGAGCTTCTAGACAAGCGCCCATCACTGAATATGATGACAACAGTTATAGCTTAGTTTCAACGTAAAGCTTTTGTGACCTTTAACCAACTAGATTTTGCTTTAAGGGTAATCCAAATACTGAAACATAATACTTTGATCTTCATAAACATTAAATTTGTCCCTGTTATGTTTCATAATTACACATATGCCTATGCTAGATGTTTTGTATAGCACCAGTCGCCAAGTCTCATTTGCTTGCATCTATAGGGACAATACAGTACATTGTAGCTTTGAATTCTTGTATTCATATAGTGAAAATTACAGATTAAATGTTATCGTAACATAGGAGGGATCAGGAATTGAAAAGCAATGGTAGGGACAGTTGGGATTTCGGTAGGTCTCTCCCACTATATATGTGCACTATCAATACATGAATGTTATTCCAGAAAGCCCAAGAGATTGAAGAGAGTAACAATGGAGCACAAAGTTTGTCTGGTGTTGGTTGTTGTTGCTTTGATCACCAAAGAAGCAATGGCAGCTCAACATGTTGTTGGGGGGAGCCAAGGTTGGGAAGAATCTACAGACTTCAGCTCATGGGCTTCAGGTCAAAAATTCAAGGTTGGAGATCAACTAGGTATGTCTCTTCTTCTATGAACAAACTATACATGTATAATTCCATCATTACATGGTTACTATTTTTCTTTGGACAGTTTTCAAGTACACATCAGGGCTGCACAGCGTGGTTGAACTTGGCGGCAAGAGTGCCTACAAGAGTTGTGACCTTGGTACTGCGTTAAACTCAATGAATACTGGCAATGATGTTGTGAAACTGAACAAACCTGGAACACGTTACTTCGCTTGTGGTACTTTAGGCCACTGTGGCCAAGGCATGAAAGTGAAGATTACGGTAGAATCCGGGACTGCTCCGTCTACCCCAGAATCACCGTCTTCGTCTTCATCTTCATCTTCATCTTCATCTCCCGCAGCTTCCTCTGCATCCGCCATGCACAGTTATTTTGCTGCATTTGTTCTTCTCACAGCGTTGGTGGCTACCAGTTTGCTATATATGTTTTGAACATGTATATATGATGTGAGAGACTCAAGTATTCAACAGTTCCTATATTTGTCATACGATTTTGTATGCTTATTTTTTGTGGGGTTAAATATGTATGGTGTGAAAATTGTTACTTTTTTTTTTTTTTGAGAGGAATGTATTTTACTTTTAAAAATAAAGCGATTAATTTGGTATTCATCTGTGGGGTTTTCATTAAGAGTTTCGTAGGTGGAAATGCAATTTCGGCAATTATATTGGTTCTTGTACTGTTACTGCTTACTCAAATTGCTAGCCTTATTTTTTTTTTATTACATTTGAGAGAGTGTTGTTGTAATTATTTTTTAAAGTAATTTTTATGTTGTAATATATTAAAATAATATTTTTTATTTATTTTTTAAAAATAAAAAGAATTAATTTTTAATAAAAAATAATTTTTTTAAAATATAATTTAGACTATATTTCCAAACAGTTACAAGATAAATAAAATGAGAATGATCTTATCTAATTCCTCTTGTTTGTTTGAGAAAAAAAAGTTTTTTTTTTATTTATCGAAACTAATTAAAAACTATAATGATACCCATGCTTTGCCAGGGGTTTTTTTTTAACTAAAAGTTTTGCAAGAATATTAAAGAAAGCTTGAAAGGAATTAAAAAAAAAAACATATATAGTATCAACAACCATCATAATTGAAAGATTTCTTAACAGCAACTTATTTTATAAATAGAAAAAATAAAAAATATGATAATGTCCCATACAATTTTTTAAAAATTCAAATCAAATTACGCCAGATTTGTCATTGTCCATGGCTGACCGATGAAGTCTCCAGACCTAATTTAGTAGAGCTTCGTTTGGTCCTACTATGCTTAAATTAAACAATTTTTGGTAACTTTAAAAAATAAAACTAGGGATGGCAATGGGACTAATAGGTTGAATTTCTTGATATTTATAATTTATTTATTATTTATCAGGTAAAAAAATAAAATATTTATAAATTATTTATCTGATTTTAGGTATCCAATATGTATTCATTATCTAGTATTATTTTTTAATAAAAAAATTAAATAGCTAATATATATATATATATATATATGAAGTATGTATATTTATAGTAAATGATAAATATTATTCATATATGTGTATGTGTGTTATATATATAAATAATAGTTTGAAAAGCATTTTATAAAGTAAGTTGACCCATAAAAATAAACACTCTTTCCAAAATTCATTCTCACAATTATTATTGATCTATAGGTCACACATTTCTGTTTCTATATATTTTGATGATAATAATAATATGAAAATTAGATTAATAATATGTTTGGTTGAAAATAAATTTTAAACAAGTTTTATATAAATATTATATCAACAAGCATGAAGGATCTTATAAAAAAAATCAATCAATGGGTCCAAGAAGAAGCAAGTGAGGATCTAATTTAAATATTTTTTTAGTGCTACATTGTAAATCTTTATATTTTATCTTGATAACACAAGTAAAATGAAATCACACACTTCACTATTTATACTTTTAAAATGATTAATATATAAACTGATATAGATGATTCTAAGAATTTACTTAGGTTAATCTATCAAAAATGAAAATCTGCATAAACTGGTAGATCATAAAATTGCATCCTGATCCAACGGTTAAATTAAAAGTTATGCTCAATACCATAAACTTGTTCGGTAGATGATTTAATGCAAAAATACAAATTTTGTTGTTTAATCCTTAAATAAATCATATCAATTATTCCTCTAAAATCTATGGCCACTTTATCATTTTAAAAAATGTAATTATTTTATATTTCTTTCCCAGGTTTATTACCGTTTCATGGTAATATTATTATTTTTTTAACTGATATTTATACTATCACTCTTGCCTTTTTTTTCTTGGTATTATCTTTTTTTATAGCTTACCATTCATTACCATACTAATTTTTTGAGATTATTTCATCATTTCTCTTATTTTTTTACCAATCAAAATTTATTACTTCGTTGACATTATAAATTTTCAATTAAATTCAAAATTTTTATTTTTAACCTTAACAACACTTCTTTATTTATTTATAGACACTATCCCCTCCATTATACATCATACTTATTATTATTACCATTATTTATCCATTCTTTTTCTTCCTTACTATTTTTGCAATCTTACATTTACATTTACATTTCCATTTACACGGCGGTTTACATTTTTGTTGTTCTTTGTGAGAGAGCCTGTGATGGTTCCCTCAGTCTTGTTTTTTTGACCTCCTTGGCTGCCCTCAGTTCCTCCATGCTCTTGGCTTTTAAAATGAAGAGGGAGCTGAAGTTTTGGAATTTGAATGCTGGAAATCTAGGATTTAATTTGATTTTGATTTTGAATGCGATTGCTAGAATTTAGGTCTTGAGGAGCTGAAAATCTGGTTTTACTATTGGGATTGAGGAGTTGAAAAGATTTGGTTTTGTTATTGGAATTTGAGGTTTAATTACTTGAACAGTTTGGACTAAATTGAATCAATTGAAAATAATTAGACTTAAAATATGAATTAAATGGGCTAAATCAAATTAATTTAATTTATTTGTACTTAATTGGACTTGAATGAAAAGAATATGACTCAAACAAATTTACATAAAAAGTTAATTGGCCCTTGTAATATTTTCTTCTTTTCATTTAAGTCCTTAGCTTTTGAAATTTTTAATTTCATTCAATTAGGGTTTTCAATCCTGGATTTTCTTTCAATTCAGTTCCTTAATTGGTCTTTCTAATTTAGCCACTTTTAATTTAGTCCTTGAATTCTAGATTATTAGAATTTCAACTGAACTTGTTCTAAATTCTTTTTTTTTAATTGCATCCCTAATTGAATCAATTTAGACCTCTAGATTTATCCAATTGCTCCAAATTCATCATTAGTTTCTAAAATCATGTAATTTTGACTAATTTAGCTCGTAATTTTGATTTTCTTCTTCAATTAAACCCTCAAATGATTTTTCACTTGGCTATTTGTTTCGAACTCATTATTGAACTTTCAAATTTCTTTCAATCTTATCCAAATTAAATTAAATTAAGTCATTTTCTCAATTTTCTCTTCAATTGAAACCTCAATCATGACCCAAAAATTCTCAAATTTTATTTTTGTATTTGATACTCAATTATCGGTCAAATTTCAACTCCAAATATGTATTTTTTATCTTCTAGATTTTTGTGTTTTTATGATTTATTAAAAATAAATAAAAATTGATGAAATGATTAAAATTAACTAAATTTATTGAATATATATATATATTTTGAATTTTTTTAAATATATAAAAATAAAGGTAAAAAATAAAACAACTTTTATACTAATTTTACTTATACTTTCACAAGAATTATATATTATTTCATGTAACTGAATTTTATTTATGAATAAGTAATGAAATTAAAAATTAAAAATTTCTTTATTGCTTAAAAAAATGGAATATGGAACCCAAAAAATGTTGAAGCCCACCACGCAACAGTATATTCCTCTTCTCGCGATGCAACTTCACATTTTTCTCTTTTTTTTTGAAAGAAAAAACTTAAAAAGAATCAATTACAGCACTTGCACTCTCCAAATTTATTTTTGCATCTGATACTCAATTATTGGTCAAATTTCAACTCTAAATATATATATATTTTTTATATTCTAGATTTCTGTGTTTTTTATGATTTGTTAAAAATAAATAAAAATGATAAAATAATTAAAATTAACTAAATTTATTGAAAAAAATATATTTTTTTGAATTTTGAATTTTTTTAAAATATACAAAAATAGAGATAAAAAAATGAGATTATAACAACCTTTATACTAATTTTACTTGTACTTTCACAAGAATTATATATTTTTTCATGTAACTGATTATTTTTTATGAATAAGTAATGACATTAGAAATTAAAATTTTCTTTCTTCCTTAAAAAAATGGAATATGGAACCCAAAATGTTCTGGCCCACTACGCAACAGCATCTTTCTCTTCTCGCAACGCAACTCCACATTTTTCTCTTTTTTCTGAAAGAAAAAACTAAAAAAGAATCAGTGACAGGCCACAGCACTTACACACCAAACAGAGAGCACATTTCTTCTGTTCGAAACAAGCTCTATAGGCATTCCTGTAGAAAAGTAAAGACTATAAAACGATGCCGGAAGAGACCAATTCCATAGACTACGTAATGGAGAAGGCCTCAGGTCCTCACTTCTCCGGCCTCCGTCTCGACGGCCTTCTCTCTTCTCCTCCTTCCTCCACTGCTTCTCCCTCTCACCGCTCCGCCTCCGCCAGCTCTTCAGCCTTGTCCGACTCCAACGCTCCCAAACAACCTTTTGTCATTGGTAAATTTCACTTACTCGTAATTTTTTTTAATTATTTAGCCATTAATCAGATAATAATATTTTTCATTTTTGGATATTTTATTAATTTGTAGGAGTTTCTGGTGGTACGGCATCGGGCAAGACTACAGTATGTGATATGATCATTCAACAGCTTCATGATCATCGTGTTGTTCTTGTTAATCAGGTTTTCTTCTCTCTCTCTCTCTTTTAATCATTTTGGATTTGATTTTTTTAAGTCTCAAATTCAATTGTCATTTTAATTTTATTTTAATTTTTATGATTTTTTGTTTTCGAATGTTAGGATTCATTTTATCGTGGTTTGACGCCTGAAGAATCGAAGCGAGTGCATGAGTATAATTTTGATCATCCTGGTAAAATTGACTGACTTATTAAATTTTGTTAGCTCTTTGTTAAACAATTATTTTTGTGGTGGTTAGGACTTAGGAGTGTTAGTAAAGTATGCCGTTGTTGTTGTTGTAGATGCTTTTGATACCGAGCAACTTTTAGACTGTATTCAAAAGCTGAGAGGTGGACAGTCTTATCAAGTTCCTATCTATGATTTTAAGAATCATCGCAGAAGTTCGGAGAGCTTCAGGCAGGTACTTCCTTTACTGCATTTTCTGCAAAAGTGACTTTGTTTTTTCGTGATCAGTGTACACATTTTGGATATGGCATGGTAAATGGTGAAATTTTAGGCTAATCATTTAGGGATTTTTATCCTAGTACCCAAGTTGGAATCTCTTCCTTTTAGAAAAGTTGGAGATTGCTGCCTTTGTATAGCTGTCACTATTGGCTTTGATTGAAAGGAAATGTGGTATCACAATTATTTTCTTCTTGCCACAACTCTATGTAGGAAATTACCAACAAAGAGGGTGAATGATGCAGTGATAATATTGGGAGAGTTTGTAAATTTTGACAATATCTAAAAGTCAACCCAGTGCAGTTGGTGCAATTTTTTCCATACATTGAATTCAATGATGTTAAGACCCTATAAACAGTGGCAGAGCTCTAGTCTGTCATGGAAAGTAAGAAGTTGAAATTTAATACTTGAGCGTTTGAATTGTTCTTGCCACTATTTACTTCTTTTTCCTGATTATTTTTCAATCTCTTTGCCTTTATTCTTCTAGAGGGGTCATTTGCACATGCGAATTCTTTCTAGTTCTTTTTGAAACATTATTTGTCAGGTAAATGCATCTGATGTGATTATCCTAGAGGGGATTCTGGTTTTCCATGACCAGCGCGTCCGCAACCTGATGAACATGAAAATTTTTGTTGATACAGGTTTGAGTCCTTACCTAGTTGTATTGGAGATTGTGTGGTGCGTGCTTGTGTATGATCAGAAAGTTCATGCCCTACATAAGCACATTAAAGTGCTAACTGGTAAACTGATAGCCAATTACTAAATTGGAATTTTTTTGCCTTTGGATGATTAAAAGTGCAGCACTCTTGAGAAGAATAAGCACTGTAATCATTGGAAATCTGCATATTGGTTCTACTTGTACATATAGCTTTTAGTTCAACTTACAATGGAAACAAGTTTGGGGTCAGAATGCCATATGTTTGTGTTATTTTAATCAATAAAGCTGCCTTTAGTGACTTAATATTGTAATCAAACCATGGAAGTCTAGTTAGACATGTTGCATGATAGTCTGCCTTAGAGTTATTTGACTGTCAAATTAAGAAAGATGCAGTTAAAAATGTTTATCTGTTACTGCTATATTTTTCTTGCTTTTGCTCTCTTCCCTTTATTAATATTGGTGATGTATTGCTTCTAGATGCTGATGTCAGGCTTGCTCGTAGAATAAGGCGTGACACGGTTGAGAGGGGGAGGGACATAAACTCTGTTCTTGAACAGGTTAGCACTTTATGCTTATATATTTTCATCAATTAATGAAATATAAAAACGGTCAGCCATGGTTTGAGAGTGATTTTTCACATAAATCATGTTTTATTCCTAATCTAATATTAAATTATGGCATTTCATTGCTAAGTATATTTGCATTAGAGTACATTGCCGAATATCTGTTGATAAAAGCATAACTCAAATTGTTCCTGCTATTCATAGCATCAATTGTTTTATTTTATTTATTTATTGATTTATTATTATTATTATTATTATTATTATTATTATTATTATTATTATTATTATTATTTATCTGTGCATGTGATTGCATGCATTAGTGGAGCCTATTTCCTGATTGTGTAACGACCTAATAAAGAAGAAAGTGGCATGCACTCAAATGGATATAATGATTTGTTAAGTATCCATTTTCTTGAACTTGAACCTTTCCCTGTTTTTAAGGAAATGTTTCAAACTTGCAACACAAGTTTTTATGTAATGTGACTAATGCCTGCTGCTGGTTTAAGTTCAACTAACATGAACATGCAACAGGAGGACTCAGATTAAAGTCTCTAGATGCCAAAGTATAGGACTCATTTCATTCTTCTTGGTTGCTACACTATGTTGCCTGTTAAGAATGAAATGACTGGAAAATATAGATATGCACATCTTATAAATTGGTGTAGGACTTTGACTTCTAAGATGTGTCTTTATCAAAATGTATTTCAGCAAATGGTATCATGGAAATTGTTTTATCCCATCAATTAGTAACTTAAATGCAAGCACTCAACTGGTGCTGCTGCATATATGTCTTTGGAAGTAACCCCCATGTTGAGCCCATATATCAACAAAAGTGGATCTGGACTTCCATATCAATTCATGTGTGTTTGTCTGTTGGCTGGAAGTAGAAAACACTTCTGCTGTACCGCTAAAATTACATGGATCATGAATTATAACTTCAAAAGCCAGGATTAGTAATCAGTTCATTCAAATTGAAGCGAGAATAAAGTCCATTCCAATAATTTTCAAGGTTCTCATGCTCTGAATTTTGCAGAACTTTGAGAGTGCAACTCTCAGAGATTTAATCTCTTTAAACTCTTTGTGACATTGCTTTGGATGTCACACACTGAAGCATATTGTTGACTTTGCAGTATGCTAAATTTGTGAAGCCTGCTTTTGATGATTTTGTGTTGCCATCAAAGAAGTATGCTGATGTGATCATCCCACGGGGGGGCGACAATCATGTTGCCATTGATTTAATTGTGCAACATATCCACACAAAGCTAGGTCAACATGATCTGTGCAAAATATATCCAAATGTACATGTTATTCAGTCAACTTTTCAGGTATGTCTTTTGTTATTATGCTCCATGTGTTGATGTAATTTTATTTTGTGAAATTATTTTTTGTAGTATATACAGTATTTGCAAGAGAGAGTAAAACTTGCTGTGTGTACTGTATTAGTGGTAATATTTTGTGGTTTATATCTCCAAAACAAACTGATCATATTCAGTGAACTATAATAATTGTTCAATTTTACATAAAAATCAAGTATATAGGTAAATGTAAAAAGAGGCACCGTATGATATTGGAGTTGAAGCATAATAGTTGGAATTATGCAAAAGTCCAGGTGAACTAGAATGTCATGTTAGCATGGCTTTTGGTTTTGGGTATTAGACATAAGCACAGAGTATATGGAAAAGATATAAACAAAAATCACAGATTAAGTGTTTAATGAGCAAAATCTGAATAACCCTTTGGAAAGATGAGTAAGGCTTGAAGTTTTTCTTCTCCTTTCATTTGTACATGTATCTAATCAAGTACCGAAAGAAAGAAGAAGAAACCAAAAAGATCTTGTCTTTTTGTCTGTCAGCACCAATGTGGGAATGGTTCTATTTGCAGTATGATGTCATTAGATAGGAATATGATGTCAATGGATAGCACTACTGTGCATAAAGATCTTCCTTAACCTCTGCTGTTACATTTGCACTTTGGTTGAATTTGAATATTGTCCAGCTTTGATTCATCCTTTTTTTCAATTTGCTTATGTTAATGAGTCATGTGGCAGATAAGAGGTATGCATACACTGATTCGAGACAAGGAGATATCGAAGCATGATTTTGTATTTTATTCAGACCGTCTTATCCGTCTGGTAAAATTTTATCTGTTTCTCCAAAATTCCTCTTGTACCTTTGTTCTTATGATAGAGTGTGATGACTGTTTCTGCTGAGTTTTCAAGGTTGTGGAACATGGTTTGGGCCATCTGCCATTCACCGAGAAGCAAGTAGTGACGCCAACAGGTGTGTTGGGCTAGAATAACTAAAGAAGCGTGTGTCCATACTCCATAATACGTTTCTTTCTTGTGTGTATTTTTTTCTTTTCTTGCAATTCATTTGTTACTGTCATTAATCTCTTTCCTTTTCAGTTTTCTGTCTTCATATATATTGGTTTTGGTCTGTTGGTGTGTGAGTGATATGCTTTAGTGGGGAGGCCGGATTATAGTGACATTCTTGGAATAGTTTTTTATGGCTGAAGGTGTTGAGAGTGTGTTTTCTGTGTTTGAATAGCCGGATGTGAAGATTATATGAATTTACTGGCACAATTCTTCTCCACAACATTGAAAATCTGCTTTTATTCCACTCCAGGATCTGTTTACACTGGGGTTGACTTTTGCAAGAAATTATGTGGGGTCTCTATTGTCCGAAGGTGAGGTTTAAATCAGTTATTGACTTTGGTAGTTCTAGTCATCTGGCTTTGGCGTCTTGCTCCAGGAATGTGTTGACAGACAAGTTGTTATCTTGCAGTGGGAAGCAGTAATTAGTCTAGATACACACTCTTCAGCTTCACGGCCCTGATGCTAGGGTCATGTTGTCTCAATACAGGAATATTTCTGCTAACCAGTATTTCTTGCCTGTCATTTACAGTGGAGAAAGCATGGAAAATGCACTGCGAGCATGTTGCAAAGGAATTAAAATCGGAAAAATTCTCATCCACCGTGATGGAGACAATGGAAAACAGGTAAATATTCTGTTTACCCAATAAGAGATTCCACCTAGTACTTGAGGTTCACATTTTAGTTATCTTTTAACATTCAATTAGCTGTTTCCAACTTATGCAGCTTATATATGAGAAGCTCCCCAAGGATATTTCAGAACGGCATGTCCTGCTTCTAGATCCTGTTCTTGCTACAGGTAATACTTTTCTATTCACTTGAACGTTGGAGTGGTGCCATTCCACTCCTGATTATGATCCCATAATTTTGCCATTCTCTGTTCTGTAGTAAAGTCTCAAGCATGTCTGTTCTTTTAGCATTCTTACCCTTTTCTTACTTTGGTTGGTGCACTTGGTAGTTATCTTCTCTCTGCAATTTTCTATTTCTTGAGATTTTTCTTGGCCCCTCGTGATTCTGACTTCTATGGCCCCTCGTGATTCTGACTTCTCAAATGAATAACGTAGATCCTGTTGGAAATTATTCACTTCATTGGAATCTTATTTCCTGTCCACAGAAAGATTTTACTATAACAAGCTCCTTGTGTACTAACCTGTAGCCATACATTTGCTTACTGTTAGTATAGCTACGCCAAATTTGGCCATTTTCCTGCTGAACAATATTTGGAAGGATCCCTTCCTACTGAAATGATTGAGAAATTCTCACATTCATTTAGGAACAATCTTTAGTTTTTGTTATTTAGTAGTAGCACTATTAGGATCTTTGCTTGCATTCATATGTGGTATGTCAAAGTTCTGACAAATTATGATTAGATGAATTTGTTGTTTATCCTTGGAAATTATTCTTAGCTACCTTCTAGATGATTGATTACTATCTCCGATAACTTTCTTAAAGGTAACTCTGCAAACCAAGCGATAGAACTTCTCATACAGAAAGGAGTTCCAGAATCCCACATTATATTCCTAAACCTAATCTCTGTAAGTTACTATCTTTGATAACTTTCTCGAAGGCATATCTATAGTGGTTGCAATATCTTGTTCTAGCTTAGATTGCCAAAGTTTACTGATATGTTCACTCTGGAATTTAGGCTCCTGAGGGTATCCATTGTGTTTGCAAAAGGTTCCCATCCTTGAAAATCGTCACTTCGGAGATTGATGCTGCGTTGAATGAGGAGTTTCGTGTCATACCAGGCATGGGTGAGTTTGGCGACCGGTACTTTGGCACTGATGATTAATAACAGAGTGACAAAGCAGAGGTATGACATATGAGGCCCAATTGAATGTTCCTTTCGAGTCGGGACTAATATCAAGATGTATTACGAGACTGGCTAGTCTCGAATTTCTCACATTATGAGTTATCTTGGACAAAGTAGTTATGTTAAAATGAATATTAATCACATGATTTGCGTTGATTGATAAGATCGCCTCCCCTAAATATTCTGAAAGGCTGATTAATGCAGAGAGTTGGGTATCTTATTTATCTCATTTTTAACCTGTCTGGAACCATACTCCTTTCTTTTATATTCTTGATGTGTCGGACACTACTCTGTGGTTCATTACAAGAGTCAATATGTTCTGTTATCAGCCTTTGATATTTGATAGCTGAGCAGTCTGAAGTGGCACTTGAATGTCACCAGAACAGATGAAAAATAAGCAACCAGTCGAGAAAGTAAAAAAGGTAGGCAAATGAAAGATTGCAGCAAGAGAACACATAACGAAGGGCCAAAAGGAGGGAAAAAGCACAGGTAAAAGTGAAAGACAGACTAAATAACCAGGTCAGGAGATTGAAAGAATTTCATTACATTAAAGAGTGTAAAGTTGTAAACTCAACAACAGTTGTAAATAGTGGGCCCCAACAATGGAAATCACACAAAAACCCATCCCTACTGTCATATCTTGCTTAATAATTTTTTTACATGTCATGTGATTAGTTAATTCATTTTTATTTTAATTATTACTAGTATTCTTAATACATGTGTTGCATGTATATCAATAAATATTTTATAAAATATTAAAATTAATTATAAATATCTCAGGAGACATCTTAACTATCTAAATGTAAAATTGAAAAATAAAAAGTCGCCTTGTAATTTACGGTAATTAAAAATTTTAATTGGTTTTTAAAGTTTTATAGTGAAGAGGCTAGTTATGTTAGAGGAAAGATTAAAATAACTCTATATCATCGTACCTAAAATAAATTGTTTTGTATTTGTTTTTAATAATATAATATATAGTGTGCATACATTCTAAAATCTTTCAGGAATAAATGTGTATTTTGGTCATTGTAGTGTAGAACTTTTAAATTCTAAGACAGTGATTTAAAATTTGCTTGACAACAAAACCTAATCCTTACATTTTTTAGTATGGGCATTAGGCTTGAAATGAAGCTTCTTGGTTGCATTAACTTTAAGAGAACATGATCTTGGTAATTCAGGTCTACCAAATTGACTTATAGAAATGGAAGCAAAAAATGACAATTTATTTGAAAAAAAAAAGTATCCATAGAACAACCATTAAGAACGGCCAAGGTTCTAATTGAGGACATGACAGTAAATGTTGATGTCATTTAATATTTAGAGGGTGTTTGGTTGCGTAGTTGTTTCTGCGTTTGAAGCAATCACAGTAACTCATCCGTTTGGTAATGCTCCCACAGCAAATTTCTACTGGTGGAGCCTACCGTTAATTGTGGCACGGCCACAAGTTTGCAAGAAGCAGCAATTTGCTGCTTCTTGAGCTGGAAAACTCATGAACAGTGGAGCTAGCTCCACTGTTCATGGGTTTCCTTTAATGAACAATGGAGCATGCTTCACTGTTCATGGTTTTCTTTCATGAACAGTGGAGCATGCTCTACTGTTCATGGGTTTTTTCCATGGACAGTGGAGCATACTCCACTGTTCCGGTCGGACCGGTCCGGTTCAATGCTAAAAATACATTGAACCGGGTCCGATCTAACAAAATAAAAAATATATTTTTTATTTTTAATTGTGTTTTATTTGAAAAAATAGTGTTAAATATTATTCAAT